>JAABVA010005379.1_pt1 | contig 11599 bp, 13 predicted proteins | sample 5560331 | NCBI WGS metagenome assembly JAABVA01 (sample SAMN12812661, study PRJNA571458) | rock metagenome | isolation source: Antarctica rocks | place: Antarctica: Victoria Land, Mt New Zealand sud | collected 2016-01-07
TCTACCTCGCGAAGCAGCCCTACCCCGGCCACTACGGTGGCTCGCCGACCGTGAACGGCGGCGCGGTGTACACCTACCTCCGTACCGGGCGGACTCCTTACCGGCTTGTCGGCACCGTCGACCGGGTCCTCCGCGGAACCGCCGTCGGGAAGTGGTATCTCTACCTCCCGAAGGTCGTGCACCTGCCCGCCGCCGCCACTGCGGGCCTCAGCCGAACTGACCGACCCGCGAGCAGCCCGACCTCGCCCGCACCGAGCGCTGCCACGTCAGCCGTGTCGAAGCGGCCGTCACCGCCCAGGCCTCTCCTGACCGCCCAGGCCTCACTGTCCCAACCCCAGCCGACCACCACCACCGTCGGCAGATGAGCGTTGGTGTCGAGGACGGCAGGCCAGTCGCCGAAGAGCGCAGCCCCAGAACGCCGGAGCAGTCGATGCGCGCCCCATTTCTGGGCGCCACGCACGTCCGCCTTCGAGTCTCGCGGCTGGCTGAACACCCGAGATTGCGTCGCCGATCGGCTGCGGAGGGTAGTGCTCAGCCCGGAGAATGAACACGGACACGCGGACGGGGTTTGGGCAGCTCTGACGAAGCTGCAGGCCCAGGCTGAGGAAGCACTTACAGGCGCCGTCGGCGACAGCAGTCCCCGCAGTGCCGCACGAAGCGAACTCGACACGCGGGGAGGTGCCTTTGGAACCCGCCTTCTGGATCGCGCTCACACCGGGTCAGGCGTTCTTCGCGTCGGCGACTGACAGACAGCGCATGCCGCTCCGACCGACACTTCACCAACCACGGTGGCTCCCCTCTGTGACCCGGCAGCCTGATCGGTTCGAGTGTCGGCCTACATCGCCACCGCCTCGGCCTTCTGAATGACGGTACCTCGCCCACCCTCGAGATCCACGCTTCCGGGATGAGTTCATCCTGGGTCCACTCGAACGGGGCTCAGGGCTCGCTTAGACTGGGAATGTCGGGCGACCAAGTGTAAAAGGGTCGACTTGTGCTGGAATGTCCGCCAATTCCCTGCCGCGGCGTCGCGGGCTTCGACGCGTACCTGAATCGGGTGCCGGTGTGCCCGGCGTTCAGCCACTTCCCTCTCATCGTCAGCGCGCTGGCGTTCCGCCACGGCCGCCACCACCGCAGCGACCAGACAAGGGCGACCGCGTCGCACTGACCGGCCGAGGCCCCACCGCCGGCTGAGGCTGCACCGGCTCGGGCGGACCGACGGCCGGTGTGACACGGACACCGCGGCCTTCTCACGGCCAAACGCTGACCGACCATGGACATTGTGATGCTGCTCGACAGGATCTGAGACGGTGGGATGGGGGGCCGTGTCGCGGTGGCCCGTGCGTCAGGCCACGAGTCGCGGGTTGAAGGCCTCGACGCTTGAGGTGGTCGGCGCAGCAGCTGAGCATGAGTCCGGCACTGGCTTGAGAGTGGACGGCTCAACTGGGTCAGCGGGTGCGTGGGTCCCGCCACCACCGCCGCCCGGGCGGGTCTCCACCCTGCGAGTCGGCTTCGCGGCTGGGTGGGGTGTAGGCGGCGACCCCGCGGAGCAGACTCCCGTGGTGTTGGGCGTCGGCGAGGTCCGGCTCGCGCCCGTCGAAGATGATCACTCCGGTCAGCAGGAGCACCGCCGCCCGGGCCCGGACCGCCGCCAACCACGCGGCGGTGACCCGCCCCTCCCGCGGGTCCCGCAGCCGGTACCGGCCGGTGACCCCGACCCCGCCGTCCGGGCAGACCACCGTGTACACCGCCGCGGCCTCCTCAACGTCCAACCGCCACCCCGGGGTGGCGGTCGTGTCCGTCCACGGGATCACCGCCGTCCCGGTCCCGACCAGCTCCAATCCCAGCCGCAGGTACCGACTCACCTCCACGTCCCGGGTGTCCGGCTTACGCCCGGAAGGGGTTCCGACGACCTCGACCAGCCGCTGCTTCATCGACCAGATCACCACCGGGACCTCCCGCACCGACCCGCCGGACTGGACCTTGAGCATGGCGACCGCGGTCGTCGCGTCCTCCGTCGGCGGCCCGCCCACCAGCACCGATTCCCCCGGCCGGCCACCGCCCGGGACGTCACCGCCGGCGCTCACGACATCCCGTCCCTCGAAGCCGGGTGCGATGCCGGCGTGGAGCCGGGCAGCGAGCGCCTGCTGGGCCACGAGACACCGCTCGGCTGCCGGTAGGTGGGTCCGACGCCACTGGTTGACCCCCGCGGCAGTCGGGTCGCCTGCCGGGTGATGCGCTCGCCGCTCAGCGCCGCCGGCACCCTCATCCCACGACCGCGGCGGCGTACCCATCAGCCGCCCGCTCATCAGCCAAAGTCTGCGCGGGAGCCCACGCCGCTGGCCCCAGCGGGAGCGCGATCAACGCGAAGGCACCCGCGGCCGGGGCCGTGAGCGGACCGGTGAGAGGCGGCGGGCGACGGCGAGCTTCTGCGGGGTCATCGTCGGGAGCCGGCCCCGACCCGGCCGCGGGTCCGGGCCGCGGCCCGGCCGCCCTCGTCCACTCCAAGGCCAGGTCCCGTTCGATGGTGCAGCCGCCCGCCTGGTCGACGAACACTGTCTGACGGGCCGCGGCGTGCAACCCGTCGAGCTGATTGGCCGGGGTCTCCTCCGAGGTCGACACCCCGGCGTAACCGACTCGGTAGGCGGTCACGATTCCCCCGCCCCCGGCGCGTCCGCCGCCGGAGCTCCGGCTGGTTCGGCGGAGGCGGACAGCGGCCACAGCGGACCCCACCCCGTCGGGGGCCGGGTCGGGGCCCGACCGGCGTCCAGGAACAGGCAGAAGTGCGCGATCGGGACCGGCTGCGTTTTCGCGGCGTGCCCCCCGTAGTAGGCGGCGTCCTCCCACGCCGGGCCGAACACCGCCCGCGCCCAACCTTGCTCCTCCACCACCGACAACCGGACGAGCCGATCCAGGCTGCGGTGCCGCCCGACCACCGACACATGCAGCTCCACCAACCCCGCCGGGACCGGCCCGGGGACCACCCCGCGGGCGGCGCCGTCGGCGACGTCGAACATCGACGCGGCCACCGTCACCCGCGCGAACCCGTCGGTGACCGCCCGACCCAACATCGCCGGCGCCGGCGCCTCCGGCTCCGGGCCGTAGCGGCGTTCCCCCGCCCCGCTGAACAGGACCCGATGCAGCCGGGCCAACTCGACCCGCTGCCGGCGGCGGACCACCCCGCGACCTCCCGCGCGCCTGCCGCGAACCCCAGATACCCCGCCGGGGTCAGCGCCCGGTCCGCCAGTCGCGGCCCCGGCCGATCAGTCACGTCCAGGCCACCGGACTGTAAGGAAACCCACCCACCCGCCCAACACGCGCCACCCGGATTTCGCCGGAAGCCACCGACACCTGCGGCCACGCTTCTTGCGGTAAGGCTCAACGGAGTCGGCCAGCCGCGTCGCGGCAGCGCCTCTTGCAGTGGAGCCGCACGTGGGGGTTGTGGGGTCGGCGGCCACCATCACGGCGGCCTTCAGGGTCCGCACAGGGACCCGCCCCGACGGTGGCGGCATGAAGCGCCCCCTCGCCTCGTGCGCCGTCGCCCTCGCGCTGCTCGCGGGTTCCGCTGCCGCCGGCTCCCCGGCCGCGGCCGCCCACGAGGCCGTGGCCGCGCACGGGACCGCGGCACCTGTCCAGGCCCCCGCACCGCGGGTGGCGGTCGCCGCCGGTCGCGCGGAGTCCGGGCTGGGCCTGCTCAGCACGGGCGGGCTGCGGGCGACGCCGACCCAGCGGCGGCCGACCCACCGGCCGCCGGCCCGCCCGGCCGTACCGCGCCGTGTGCAGTGGCAGGCGCCGGTCGCCAACGTCTTCGCACCGCGGAGCATCTGGCGGGTCCCGGTCGCGAAAGCGCGCCTCGACCCGCACTCCGCGGCCATGGTCGGCCAGCTCACCCACCAGGTCGCGGAGTACTACGGCGGTACCGCCGCGCTCAACGTGTGGCAGTACAACGTCAGCTTCGTCTCCGTCCCGCGCACCCAGCCGCGGGTCGACGTGCGCTGGGACAACTGCCAGAAGAAGGACTACACCCCGGCCGGGCTCACCGGTCCGGGCGGTGTCCTCACCGGCGTCCCGATCCCGGCCCGCGCCCACGCCGCCGCCGGGACCGACGGCGAGCTGACCCTCTACGCCGCCGCGACCGACCAGCTCTGGGAGTTCTGGCAGGCGAAGAAAGACGCGGCCGGGCACTGGAGTGCCTGCTGGGGCGGGCGCATCGACCACGCGTCGACCAGCCGGGGCTGGTTCGACGACGGCTTCGGGGCGTCCGCGTCCGGTCTCGCGATCGCCGGCGGGATGCTGTCCCTCGCTGACGTCCGCCGCGGCCACGTCGACCACGCCCTCAGCCTCGCGATCCCCGACCCGGCGCCCTGGGACCACGTCTCCTGGCCGGGCCAGCGCTCGGACGGCAGCCCCGCGTCCAAGAGCCTGATCGCCGAGGGCACCCGTTTCCGGCTGTCCGCGGCGGTCGACCTGCGGCGCCTGCACCTCACGCCGATCGCACTGATGATCGCCAAGGCGGCGCAGCGGTACGGGTTCGTGGTCACCGACATGTCCGGCTGCGTCGCGGTGGCGGCGGAGAGCGGCACCAACGTGAAGGCCGCCACCGGGCACAACCCGTGGGTGGCGGCCCTCGGCGGGGTCCCGGACTACCTGCAGCTCAAGGACTTCCCGTGGGGATCGCTGCAGGCGCTGCCGAAGGACTGGGGACACCGGGGACGCTGAACCGAACCGCGCAAGGGGCGGGTACCCGGCGCGGCAACGGCCACCAACGACCCGGGCGCGGCCCAGCCGAACCTGTGAAGCTTCACGAGCCGGGTGCCTGTGTCGTCGACGGCCCCCGTCGGGACCGCGGACCGGCGCAGGACTGGACGCTTCCCCGGCAACCACCCGCCCGGCCAACACCGAGGTGATCGCGGCCGCAGCGAGGGCCGCGGCCGGGTGGCTCATCGCGGGGTCGGGACCCGGCGGCGCCGAGTGGCCGACACGCCGATCGCAGCCCCGAGGCCGGCGACACCGAGCGCGCCGACACCGGCATCCGCGCCGAGGGGGCCGCCGGCGTCCGTCGCCGTTCCGGCGGTGCCGCCCTCACCGGTGTTGACCGAACCGGCCGGCTTGGTCGTGGAGTCCGCAGCGTCGGTGTGCACCGCCATCGACACCGGCTTTCCGCCCTTGCCGGTCGCGGCCACCGGCTTGCCGTTCACGTCGACACCGGTGTCGTGGAGCTGGAGGTCGTGGCCGCGGTGTGCCGGGCCGCCACCCGCACTGTTAGTGGGTGTCGGTCCGACGTGGACGTGGTCGTGGACCCGTTGGACAGCACGCTGTGGGTGCACCTCCCGACGTCGGCGGTACACCCGGCGGTCGCGGGACTGCGGGCCCGGGGGTTGGACGCGGCCGCGGTGAATGACCACCGGGTGCACGTGACCGGCTGGGAGGTGCGGCTGCTGCGGTGGCGGCTCGGGGTGCTGCTGGCCGGGATCGACACCCTCACCGCGTACCCGGACCTGACCGCCGACCTCGTCGGCTACCACCACGACCGGCACACCACCGCCGACAGGGACATCGAAGCGTGGGCGGTCCTCGCCGACGTCGAAGCCGTCCTGCGGGCGGCGACCCCGCTGCCGCACCCACCGCCCCACGTCGACGACCTGGACGGCCTGCTCGGGCTGGTCGCCGCCGCGGAGGACGCCCACGAACGGCTCATCGGCGCCCACCTCGACACCGCCGAACAGCACCTCACCGCCCGCACCCGCCTACGGCAGGACGACCGGGCGGCCTGACCGACCGGGCTGAACGGTGTGTCCACTCGCGGCGGGGCAGCCCGCGGTCCTACGGTTCAGTCGAACAGGACTTCGATTCGACCGGGGGAGTTGCCATGGACGCAGCGGGCACCGCGGTCCGGGCCCGGCCCGCGACAGCCACCACCAGCGCGGTGCGGGCCCGGCCGGCCACCGCGGGGGCGCTCCGCCCGGTCCGCCGGCCCAGGGTGGCACGGCAGGCCGCCCTCGCACGCCGCGCGTACGCGGTGACGGTGCTGCGCGGGTTGGCCCGCACCCAACAGGGCAGACCCGTGGCGCAGGTCCGGCGGCTGGTGAAAGACGCCCTCACCCCCCTCGGAGTGCGGCTTACCCCTGACCGGTGGCAGCAGCTCGCCGTCGACCTCACCGCCGGCCGGACCGCCACCCTGCCCCGACCCGGGAGGATCGCCTGGTCAGGATGGGAGCCGCCGCCGGGAGTCGGCGATGCGACGTCGTCGACCAGGTGGGGGAGTGGGCTGTTGTGGTGACCGGGGTGGTGCGGTGGTTCGACGCGGACCGGAGGCTGGGGCTGCTCACCCGCGACACCGGGGGTGACCTCCTCGTCCACGGCTCCGCCCTGCCACCCGGGATGCTCCTCGTCAAGGGCGCCCGGGTGGAGTTCATGGTGGACGACCATCCCCGCGGCCCCCGCGCCGCCGCGGTGACCGTCCTGGAGTACCCGGCCCCCCGGACGCGGAAGACCCCGCACGAGATGGTCACCCTCCTCGAAGACCTCATCCGGGTCCTGGACCGCACCTCCGACGGCTACCGCCACCACCGCCGACCCTCACCCGCCGAGACCGCGACCCTCACCACCGTCCTCCGCGCCCTCGCCGACGACCTCGACACCTGACCTCGGTTGCGGCGGCGGGGATGGCGTCCTGGGCGGAGCCAGGCGTGGGTGCGCCGTTGACCTGATCCTCGTCGGGCACACATTCGACCCCTACTCCCCGCCGCGGCGGAGTAGCGGACCCTGCCGCCGGGCCTATCGGTCGCACTCCCAGGCGAAAGGTCGTGCATCCACCGCCGCGCGGCGGGTTTCGTCGTTAGGGTGCCCGCGTGCTGGCCGTGGTTGTCGCGGCTGCTGCGGCGGGCGGGGCTGTTGGGTCGGCGGTGGTGGCCTACCTGTCGCTGCGGTGGCAGAGGGCGGTGGCCCGCCAAGGCGTGGTGGACGGCCAGATCGCGCGGGCTCAGACAAGCTACCTGTCGGGGATGGACAAGCTCGCCAGCCCTGACCGTCAGGCTCGGCGGGTTGGGGCAGCGGAGCTGGCTTTCCTCAGCCGTGATCGGACCGCCGGCCCGTATGCGCTGCGGGCCCAAGCCGCGCTGGACACCGGGCTGGCGGACTTCCTGCGCACCGCCGGCGCCGATCTGGACGTGACCGACCCGGAGGAGGGAGACTTACCGGGTGACTAGCCCCGTCGACCGCGCTGAAGCTCCCGTGTTGACCGACGCGGCGATCATCGAGGCCGCAACCGCGGTCCGGGAGTTCGAGAAGGCGGGGATCACCCCCCCAAAGCGGCTCGTAGCAGTTGCCGGTCGCGCGGCCACCACCGCGACCGCTGCCCGGATCAGGACCCGTCGGCCTCTGCAGCACTGACCGACGTCGGGCCGCTCTCCCGAGAGCGCCGGGGCGAGCGCGGCGGCCGACAGGAATGCTGGGACTGTGGAGTGGCATCGGGTACTGATGGCGGATGTCCATTGGTTCGCCATGCGACATCTGAATTTTTCACCGTGAACGTCTGTCTGAGGAGTTTCGCCCCGTGCAGGTCAGCTTTGATTCCACCGAACCCCTCGATCAGGTCCTGGCGGTGCTCGGCGCGGTGTACAACACCCCCCTCGCCGCCAGCTCCGGCGGACAGGAGCAGGCTGTTGCCGCCCCGAGGCGGGAGGCCCGGTCCGGGCGACGAACCCGTACGCCGGTCGAGGCCGCTCCGCAGCCGGCGACCGCGGGCCGCTCCCGCAGGTCCGGACGGGCGATTCCCGCGCGGGTCGACGTGACCGCTGCCCGCGCCTGGGCCCGGGAGCAGGGGATCATCGTGAGCTCCCGCGGCCAGCTCGCCGCGGCCGTCCTCGCTGCCTACCAGACGGCCAACGCCTGAGCTCAGGTGGTCGGCTCAAGCCGTTACCGCGTCGCGGTGCCGTCGGCGTGGTCGACATCGAAGGTCAGCCGTCCGGTCCCGGTTGCTCTGGTCGAGGTGGGAGCTCCGGCCGACAACAATTAGTTCGGGACGGGTGCCTAGCGTCGAGGCATTGCTGTCCGTGATGTCAGCGACGACGTCCAGCGTGTGTCTGACCATGAACGACAGACGCCGTCATCACGACTCGTCCGCTGCGTTGGAACGAAGCACCGCGACAGCGGCCCTCGGATCCGGATCGGCGGCGCACAGCCGGCTCGAACGGCCACCCGCGTTGGCGTTTGATCAGTCGCTGCGCCGGCTACGCAGGCAGCCGGCCTGCCGATCGGGACCCGCGCCGGCGAGGCGACGTGTGGTCGGCTGGTCGGGCTGGGGCATCCCTGCCCGGTGGGCTGGTCGATCGATGGTGGCGCCCGCCGCGTAGGTCACGGTGTCGTGGTCGTGAAGGTGAGGTGTCGGTCGAGTTCGATCCAGGTATGTCCGTCGTGGTAGGCGGGCCAGGCGGTGTAGGTGCCGGGGGTGAGTGTCCGGTGCGCGGTGTACTGGTAGCTCTGCCCGGGCTGCAGAATCATCGGCGGCGGGGATGGGAAGTCGACGTTGGCGCCGCCGGCGGTGCGCGTCCCGACGAGTAGGCGTCTGATCGACAGCGGGTCCCCGCCCGTGTTCGTCACCGCGAACGACGCGGCTTGCGCGGGGGGTTTCGCTGAGACGCCGGGTGACACCGTGAGCGGGGCGGTGACCGACAGCCTGCCCGCGCCCGATGCTGTTCCGGCGGTCCATCCGTCGTGGAACCCGTTGAGGGACCCGGTGGAGGTGTCCAGACGCCAGTCGCGCTGGGTGTCACGCTGGTCGTCCTCCGAGAAGTAGAGGATCGCTTGCAGGCGCGGGTAGTTCGAGGTGGCGAACATCGCCCGGAACCAGTCGCCCTTGGTGGCGCCTGCTGGGTCGACTCCCGGGACGGCTTCGGTGGTGCCGAACTCCCCGAGCCAGATCGGTCGGCTGGTGAACCTGGTGATCCGTTCGTAGGGGCCGGCGACGAGCTGGTCGAAGGTCCGCCAGGAGCCGTCGCCGCGGGCGGGCTGCTGGTTGGACCAGTTGTACGCGTCGAACGCCGCGACGTCGACGTAGTCCTCACCGGGCCAGTAGTCCTCCAGGTGGTTGCCCGTGATGTTCGGGAAGTCGGCCTCGTTTGGGCACCACACGAACCGGACGTTGGTCGCGCCCTGAGCCCGGACTCGGGTGACGAGGTGCTGCCAGGCGGTCACGAACTGGTCAGCGGTGGGGCCGCCGGTGCTGCCGGCGGAGTAGGACATCCACTGTCCGTTCATCTCGTGCCCGAACCGCAGGTATATCTCCTTGCCGCAGTCGCGGGCGTCGCGGGTGAACTGGTCGATGTAGGGGTCCTGCCGGCCGGCGGCGATGTCGTGGACGAGTGAGCCGTCGGGTTTCATCGACAGGGTCAGCGCCCGCCCGTCGGCGTTGGCGTTGAGGGCCTGCGCGAAGGGCCGGCCCCAGGTGAAGAAGTAGTGGACGAGGTCGAACCGGCGTCCGACCGCGGCCTCGAGGGTGGCGAGGTCGGCGGGGGCGACCGGGTCGGCGTTGGGGTGGCCGGCGAGGTGGACGTAGGCGCCGACCCGGACCCGGGTGGCCAGCGCAGCTTCCGTGGTCGGGGCGGGCGGCGTCTGCGGTTCCGGTCTGCCTGGGGTGGGGGCGGCGGCCGCGGAGTCGGGGCGGAGCAGGCCGGCGACCGCGGTCGCGGCCATCGATGTCAGCGCGGTGGTCACCAGGGCGCGGCGGGAGGTGGGCACAGGGCATGGTCACCTACCTGTCGTGGCCCTGCTCTGCGACCGTGTCTTGTTCCGCTTCACCCGGCCGACCTGGTCGAAACCTGGGAAGACCTGCGCGCTGTGGTCGCGGCGCGGGTTGGTCACGTCGGGACGCCAGCCGAGACGGCTGCCGGGGCGGCCACGCCGCCCGCGGTCCGGGAACGGTTTGGCCGCCGTCCGCGGGCAGCGTCCCCGCCGTCCCGCCGTCCCGCCGTCCCGCCGTCGGGGACGCCGGCGGCCGGTGGAGCCTCTGGGTGCGTTCAGACGGTGAGCAGCAGCCGGTGCGGCATGAACCCCTCAGCGGCGGGGAGGCGGGCCTGGTGGCCGCGGTAGCCGGCGGAGGTCCGGACCAGCGCGGGTGATGCCATGATCGAGGCGTCGACCTGACTGGTGTGGCAGCGCAGCGCGGTGACCTTCCTGTCGAGGCTGTCGGTGATGTCGGTGAACACCGTGGGGGTGAACCCGTAGCTGGAGGGGGCGTCGTAGCAGAGGACCCGTGAGCAGTGTCGGGCCGCGCCGAGGGAGGCCTGGGCGACGGCACGGTGGTCCTGGTGGGTGTCGAGGACACCGTGGGTGTACAGGGCGGCCGCCTGGGTCGACGCGATCGTGGTCTCGATGAGGTGGACGAGGTCCAGCTCGGCCAGGGCGAGGTTCCCGTCGGGGAGGTCGCCGAAGATGAGGTCGGCGCCGATCACCTCAGCGGCCCGGCGCTGTTCACGTTCGCGTTCGCCGGCCGCACCGGGCCCCACCTCGCCTCGGGTGATCACGAGCATGGTGACGGCGTCACCGGCCGCGACGTGTTGGAGCAGTGTCCCGGCGCAGCCGAGTTCGATGTCGTCGGGGTGGGCGCCGATTGCCAAGACGTTCATTGGTCTTCCTCACGTCGTCGTGGACCTGTCCGATGGGGCGGTGCGGACCGGCCGGGTCGCCGCCTCCTCCCGGCCCGGTCCGAGGCGGGAGGAGACGGCGCCGACGGCCGACTGTTGGGCTCAGCTGTGGTGTCAGTTGACGTGGACCCATTCCGCAGTGCTGGGCCGGCCGAGGTTGTCGGTGGCGAAGAGCATGTACCAGCCGGCGGGTGTGAGGTTGGGGTTGACCGGGACGTCGACCGTCCAGCCCTTCCCGTCGGTGGCGCGGGCGAACGGGAGGTCGATGAGGCGCTGGTCGGGGTCGGTGGAGTGGGTGGTCGCACTGGGCCGGATGAGAGACAGGTGCGCCAGGGTCGACCCGGGCGCGGTGGTGATGTTGTAGTAGCCCTGGTGGCCCCCGGTGCGGTCCAGGGTGGACACCCCGAAGGTGATGGCCGGCCGCTGGCCCTTGAACAGGTAGGGGGGGCTGTAGATGGAGATGTGCATCTCGAAGGTCCCGTCGAGGGGCTGCGACCCGAGGACGGCGACCCGACCGTCAGGCATGAGCATGGCCTCGGAGTGGTACAAGCGGTCCAGGGTGGGGGAGTTCCACACGGTGAACTGGTTGGTGGTCGGGTTGTAGTCCTCCGCGGAGTGCACCCCGCCCTGCCTGAACTGGGACGCCCCGTTGGTCTCGAACACGGTGTAGTCGGGCAGGACCACCGCGCCGACGTACATCTTCGCCGCGGACAGGTCCGGACCGGCGGTGTAGGTGGGGTTGGGGTTCGCGGCGGTGTTGACTCCGGCGAGGTTGATGATCTGGGTGCTCGCGGTCGCGGGGAGGCTGTAGTCCCCGCCGCCCATGATCATCACCTTCTGCGCTTGCGCGGGTGGGAGGAGCACGGTGGCCCCGGCGTTGCGCTGGTAGGGCTGGGTGACCCCGTTGAGGCTGTGGTAGCCGCCGGTGGCGGGGTCCCACACTCCCGGGCGCACTCCGT
>JAABVA010005380.1_pt1 | contig 11599 bp, 13 predicted proteins | sample 5560331 | NCBI WGS metagenome assembly JAABVA01 (sample SAMN12812661, study PRJNA571458) | rock metagenome | isolation source: Antarctica rocks | place: Antarctica: Victoria Land, Mt New Zealand sud | collected 2016-01-07
GCAGTCCGCGACATCCACCGATCATCCGGCCAAAGGACCGCTCAACAACGGAGACACGCCCTAGGTGCGTTAACTCTGCGCCCTCTGCGCCCTCTGCGCCCTCTGCGGCGTCGAAGACCTCGGCGGCCGCCTCAGCGCAAGCCAGATCTTGCGCGCCGGTGCCGCCGCTTACCCCAACCCCGGCGACCACTCTTCGGCCCGACCACAGCGGTATCCCCCCTGCGAAGCACACGAACCGTCCGTGGGAGGCCGACTGCATGCCGGCCAACGGTCCACCGGGCATCACCAGCGCCGCGAGCTCGTGGGTGCGGGCACGATGGGCGACCGCCGTGTACGCCTTGTCGGGCGCCAGCACGGGACCGGCGATCTCGGCACCGTCCATGCGCTCGAAGCAGACCATGTGGCCTCCAGCGTCGACCACCGCCACCGCGACCAGCGCGTCCAGGCTCGTGGCGGCTTCGACAGCTACGGCGACCATGTGCCGGGCGAGCCCCAGGTCCATCTCAGTACGGGTCACTCGCGTCATGAGGGCGTCCTCACCGAATGGCCTGCCAACCAGCCGAGGCGTGCCATAATCCTGCATGCACTCCGCGTATCGTTACCGCTTCGGAAAACACCGCCTTGGGCGCCTTGGAGACCATCGTGTAGACGGTGTCGACCACGTTGGCTACCGGTGACAGGCAGGTCTGCGAGACCAGCTGATAGGCGTACTGCCCTGTCAGCTCCGCTACCCAGCGGACCGTCTGCATCTGGGCGATCCGGAAGACATCTGCCAGCGGCTTGATCGAGCCTGTGGTCATCAGGAACTCGTCGCTCTCAAGCCGCGGCCAAGGAGTACTCACACCGTTGACAAGATCGACGATCGGGACGGTGTCCATGGCTCCATGACCGCCACGCCGCACGCCTCGCCCTGCCTGGCGTGCCCGTCCCCGAGGCTGAACGGTGCGCTGGGAACGTTTACGCCCAGGTAGCAGGTCGCATCCGCGCATCTCGGGAGTATCCATGTTCGGCCCCAGTCGACGCGCGCTAGCGACGAACGCACCTCGCCGAGCGCGGGCGCGACACCCACAGTGCCGTGCATCGGGTCCAGAGGAAGATTGGCGGTTGAATGGCGTGTCCAACGAGGCGTAGCGGACAGCCTTTCCAGACGGTCGATCTCGTAGATCCATGTGCGCTCGGCCAGGGCAGGGTGCAGCAGGGCCGTGGTTGTGCTGGCTGTCAGAGAGCCGAAGAACGGCACCATTGTGCTGACTCCCCATACTTCCCTAGGTTCGATCGAGACGAGGTGCACGGCCAAGGTGTCGCCGGGCTCAGCGCCCTCAACGAAGAAGGGTCCGGTCTGCGGGTTGATGCACCGTGGCTCGCAGACCTCGCTGACGCGGTCGACTGTAGAAGCGCACCGGGCCGGCGAAGCAGCCGCGCGTGGAGGTCGAAAGCACCGCGCCAGGCATGATGCTGGCAACCGGCTCGACGCCGGAACGGGTACACCAGCCGTGCGGGTCCGACTCGGGGTCTACGGCGTGGGCCGACACGGATGGTCGCCTGAGCTGGATCACTCATAGACGCTCCGCTTCGGTTGTTGCGAGGTGCGCAGCCTGCTTCGGCTCCGCACCTCGCCCGTCATTGGCTTGCTTGCCTCAGACGCGCTCGGCGGATTCCTCGAGGACTGTTCGCCCGATCGCGTCGAACGTCTCGCGTCGGTTCGAGCGCAGCCACAGCGCCGCGACCAGCCCGAATAAGAAGGTCGCCAGCGTGATCCACGGCATCGCTTTGAAGAAGAGCGACCCAGCAGCCGCCCCGCCAGCGAACGAGAGGTTGCTGAACAGCAGGTAGACCACGTAAAGCATGCCTAGCCCGCCGAGACCTGGGATGATCGCGGTGGTCAGCACGTTGCCCTCATGGACCTTCTTGACGTGGAAGTACCAGATGACTGCCACCGAGCAGATCATCATCACGATCAACACGGCCATTGTGCCGAGCACGGCGAGCAGCCCGTATTCGTAGATGTATCCGCCCTGGTTCGCGTCACTCCCGTTGGGAGAGAGGAAGTAGAAGCCGACGGTGAGCGCGAGGGTAATCACCGACTGCACGATCGAGGAGATGTGAGGAGAGTGGTGCTTGCCGTGGGTGGCACCCAGGCTTCGGCGCAGCGCGGGCACCTCCCTACCGATCGCGTACATGTAGCGGGCCGCAGCATTGTGGAACGCGAGTGCGCACGCGAAGGAACCAGACACGATCAGGAACAGGTAGACGTAGGTGATCCAGCTGCCACCGAGGTTGGCCTTTGCCAGGTCGGTGAACATCCCGATCGAGTTGTTCGCGGCTTGGTCTATGGATCCTTTAGCGCCATTCCCGGAGATCACCATCCAGGACACGAAGGTGTAGAACAGACCGAGCCCCACCACCGCGATGAGGGTGGCCCGGGGCACGATCTTCTTCGGGTTGCGGGACTCCTCGCCGTAGACGGCAGTCGTCTCGTAGCCCACCCATGACCAGAAGGCGAAGAACAGGCCGATCGCCGCAGCCCCGGCCGGCAAGGCGTCCTTTCCTAACTTGACCCCAAGCCCCCCGCCCGGGGGCAGGCTCTTGAAGGCATTGACGGGGTTGAGGGAGGACGCCATCAGTCCATCTGGGCCGCCTCCCTTGAACAGCACCGAGAACGCTAGGACAGCGAGCAGGACGACCTCGCACACCAGGAAGAACCCGAGCAGGGCCGCGGCGATGCTGATGTCGTAGTACCCGAAGGCGGCGACCAGCAGGATGCCCACGATGGCAATCAGCAGCCAGTTCACGTCAACCGAGAACCACGTCTTGAGGGCATTGTTCGTGAAGTAGGAGAAGATGCCGATGAGCGAACCCTCGAAGACGATGTAGGCCATCGTGGCCATCAGGCCGGTGGCCATGCCCCAGACCTGGCCGAGCCCGTGGCTGACGAAACCATAGAAGGCGCCTGCGCTGGTGATGTGGCGGGCCATGGCGGCGTACCCAATTGTGAATAGGGTCAGCACGACGGTGGCCACGAGGTAACCCGCAGGGGCGAAGACTCCGTTGCCGTAGGCGGTCGCGATGGGCACGTTGCCGGTCATCGCCGTGATGGGGGCGGCATTCGCCAGCGCCATGAACAGCACCCCAAACAGTCCGACCGCACCGACCTTGAGGCGGTTGGTGCTCTCTGCCCGCGGAACCGTTGCGTTCTCGAACTGCTCGATCTGAAGACTGGCCACCTGGGAACCTCTTTTCGGTCTGCTCAGCTAGGCGCGACATAGCGCGGAGGCGCGTGACTTGCGTCACTCTGATCGAGGCATCGTGGCACTGTGGAACGGCAGATACAACACTTTGGTCCGACAGAAAATTTTTGCCTGAACCATTGACAGATTTGGTCCGACCAATGATGCTCGGGTCAACGAAGCGCTCGTCCACCCTGAAGCCGGGGCCCAACAGCGATTGGTGACCGATGCACGAGTACGACCTGTTCCGCTTCGACTCCAAGGATGAGGTCCTCGCCAAGTCCAAGGAGTACTGGAACCCGGACAAGACCCAGTTCTGGGTGGACTCCGGGGTCGACCTAGTCATCGACCGGCGCGAGGGCTATCTGCTGTGGGACATGGACGGCCGACGGCTCATCGACGTGCACCTCAACGGGGGCACCTACAACCTAGGGCACCGCAACCCCGAGGTGATGGCGGCCTTGCAGACCGCGATGGGCCAGTTCGACATCGGCAACCATCATTTTCCGTCGCTAGCGCGCACCGCGCTGGCCGAGGCGCTGGTCGAGAGTGCTCCGGCGTCTCTAACCAAGGTGGCGTATGCCACCGGTGGGGGAGAGGCGATCGACATCGCGCTGAAGAGTGCGAGACACGCCACGCAGAAGCGCAAGATCGTCTCGATCAACAAGGCATACCACGGCCACACCGGTCTGGCCCTGGCCGCCGGAGACGACCGCTTTTCTAAGCTGTTCCTGGCCGACCAGCCCGAGGACTTCCCGCACGTGCCGTTTAATGATCTAGCCGCGATGGAGGATGCGCTAAAGGGGCGAGACGTTGCGGCGGTGATCATGGAGACGATCCCGGCGACCTACGGGTTCCCGCTACCTGAGACGGGCTACCTTGAAGGTGTCAAGAACCTTTGCGAGAGGTATGACGCGCTGTACATCGCCGACGAGGTCCAGACCGGGCTGATGCGCACGGGCGAACTGTGGGCGATCACCAAGCACGGCATCCAACCGGACATAATGGTGACCGGCAAGGGCCTCTCCGGTGGTGTCTACCCGATCGCAGCCGCCCTGCTGAGCGAACGCGCCGGGGCCTGGCTCAAGGAGGACGGCTTCGGCCACATCTCCACCTTCGGCGGCGCAGAACTCGGATGCATCGCCGCCCTCAGGACCCTGGAGATCACCCGTCGCCCTGAGGTCCGCTCTATGGTGCACTACATATCCGACCTCGTCGGCACGAGGATTCGTCAGATCCAGGCCCAGCACCCCGACTGGTTCATCGGGATCCGCCAGCACGGCGTGGTACTGGGGCTGGAATTTAATCACCCCGACGGCGCCAAGTATGTCATGCGCGAGCTCTACAACTTGGGCGTCTGGGCGATCTTTTCGACCCTCGACCCACGGGTGTTGCAGTACAAGCCAGGGATCCTGATGACTCCGGCCTTGTGCGAGGAACTTCTCGACCGCACCGCGCTGGGCATCGCCCGCGCCGAGACCGCGGTCGGCAAGCTCGGACGGAGAGCCAGCTGATGCCCGAACAGAACAACGACACCGCAATCGCGCAAGCAGGGCACATGCTCGAGCGCGCGACATGGGCGGCAAGCTCCTTTGCCACGTACGACCGCGAGCACGTGAAGCGTATCGTCACGGCAGTCGCCGACGCGGCCTACGCGAAGTCACGTGAGTACGCCGAATGGGCGGTCAAAGAGACCGGGTTCGGCGTGGTGGACCACAAGGTGATCAAGAACCAGGTGTGCTCCCGCGGCATCCTTGAGCAATATCAAGACCATGACTTCGTCACCCCGCGCCTCGACGACGCACGCAAGGTCGTCGAAGTCCCTCGCCCTGCCGGCGTCGTGCTCGCACTCACGCCCTCGACCAACCCCGTCGCAACGGTCTACTTCAAGATCCTGCTGAGCCTGATGACCCGGAACGCGATCGTCATCAGCCCACACCCCATGGCCAAGAAGTCTTGCTCTGACGCGGCACGGGTGCTCGGTGAGGCGGCGGTCGCGGCCGGCGCCCCGGACGGCATCATCCAGTGCGTCAGCGAGCCGTCCATACCCCTGATCGATGCGTTGATGTCCGACGCCAGGACCAACGTCATCCTCGCCACTGGTGGAACCGCGGTCGTGCGATCCGCCTACAGCTCGGGAAACCCCGCCATCGGGGTCGGCCCCGGCAACGTCCCCGTCTTCGTGGACGCGACCGCGAACGTCAAGGTCGCGGCGAAACTCATAATTGACAGCAAGGCATTCGATAACTCCACCCTGTGCACCAACGAGTCGGTCCTTATCGTCGAGGACTCCATCGCCGACAAGCTCATTCGGGAGATGGAACGCTGCGGAGCGTATGTTCTCGACGCAGCGGGCGCAGCAGGCCTGCGCGACTTCATGTTCCCCTACGGACGGCTCAACGTCGATGTGGTGGGCAAGGACGCCGCACTCATAGCCGAAGGAGCGGGACTTCGAGTCGGACCACGCACCAAGGTGCTGGTGGCACCGTTCGACGTCGCCGTGCCCGAGGAGTCGTTAACGCACGAGAAGCTCTCCCCAGTCCTGGGGATGATCCGGGTGCCCGACGCTCGTCGTGGCATCGAAACCGCGCGCGCAATCGTGCGCATCGCCGGTGCCGGTCACTCCGCAGCGATCCATTCAGGGGATCCGCAGACGATCATGGAGTTCACCGCCCGGGTACCCGTCCTGCGGGTAGCGGTGAACGTTGGTAACAGCTTGGGGAGTTCAGGTATAGGCACCAACCTCGCGCCGACCATGACGATCGGGACCGGGTTCGCCGGCCGTAGTTCGGTCGGGGAGAACCTCGAACCCAAACACCTAATGAACTGGGCGCGAATCGCGTACAACTCCGATCCGAGTTTCCCGATGGCCGACTTCTCCGGCCTCACCCCCTGGCAGGAACACACCACAGCCGTCCCGGCTTACCCGGTGGCGTCCAACGACGCCCGCGCGATCGATGGCGTCGTCAGGGCAAGCATGAACGGTGTCAACGCCGAAGACCGCATTGCCGCGCGGGTGGCACACACCATGGCGGGCAGCGGAAATGGCAGCGACCATCAGTTACGCGCCGAGATCCGACGACTCGTTGCCGAAGAACTCTCCCAGATCATGAAGGGCTAAGCAGTGGCGGAGTTACGTTCTTTCATCTTTATCGACCGTTTGCAGCCGCAGACGATGTGCTACCTCGGGACCTGGATCAAAGGTTCCCTTCCGCGAGCGAGCATGGCCGCGCAGATCATCGAGGTCGCACCCGGCCTCGACATCGAACCACTCACAGATGTGGCCCTCAAACATGCCGAGGTCCGTGCTGGGGTCCTGGTGGTCGAGAGACAGTTCGGATACCTGGAGTTCCACGGAGAGACCGGTGCGGTCAAAGCGGCCGCCGACGCCGTCCTGGATGACCTGGGTGTGAACCGCGATCAGGCGATCAAACCGACCATCTTGGCCAGCAAGATCATCTCGAACATCGACCACCAGCACGCGTTCCTGATCAACCGCAACAAAATCGGGTCGATGGCGCTTGCCGGGGATTCGCTGTTCGTGCTCGAGGTCCGGCCGGCTTCCTATGCGATCCTTGCCACCAACGAGGCGGAGAAGGCGGCCGACATCAAGGTCGTCGACTACCGCATGATCGGAGCCACCGGCCGCGTCTATCTCACGGGTAAAGAAGCAGACGTACGGCAGGCCGCGCACGCCGCGGAACAGGCACTGCGGAGCCTGGCATGACCGAACTCGGCGGCGAGGGGCTGCGGGCGTTGATCGCAGTCGCAGTCCGAGAGGCCGTGGCTGACATGGTCACGACCTCGGTCAGGCAGGCACTGTCGGATCTGCCGGCCTCCGCTTCTGCTATCGCGACCGCCACCGCCGTGAGACCCATGGGCGCCACGGTCGATTCAGCGGCGGCCGGCCGGACACATCCCCAGTCCGTGCCAGGAAAGGGGCGTGTCGAGAGGATCCGGATCGGCAGCGACGGGGATCTGGACGCATTCGCTCGGCATCTGCTGGAGTTGTTCGAAAACCCCAAGAACCGCCATGACCTCAAGGCCGGCCGGTACCGGTTCACACTTGCGCCGGGCCACACGCCCGTCGGGCTGCCCGCGCACGTTCGACGAATCGAACGAGGGGCAGTCACCGAGCGCTGCGTCATGGCTGCGGCCGACGCGGGAGAGCGCCTCCTGTTGGCCCGCGGAGCAGTCCTGACACCCCTGGCCCGGGAGAAGGCGCGATCACTGGGCGTCCACGTTGAGAAGGAGCACTTATGCTACGAGGTGTCGTGACCGGAAACGTCTGGTCGACCCGCCGGATCGAGGGACTGCCCAGCGGGGCCTTCCTCGAGATCGAGTCGGAAGACTCGAAGACCAAACTGATCGCGTTCGACGTGCTCGGTACCGGAATTGGTGAGCGGGTACTGGTGGCCCAAGGATCGGTCGCCGCCGCCTGGTTCCCCGGGCCTCCACCTCCTGTGGACGCGCTGGTGATCGGCTCGATCGACCCGGTCCCAGCCCAGAACACACCCGCGCTCGACCCGCACTATCAAATCTAGCCCCCCTTCGGGCAAGTCCTGACCCTGACGCTTCGCGCACCATGTGCGAGCACAACCACAAGGAGCAGCAATGGCAATCAGTGCTATCGGCATGATCGAGACGAAGGGCTTCGTCGCAGCCCTGGCGGCCGCCGACGCCATGGTCAAGGCCGCGAACGTGACCATCACCGACCGTCAGGAAGTTGGTGACGGGCTCGTGGCAGTCGTCATTTCCGGCGAGGTCGGAGCTGTCAAGGCAGCCACCGAGGCCGGCGCAGAGACCGCGGCCCAGGTTGGCGAGCTCGTCAGCGTCTATGTCATCCCGCGCCCGCACCCCGATTTGGGCGCGCACTTCAACATCGCAGAAAAATAAGCCGGCCCCGATTGAGCGCAAGTCCCACCAACCGGAGGTGGCCTCATTGGCCAGCGAAAACATCCCGCGCACCGACCTGCGGGTCTACCTGCTCGTTCAGGACCTGCAGCAACAGTTCGCGGCATACATGGGCACCCCGACCAGGGCGCGCGGCTACCCACCGTTCGCGACAGACAACGCCCTGATCATCGAAGTCGCACCCGCCCTCGCCATTGAGCGGGTCATCGACCTGGCATTGAAGTCGGTCCCGAACGTCGAAGCGGGCATCCTGTTCGTCGAGCGGCAGTTCGGAGTGCTGGAGATCCACGCCCGGGAGCTGACGGACGTCGAGCAGGCCGGGAAGGCCATCCTGGAAGGGATCGGGGCGGTCGCCAGGGACCAGCTGCGACCACATGTCCTCTACCACGACATCATCGAGAACATCACTGATCAGCATGCGGTGATCTTGAACCGGAACCGCCAGGGATCCATGGTGATGCCGGGGGAGACCCTGCTGGTCTACGAGATGACTCCTGCGCTTTTCGCAGCGGTCGCGGCGAACGAGGCGGAACGCGCCGCTCCGGGCATCACGTTGATAGATGTTCAGATGATCGGTGCAGCCGGTCGCCTCTACCTCAGCGCTCGACTGGAGGACGTTGTAACGGCACGGGACCGGATCACCAAGGTATTGAGCGAGGTTGAGGGTCGTGAGCACTGACTGGGGAGAGGAGATGAGCCTGACTTGGGACGAGGAGAGCGTACGCGGCGACGATCAGGTCGCAGCCCTCGCCCTGAAGCAGTACGGCTTCTCCGACCAGTTGCGATCCCGCATGATCAACCTCTCCGAAAACGCGACGTACCTGGTCGACGACCCTGGCACCGGGCGAACTGGCATCCTGCGGGTGCACCGCGAGGACTACCACTCGCTCCAGTCCATCCACTCCGAACTCGACTGGCTGACCGCATTACGAGAGCAGTCAGAGATCTCGACCCCAGTCGTGATCCCGGCCCCGGACGGCAGCCGAGTGGTAACAGCCACCGTGAACGGCGTGCAGCGCTACGCAGTCCTGTTCGAGGTCGTCAGCGGGTCGGAGCCCGACGAGATCGCGTTAAACCTCGGCAGCTTCGAGACGCTCGGCCGGATCACGGCCCTCATGCACCAGCATTCACAGGCATGGACACGGCCTGCAGACTTTACCCGGTTCGCCTGGGACTGGGAGCACTCGTTGGGAGACCAACAGCGGTGGGGTCGCTGGCAGGACGGCATCGGCGTCGGCCTCGATGAAACCCCGATCCTGGACTCGGCAGCCGACCTGATCCGTCAGCGGCTGGCCGAGTACGGAGACGCACCGGATCGGTTCGGCCTCGTGCACGCTGACCTGCGGCTCGCTAACCTTCTCGTCGACGGGGACCAAGTCAACGTCATCGACTTCGACGACTGCGGCTTCTCTTGGTACATGTATGACTTCGGGACCGCGGTGTCGTTCATTGAGGAGGATCCTCGGCTGCCGCAGAGGCAGGCCGCCTGGCTCCAGGGATACCGATCGGTCGCACCCTTGTCGGCAGATGACGAGGACATGCTTGCGACTTTCGTCATGTTGCGTCGACTCCTCCTGGTCGCGTGGATGGGCTCGCACTCACACTCGCGGGAATGCCAAACCAAGGGCCCGGGCTACACGGCCGCGTCGTGTGTCCTGGCCGAACGTTACGTCGCATCCGATGGTAAGTCGCTCGGCTGAGCCCTTCCGGCTCCTGGCTATCTTCAGTGAGGTGTTCCATGTTCACATCAATCGCCGGTCGTTCGGTCATCATCACCGGTGGCAGCAAAGGCATCGGCAGAGGAATCGCGTCCGTGTTTGCCAAGGCTGGAGCCAACGTCCTAATAGTCGGACGTGACCAGGTCGGCCTCGATGCCGCCGCACGATTATTGTCTGGGCTTGGTGGCCATGTATCCACGCATCAGGGCGAAATCAGTGATCGCATTGCATGCGACGACATGGCACGCGTCGCGGTCGAGCGCAACGGTGGCATTGACGTGTTGTGCGCGAACGCCGGAATCTTCCCCTCGGCGAGGCTGGCCGACATCACACCCGATGACCTTGAGACCGTCATGGCCACGAACTTCAAAGGCACCGTGTATGCCGTCCAAGCGTGCCTTCCCGCACTGGAGGCCTCGGGCCACGGACGAATTGTGGTCACCTCGTCCATCACAGGACCCATCACCGGGTTTCCCGGCTGGTCGCACTACGGTGCGAGCAAGGCCGCTCAACTCGGGTTCCTCCGCACGGCGGCAATCGAACTCGCCCCGAAGCGGATCACCATCAACGCAGTCCTTCCCGGCAACATCAAAACTGAAGGGCTTGACAGCATGGGCCAAAGCTACCTCGACCAGATGGCCGCATCCGTTCCGGCGGGCAGACTCGGAGAGGTCGAGGACATCGGCAACACCGCCCTCTTCTTCGCCACCGACGAAGCCGGCTACATCACGGGACAGTCCCTGGTTGTCGACGGCGGCCAAATCCTCCCCGAGTCGCTGGTGGCCCTTCAGGAAATGTGAACACGAGTTTGCCTAGTGCCACGCACCACGGCGGCAGGGTTCGGTCGATACTGTCAATAGGGCGGATGGAATCGATCGGAAGCCGCACCATTTCCGGGAGGCCGTGATGGCAGTTGAGCACTCAGTTGCGGAGAAGTTGCGTCGCAAGCTGCTCTCCGACATCGGATCCGGGGCGCTGCTGCCGGGAGCTCGTCTTGGCAGCGAACGAGAGCTGGCAGAGAAGTACGCCGTCAACCGTGCCACGCTCCGCCAAGTGCTAGCTGCCCTCCAGGAGTCAGGCCTGGTCCGTCGCGCACCGGGGCGGGCTGGCGGCACCTTCGTTAGCCACGCCAAAGTGGACCGGGACCTCAGCCGCGTCGTCGGCGTGCCCGCCTACCTCGCCCGGCAAGGCTACGTAGCGGGAACCCGCATCCTATCCACACAAATGGCCGAGGCCGACGCGACCACCCGCACAGCCCTGCGCCTTGAGCCCGACGCATTAGTCATTGTTATCCGCAGGATCCGGCTGGCCGATGGGACACCCATCTCACTGGATCACGCGCAGTTCCCGGCTGACCGCTTTCCAGGGCTACTCGAGATGCCGCTTGGCGGATCCATGTACGAGCTGTTCGAGAAGGAGTTCTCCACGCTACCGGCCGATGCCGAGGAACTCATCGAAGTGGTGAACGCGACCGACGACGAGGCCGGACTACTTTCCGTGGAACCTGAGACTCCGCTATTGTCAATCACGAGAACGACATTCGACGAGAATGACGTTCCATTCGAGTTCTCCTGCGACCTGTTTCGTGCGGACCGCACCCGCATCACAGTGCGCACCCCAGGACGCGGACTCAGGGGAAATGTGCGACGTGAAGGCGGCTTTGTCGGGCTCTTCGAACTTGAGGGGGAAGTAGCCCTCAGCAGTCGGTAGCCCGGCGGTGGCACCGGGTGCAGGCGAACC
>JAABVA010005381.1_pt1 | contig 11597 bp, 10 predicted proteins | sample 5560331 | NCBI WGS metagenome assembly JAABVA01 (sample SAMN12812661, study PRJNA571458) | rock metagenome | isolation source: Antarctica rocks | place: Antarctica: Victoria Land, Mt New Zealand sud | collected 2016-01-07
CAGCCCATGATCGGCGTGCCGGATCAGGCCCGGTCCCCAACACACCCGTGGCACGCCGACCTTGGCCAGACCCGGAAGGCACGTCGAGCAGACCTCGGTCGGCGTGGGAGTGAGCAAGGCCACGGCCGGACAAGGGTGCAGGCGGTCCCCCGGGTGGCACGGTGAAAGCATGCCGACCGCCAACGAGCAGCCCCCCACCGAGCCGCAGCGCGAGTTCCCCGTCCCCGTCGCCAACCCCCGGCGTACGCAGCGCTGAGCGCAGTTCCCGGCCCGTCGGGTAGCACCGACTGGCAGCATGGTCGGGTGAGCACCGAACCGTACATCGGACGGGTTCGCCGGCTGATAGGTCACAGCCACCCCAATAGATGTCGTCCCGTTGTGCAGGTCCTGGTCCTGCTGCTCGCGGCCGCGCTGGGGGTGCTCGTCGGGCTCGGGCTGCTGGCTGCCGACCGCTCGAGCTGGGCCGGGGCCCGCGTGCTGCCAGGCACGGTCACCGGTCGCTCGGACAAGGGTGTGCTCGCGCTGGCGGCCGACCGACCGATCGTGCTCCACCTGGCGCGCGTACCCCACCCCGGTACCCGCCTGGCGGTCGAGGTGAGCCCAGACGGACGCGCTCGCCCACTGGCGTACAAGCAGACGCTCGCTCGCTCGCTGCGCTCAGGGGTACTGCTCGTGGTGGGGCTCGCACTGCTGGTGCAGCTCTACCGCCTGATGGTCACCGCGCCCAACTGACGTCGTCTTCAGGACGTCGTACTCAGCTGGCGACCCGCTCAGGACGTCGCACTCAGCTGGCGGCCCGGCGGGTCGAGGAGGCCTGGCTCGGCGTGGCGTACGTGGGGCGTCCGGAGGGGCCGGTCGCCGCCGCGGGTCGGGGACGGCCGCCACTGCGGGGAGGTCCGCTGCGGGTGCGGGGGGCCGCGGCACGCTCGGTGAACGTCCTCGGCGAGATGACGACGGCGTCACCCGAGGTCGCGAGGGCCCGCACGGCCTCGTGACCGGGTACGACCGACATCGCGCTCGCCTCGACGCCGGCCCGCTCGCGCAGGCGCTGGTGCTCGCGGACCTGGTCGCTGAGCAGCAGCGACAGGACCGTGCCGCGGGCGCCCGCACGGGCCGTGCGCCCGGACCGGTGCAGGTAGTCCTTGTGGTCGGCCGGCGGGTCGAAGTGCACGACCAGGTCGACGTCGTCGACGTGGATGCCCCGGGCCGCGACATCGGTCGCGACGAGCACCCTTGCGTGCCCGGTCGCGAAGCCGTCGAGCGCCTTGCGACGGGCGTTCTGGGTGAGGTTGCCGTGGATGGCGGCGGCCTCGACGCCGGCCTTGCGCAACTGCGTGGCCAAGCGGTCCGCGCCGTGCTTGGTGCGGACGAAGATCAGGGTCCGCGCGGGGCGCCCGGCGATCTCGGCCGCCACGTCGACCTTCGCGTCGGAGCTCACCGCGAACACGAGGTGGTCCATCGTGTCGACCGTCGACGCCGCCGCGGCAACCGCGTGCAGGGCCGGGTCGACGAGGTAGCTGCGGACGAGCTTGTCGACGCCGCGGTCCAGGGTGGCCGAGAACAGCATCCGCTGGCCGCCGCGGGGGGTGAGGTCGAGCAGCGCGGTGACGGCCGGCATGAAGCCGAGATCTGCCATGTGGTCGGCTTCGTCGAGCACGGTGACCTCGATCTGGGACAGGTCGCACTCCCGTTGGTCGACGAGGTCCTGCAGCCGCCCGGGAGTGGCCACGACGAGGTCGGTGCCGCGCCGGAGCTGGTCGATCTGCCGGCCCATCGAGGCACCGCCGTAGACCGGCACGACCTTGAGGTCCAGCGATTGGCCCAGCGGCGCCAGGGCGTCCTGCACCTGCTGCGCGAGCTCGCGGGTCGGGACCAGCACCAGGGCGCGCGGGCGTCCGGGCATGCGGGTACCGCCGGCCAGACGAGCCAGCAGGGGCAGGCCGAAGGCCAGCGTCTTGCCCGAGCCGGTCTGCCCACGGCCCAGCACGTCCCGGCCCGCCAGCGCGTCGGGCAGAGCCCGCGCCTGGATGGCGAAGGGCTCGGTCATCCCGCGGCGTTCGAGTGCGGTGACGAGCTTGTCGGGCAGCCCGAGCGCCGCGAAGCTGGGCACCGCGCCGGCGTCGGCGGCCGCGGCGTCCGCCGCCACGTCGAGACCGATCTCGAGGTCGCTCCTGACCGCGGGAGCAGCGGAGCGAGAACCACCGCGGCTGAGCCCGCGGTTGCGGCCGGTGGAGCCGCCCCGGGACGGCGAGGACGAACGCGACGGCGAGGACGCCGTACGGGGGGAACGGGTATAGCCGGGCATGAACGTGCTCCTGGTGATCCGGGGCCGCGAGACTGCTGTTGCGACGCGGACCGGTCCGGCGCGTACACAACCGGGGGACGAAGCACGACACACGAGCGACCATGCGGGCAACTCGCCCGCAGGAGGCGGCCGCGACAGCGCGACCTGGATCAAAGCCTACCGGGCGGTGCGCGCCTATCCCCGACTCACGCCTGTGCGCTTGCTCACCAGGAGGGTTGGTCAGGGGCGGTCCAGGTGCTTAGCCTGCGCTTGTGACCATGCCGCCGGATCCGTTCGACGCCCGCCCCCAGCTCTACGGGGAGGTGCCGGCGCCCCCGCCTACCGGCTACTACGGCCAACCGCCCCCCGGCTACGGGCCATACAACCAGCCGCCACTGGCGTACGGCCCGTACGGCTCGTCGTCGCAGAGCGAGGCGACCACGCTCGCCGTCCTGGTGCACCTGTCGCTGTTCGCCTTCGGGCTGGTCGGACCGTTGGTGCTCTACCTGGTGAAGAAGGACTCCTCGCCGTTCCTGCGCCATCACGCCGCCCAGGCGCTGAACTTCCACATCACGGTGGCGATCGCGGTGTTCGCCTCGTTCGCCCTGGTCTTCGTCCTCATCGGCTTCGTGCTCCTGCCGGCAGTGGCCATCGCCAGCTCGATCCTCGCCATCGTGGCGGCGGTCCGGGCCAGCCGCGGCGAGCCGTACCGGTACCCGCTGACGATCCCGTTCGTCAGCTGAGCCGGTCAGTCGACGAGGTCTCGGACCACCGCGTCGGCGAGCAGCCGGCCGCGCAGGGTCAGCACGGCCCGGCCGGCGCCGTACGCCTCGGGCTGCAGGAGGCCGTCGGCAGCCTGCTGGCCGGCGGCGGCCCGGCCGGCCGGGTGGAGCACGTCCAGCGGCAGCCCTTCGCGCAACCGGATCTCGAGCAGGATGCGCTCGAGCCGAGCATCCTGCTCGCTCAAGACCTCGCGGGCCAGCGCCGGTGACACCCCAGCGGCGAGCCGCTGCGCGTAGGCCGCCGGGTGCTTGGCGTTCCACCAGCGCACCCCCCCCACGTGGCTGTGCGCGCCCGGGCCCGCCCCCCACCAGGCGTCGCCGCGCCAGTAGCCGAGGTTGTGCCGGCAGGGCTCGCCCCAGTTGCTGACCTCGTACCAGCCCAGCGGCGCCAGGGCCTGATCGGCCATGAGGTAGCGGTCGGCCAGCGCGTCGTCGTCCGGTGCCGACACCTCGCCCCTGGCCACCTGCCGGCCCAGCCGCGTCCCCGCCTCCACGATCAGTGCGTACGCCGAGACGTGCGTCGGTTGCGCCTCGAGGGCGGCGTCGAGCGAGACCTGCCAGTCGGCGTCGGACTCCCCCGGTGCGCCGTAGATGAGGTCGAGGGAGACCTGCTCGAAGCCGGCCGCGAAGGCCTCGGCCACGGCGGCCTGTGGACGTCCCGGCGTGTGCGTCCGGTCGAGCGCGGCCAGGACATGCGGTACCGCGGACTGCATGCCGAAGCTGATGCGGGTGAACCCCGACTCCCGCAGCGCGACAAGCGATCTGGCGTCGACCGAGTCAGGGTTGGCCTCGGTCGTGACCTCGGCTCCGGGCGCCAGGCCCAGCTCGTCCCGGATGCCGTCCAGGATGCGCGCGAGCTCGCGCGGCGGCAGCAGGGTCGGGGTGCCACCGCCGACGAAGACGGTCTCGGTCGGCGGCGTCGGGCCGAGGACCCGGCGGGCGAGCCGCAGCTCGGTGAGCACGCTGTCGGCGTACGTGCTCTGCAGGCCGTCGAGGTCGGTGTAGGTGTTGAAGTCGCAGTAGCCGCAGCGGGTGCGGCAGAACGGCACGTGGACGTACACGCCCAGCGGCGCGCGTACCCGGACGCCCTCGGGCAGCTCGCCCGAGGCGGGGACCGGCTCGCCGTCGGGCAGGGAGCTGGGCACCGGTCCAGGCTAGGTGCGCCGCCGGCCGGCGCTAGCCACCCGACGCGCGCAGCAGCGGTGGCAGGAGCACTGCGCCCGGACCGCGCTGAGCAACCAGGTCGCCCGGGTTGTAGAGCAGGCAGCGGCGCAGCGACAGGCAGCCGCAGCCGATGCAGGAGTCCAGCCCGTCGCGCAGCGCGGTCAGCGCGTCGATCTGCTCGTCGAGGCGACGCCGCCAGCTGCGGCTCAGGCGGGTCCAGTCGGCCCTCGTGGGCGCCCGTCCACCCGGCAGGGTCGCGAGGGCAGCCGCGACCTCGTCCAGGCTCAGACCGACGTTGCGCGCCGCACGGATGAACGCCAGCCGGCGCAGGACGCTGCGCTCGTAGCGGCGCTGCCCGCCGCCGGTCCGGGTGGCGCTGAGCAGGCCCTGCCGCTCGTAGTAGCGCAGGGCGGACGTGGCGAAGCCGCTGCGCGCCGCAACCTCCCCGACGGTGAGCAGATCGGTGGGTCGCATGGTGCTCCTTGACGTGACTTGACTTGAAGTGGACTTCAACTACCAGTGTTGCCCGTGACATCGTCGACCGCAAGGAGCACGTCATGCCAGTCGCTCTCATCACCGGAGCCAGCAAGGGGTTCGGCCTGGCCGTGGCCAGCGCCCTCGCCGAGCGCGGGTGGTCGCTCGTGCTCGACGCCCGCGGCGGTGCACAGCTCGAGCAGGCCGCGGGACGTCTCGGCGCGACCCTGGTCACCGGGGACGTCGCGGACCCGGGGCACCGCGCCGAGCTCGTCGCGGCCGTACGCGTTCATGGAAAGTTGGACCTGCTGCTCAACAGCGCGAGCACCTTGGGGCCAGGTCTGCAGCCGCTGGCGACCTACGACCTGGCTGAGCTGCGGCGGGTCTTCGAGGTCGACGTGCTCGCCCCGCTCGCCCTCGTCCAGGAGCTGCTTGCGCTGCTCGAGGGCGGGACGGTCGTCAACGTCAGCTCGGACGCCGCGGTGGAGGCCTACGAGGGCTGGGGCGGCTACGGCTCGGCCAAGGCCGCGCTCGACCAGCTCACTGCCGTGCTGGCGGCCGAGCAACCGGGCGTACGGGTGCACGCCCTGGACCCGGGTGACATGCGCACCGACCTGCACCAGCAGGCCTTCCCGGGGCAGGACATCTCCGACCGGCCCGAGCCGGCCACCGTCGTACCGGCGCTGCTGTGGCTACTGGACAGCCGTCCGGCCAGCGGCAGGTACCGCGCCGGCGACCTGCTGACGGCCGCGCGATGAGGGCCGGGCTGCTCGACGCCACGGAGCCGCCGGAAGCCCGGGGCCTGGCGCGGGACGAGGTGCGCCTGATGGTCGCGAGCCCGGACCGGCTGGTGCACAGCCGGTTCCGCTCCTTCGCGTCCTTCCTGTCGCCCGGGGACCTGCTGGTGGTCAACACCAGCGCGACGCTGCCCGCCGCGCTGGACTGTCGACGCGCGGACGGCAGCGGCGTCGTCGTGCACGTGTCCACCTCCTACGACGACGGCACCTGGGTCGTCGAGCTGCGGCCTCCCGGGGCCGCCAAGGGCCCGGTGACCGACGCCCGGGCCGGTGAGCGCATCGACCTGCCCGGTGGCGGGCAACTGGTCCTGCTGCAGCGCCACCTCGGCGGCCACCGACTGTGGCGCGCCTCCAGCGAGCTCGGCCTCACCGGCGTCCTGGCCCGCCACGGCCGGCCCATCACCTACTCCTACATCCAGGGCCGGTGGCCGCTGGCCTGCTACCAGACGGTGTTCGGCGTCGAGCCGGGCAGCGCCGAGATGGCCAGCGCCGCAAGGCCGTTTTCACCGCAGGTCGTCACCGACCTCGCCACGCGCGGCATCACCGTCGCGCCGGTGCTGCTGCACACCGGGGTCTCCTCCCCGGAGGTCGGCGAGCCGCCGCAGCCCGAGCGGTTCGTGGTGCCCGCGTCGACGGCGGCGCTCGTCCGGCACACCCGTGACCAGGGGGGTCGCGTAGTGGCCGTCGGGACCACCGTCACCCGCGCCTTGGAGACCGCCGCGGACGCCCGCGGTCAGGTCTGGGCCGGGCACGGCTGGACCGACCTCGTCCTCGGTCGCACGCGGCCGGCCCGGGTCGTCAACGGCCTGGTCACCGGTTGGCACCCGCCGGGCGCGTCCCACCTGCAGCTGCTCGAGGCGGTCGCCGGCCCGGACCTGGTCCACGCCGCATACGCCGCGGCCGCCGGCTACCGCTGGCACGAGTTCGGCGACAGCTGCCTGCTGCTGCCGTGACCGGTCGGGCCGTCGCGTCCGTACTGTGGCGGTGTGGAGATCGTGCTCGTGCGTCATGCCCTTCCCGAGCGGGTCGACGCTACTCCGGACGGGCGACCAGCCGATCCAGGGCTCACGGCTCGCGGCCGCGAACAGGCGGCGCGGGTCGTGGCGGCGTTGGCCCTGGACGAGGTGACCGCCGTGTTCAGCTCACCGTTGGCCCGGGCTGGGGAGACGGCGACGCCGCTGGCCGCGGCGCTCGGGCTCGAGCCCGTCGTCGTTGGGGACCTGGCGGAGTTCGATGCCGGCGACGGCTCGTACGTGCCCGTTGAGGAGCTGCGCGCGGCCGGGGACCCGCGCTGGGAGCTGCTGCGTCGCGGCGACCTGTACTCGGCCGGGATCGACCCGGTCGCCTTCCGGGCGCGGGTAGTTGCTGCCGTCGAAGCCGTGGTGGCCGCCCACCCCGGTGGTCGGGCCGTGCTGTTCAGCCACGCCGGGGTCCTCAACGCCTACGCCGGGCACGTCCTTTCCCAGGATCGACCGCTGTGGTTCGCCCCGGCGTACTGCTCCATCACCCGCGTCGCCGCGGCCCGCGACGGGCGCCGCGGCCTGGTCAGCCTGAACGAGACGGGGCACGTACGCGACCTGCTGCACGGCGGGACTCGCTGAGCAGTACGGGTGAGCGCGAGGGACCCAGGGCGCGAGCGACCCGGGGCGCGACGGCGGCGCCTACTTGCCGGCGGTCTCCTGGCCGGTGGACAGCGCGGCGATGAAGGCCTCCTGCGGCACCTCGACCCGGCCGACCATCTTCATCCGCTTCTTGCCCTCCTTCTGCTTCTCCAGCAGCTTGCGCTTACGGGTGATGTCCCCGCCGTAGCACTTGGCGAGCACGTCCTTGCGGATCGCGCGGATGTTCTCGCGGGCGATGACGCGTGCGCCGATCGCGGCCTGGATCGGCACCTCGAACTGCTGGCGCGGGATCAGCTCGCGCAGCTTGGTCGCCATGGCGGTGCCGTAGGAGTACGCCTTGTCCTTGTGCACGATGGCGCTGAAGGCGTCGACCGGCTCGCCCTGCAGCAGGATGTCGACCTTGACCAGCTCGGAGTCCTGCTCCCCGGCCAGCTCGTAGTCCAGCGAGGCATAACCCTTGGTCCGCGACTTCAGCTGGTCGAAGAAGTCGAAGATGATCTCCCCGAGCGGCAGGGTGTAGCGCAGCTCGACGCGGTCCTCGGACAGGTAGTCCATGCCCTGCAGCTGGCCGCGCCGCCCCTGGCACAGCTCCATGACGGCGCCGACGTAGTCGCTGGGCAGCAGCAGCATGGCCTTGACGATGGGCTCGTGGACCGAGGCGATCTTGCCGCCCGGCCAGTCGCTCGGGTTGGTGACGACCAGCTCCTCAGCGGTCTCGAGCACGACTCGGTACACGACGTTCGGGGCGGTCGAGATGAGCGCCAGGCCGTGCTCGCGGTCGAGCCGCTCACGCACGATCTCCAGGTGCAGCAGCCCCAGGAAGCCGACGCGGAAGCCGAAGCCCAGCGCCGCCGAGGTCTCCGGCTCGTACACCAGCGCGGCGTCGTTGAGGCGCAGCTTGTCCAGGGCCTCGCGCAGCGCCGGGTACTCGCTGCCGTCCAGCGGGTAGAGCCCCGAGAACACCATCGGGCGCGGGTCGCGATAGCCCCCGAGGGAGGACGTCGCCGGGTTGCGGACCGTGGTGAGGGTGTCCCCGACGCGCGCCTGCCGCACGTTCTTCACGCCCGGGATGACGTAGCCGACCTCGCCGGCCGACAGCACCTGGACCGGCTTCATCTCCGGGCTGACGACGCCCACCTCGAGGATCTCGTGGGCGTTCTGCGTGCTCATCATGAGCCCGCGGTCCTTGGTCGACAGCTGGCCGTCGAACACCCGCACGTAGGTGATCACACCGCGATAGGCGTCGTACACGCTGTCGAAGATCATGGCGCGGGCCGGCGCGTCGACCGACCCGGTGGGCGGCGGGATCTCGCGCACGATCGCGTTCAGGACGTCGGGTACGCCCTGGCCGGTCTTGGCGCTGATCCGCAGGACGTCGTCCGGGTCGCAGCCGATGATCTTCGCGATCTCCTCGGCGTACTTCTCCGGCTGCGCCGCCGGCAGATCGATCTTGTTGAGCACCGGGATGATGTGCAGGTCATTCTCCAGCGCGAGGTAGAGGTTGGCGAGCGTCTGCGCCTCGATCCCCTGCGCGGCGTCGACGAGCAGTAGCGTTCCCTCGCAGGCCGCGAGCGAGCGGGACACCTCGTAGGTGAAGTCGACGTGCCCGGGGGTGTCGATCATGTGCAGGACGTAGTCCCGGCCGTCGTCGGCGGTCCACGGCAGCCGGACGTTCTGGGACTTGATGGTGATGCCGCGCTCGCGCTCGATGTCCATCTTGTCGAGGTACTGCGCCCGCATCTGCCGCGCGTCCACGACGCCGGTGACCTCGAGCATCCGGTCCGCCAGGGTCGACTTGCCGTGGTCGATGTGGGCGATGATGCAGAAGTTGCGGATGGTCCGCGGGTCGGTCGTGGGCACGCGCCAGTCTACGGGCGGTGCCAGGCGTGCACGGCTCGGTCGAGGCTGCCCAGCCCTGCTAGTCTGCTCGGGACCGCGTGCCGTGCAAGGCTGCTGCGCGCCCATCCGACGAGTACCCGAGGACATCTGCGCGTGGCGAACATCAAGTCCCAGATCAAGCGGATCAAGACCAACGAGAAGGCCCGGCTACGCAACAAGTCGGTCAAGAGCTCGCTGAAGACCGCCGTCCGCAAGTTCCGCGAGGCCGCCGACGCCGGTGACGCCGCCGCCGCCGCGACCGCGCTGCGCGCCGCCAGCCGCCAGCTGGACAAGGCCGCCAGCAAGGGCGTCATCCACGCCAACCAGGCCGCCAACCGCAAGTCGGCGATGGCCAAGAAGGCCGAGAGCCTCACCAGCGCCTGAACCCGTGCCCGTAGGTTGGCGCCGGTCCCTCACGGGGTCGGCGCCGTCCGTCATCCAGGCCCTCCTCAGTCGCCCAGGACCACCAGCAGGTCCCCGACCTCCACGTTCGACCCGGCGGTCACGGCCACGTCCTCGACGGTGCCGTCCACAGGGCAGCTCACCGTCGACTCCATCTTCATCGCTTCGATCACGACCAGGGCCTGCCCCTTGGTCACCCGGTCGCCGACCGCGACCTTTGGCAGGACGACGCCGGGTAGCGCCGCGGCGATCTGCCGGGGGTCGCCGGGATCAGCCCGCCGCGCCGTGACCTTGGTCACCTCGACCGAGCGGTCGCGTACCTGTACGGGACGGGGTTGGCCGTTGACCCGCAGGTGCAGCGTGCGCAGCCCCTCGTCGGTGACCTCGCCCACCGTCTCCAGCTCGATCAGCACCTCCACGCCCGCCTCCATCCCCACCTGGATGGTCCGTCCCGGGCGCAGGCCATAGAAGAACGCCTCGGTCGGGATCACCGACACGTCGCCGTGCAGGTCCGCGGCCTGCTCGAAGTCCCGCCAGGGGCCGGGGAACAACAGGCGGGAGAGCACCGAGCGCCGGTCCGCGCCGTCGAGTGCGGCGTCGTCGCCCGGTTCGAGAACGACCTCGGGCGCGACCTCGGCCCGACCAGCCACCGCCTTGGTCCGGAACGGCTCGGGGAAGCCCGCCGGGGGCGTACCGAGCTCGCCGGCCAGGAAGCCGAGCACGCTCGCCGGCAGGTCATAGGCGCCCGGGTCCTCGCGAAGCTGCTCGACGTCGACCTCGCCGGTGGCCAGGAAGATCGCCAGATCGCCGACGACCTTGCTGGTGGGGGTCACCTTGATGGGCTTGCCGAGCAGCTCGTTCGCCACGGCGTACAGCTCCTGGACGTCCTCCCACCGGTCGCCCAGGCCGATCGCGATCGCCTGCTGACGCAGGTTGGTCAGCTGACCTCCCGGGATCTCGTGGCGGTAGACGGTGCCCGTCGGCGCGCGGAGTCCGGCCTCGAAGGGCGCGTAGAGGTCGCGCACGGCCTCCCAGTACGGCTCCAGCGACGACAGCGCTGCCAGCGACAGGCCGGTCGCGCGCTCGGTGTGGTCGGTCGCGGCCACCAGCGCCGACATGTTCGGCTGGCTGGTGCCGCCCGACATCGGGGCGGCGGCGGCATCGACCGCATCGACCCCTGCGGCCGAGGCGGCCAGCAGGGTGGCCAGCTGGCCGCCCGTCGTGTCGTGGGTATGCAGGTGGACCGGCACGTCGAAGCGGCTCCGTAGCGCGCGCACCAACCGGTCCGCCGCGATCGGGCGCAGGAGCCCGGCCATGTCCTTGACCGCGAGCACGTGCGCGCCGGCCTGGACGAGCTGCTCGGCGAGATGCAGGTAGTAGTCGATCGTGTAGAGCTGCTCGGCGGGGTCGGCGAGATCGCCGGTGTAGCAGAGGGTCCCCTCGGCGACCTTGCCCGCCTGGCGCACCGCCGTCAGCGCCGGGCGCATCTGCTCGATGTCGTTCAACGCGTCGAAGACGCGGAACACATCGACACCGGTCGCCGCGGCCTCGGCCACGAAGACCTGCACCACCCGGTCCGGGTACGGGGTGTAGCCCACCGCGTTGCGACCCCGCAGCAGCATCTGCAGGCACATCTGCGGCGCGGCGTCCCGCAGCTGCGCGAGGCGCTCCCAGGGGTCCTCGTGCAGGAAGCGCAGCGCCACGTCGTACGTCGCACCGCCCCAAGCCTCGAGCGACAACAGCCCCGGCAGCAGCGCGCCCACCGCGGGTGCGACCCCCAGGATGTCCACGGTCCGCAGCCGCGTGGCCAGCAGGGACTGGTGCGCGTCGCGGAAGGTCGTATCGGTGACGGCGAGCGCGGTCTGCTCGCGCAAGGCGCGGGCCCAGCCCTCGGGACCGAGCTGCTGCAGCAGCGTGCGTGAGCCCGCCGTCGCGCTCGGCGGCAGCTCGGGGAGCTTGGTCAGCGGGTCGAGCAACGGGCGCTTCGGACGTGCGAGCCCGTTGACCGTCGCCTCCGCCAGCGCGTCCAGCAGCCGGGTGGTGCGGTCGGTCGGCGTACGGGCATCGGTCAGCTGCGGGTGCTCGGGCAGGAAGGAGGTCGGGACGGCCCCGGCGAGGAAGTCCGGGTCGGACACGAGCCGCCGCAGGAAGTCCACGTTGGTGCGCACACCGCGGACCCGGAACTCCCGCAGCG
>JAABVA010005382.1_pt1 | contig 11596 bp, 12 predicted proteins | sample 5560331 | NCBI WGS metagenome assembly JAABVA01 (sample SAMN12812661, study PRJNA571458) | rock metagenome | isolation source: Antarctica rocks | place: Antarctica: Victoria Land, Mt New Zealand sud | collected 2016-01-07
AAGGGGAGCTACTCAGGTGTTGTAACGTCCGTATAGCCCCCCTTTGCCGCAGGCCACTCTCTATGCTTTGACAATGGGTGCAGGGCGCCCCGCGTCGTCGCGCGAAGGCGCGCACCGGACCTGCTGGGGTCGAGGGGCAAAGCCCCCGCCTTGCCTTGCTTTCCCCCGATCGCCTTGGCCCACTGGCCACTATTTGTTGACGGCGATCATGCTGGAGCGGAAGTCGAGCACGTACGGGATGTGCCCCACCAGCGGCTTCCAGTTGATTCGCCGGCTCATGCCGTATGACTCGTAGGGTTGATACAGCGGAAGCACCGGAGGGTCGTTGCGGATCATCTCCATCAATCCGGTATAGGCTTCCTTCCGGGTCGCAAGGTCGGTAGAGAAGCGGAACCTGTCCCACAAGGCGGCATAGGCAGCGTCCGGCTTGAAACGGCCCTCCGTGGCGGAATTTCCTGTCGGCGCCCACATGATGCCGAACGACCCGGCAGGATCCGGGAAGTAGAGCGGGTTGGACCAGATGCGAGCCATCATCGTCGGGTCCATGCCGGTCCATTGCTCGGTGACGTTCATCTGCATCTTGACGCCGACCGCTCCCCACATCTCCTGGATCGCCTGCACCGCTACCAGCGCGTTGGTGTAGTAGGCTGACTGGGTGTCGAAGCGGATCGGGAAGCCGTCATAGCCGGCCTCCTTCAGCAGGCGTTTGGCTTCTGTAGGGTTATATTCGAAGGTCTTCAGCTCCGGCATGTAGAGTGGCCCGAACTGCGGATAGGTGTGCGAGCTGGGCACCACCGCCTTGCCACCCCACAGCGCCTCATTCAGCGCATCGCGGTCGATAGCAAGTGAAAGGGCGCGGCGCAGGCGCTTGTCGGCCATCTTCGGATTTTGGGTGTTGAATATCACCACGTGAAAAAGCGGCGTGACAATGCTCTCGACCTTCAGTTTCGGATCGTCCTGGAACGCGACAATCTGGTCGGGCGGGATGTTCGTGGCAATGTCCGCCTCCCCGTTCTTCACGGCGGTGATGCGCGCCGAGAGCTCCGGGATACGCTTCACTATAATGCGTTGGAATGGCGCCTTTTCCCCCCAGAACCCGTCGAAGCGCTCGTAGACGATGCGCTGGTTAGGAACGAACTCTGTGATCCGGTATGGCCCGGTGCCGACGGGCTTAAGCGAGAATGCGTCAAAATCCGAATCCTCGATGGCGTTGGGGTCGCCGCTGAGGCCCATAATGTACTTCTTCGGCACGATCATGAGCTGCTGGGTGTCGAGCAGCGTCTCGAACAGCGGCTCCGGCTTGGCCGCGGTGATACGAACGGTCTGCGCGTCCAGCGCTTCGACCGCGGTTAGGTTGGGCACCGTGTCACGCTGGCGCACGGTATAGGGCGGAAACTTGGCGTGGATGATGCGATCGAGCGAGAAGACCACGTCGTCGACAGTCATCGGGTCGCCGTTCTGGAACTTCACGCCCTGACGGATCTTCAGTTCCACCGTCGTGGGCGAGGTGACCTTCCAGGACGTCGCGATGCTCGGCTCCCAGACGCTCTCGGCTCGCGTGTGGTCCTTGCCGATGAGCGGGTCGAAGGCGTTGAAGTAGAACTGCGAGCCGACGTTGGAGAAGTCGCGCCCTGGATCGAGCCAGGGAGCCATGTTCTGCACCGCCACATTCAGTTCCTGCGCTCGCGCCGGCGTCGCCAGCGCAGCAATGGCGAGTGCGGCCGCGATCCATCTGGCAGTCAGCGCTTTGCTCATTGCGGATATTCCCTTGAATGATGTTCCGGCGGGCACTTCAGCGTTCTCGAAGCTTGACGTCGAAATGGTCTCGCATGAAGTCACCGAGCAACATGACGACCAGTGCCACCAGCACGATCACCACCGCGGGTGCCGCAACGATCCAGGCGGCCGAAATCATGTAGTCCCGCCCCTGGCCCACCATCGAGCCAAGCGTCGCAGTAGGAGGCTGCACCCCGAGGCCAAGAAACGAGAGAGCCGACTCCAGGAGAATGAGGTTCGAGAAGTTCAGTGTCGCCATGACGAGGATCGGCGAGACAATGTTCGGGAGCATGTGGGTGACACCAAGCCGCCACCCCGATGCGCCGGCGGAGCGCGCCGCCTCGACATAGGGCAGGTCGCGCAGTCCCAGCACCTGGCCGCGCACCAGCCGCGCGGAATGCGCCCAGTAGGCAATGCCGAGCACGACGATTAGCACGCCGACATCGGTGCCGGCGACGGCCACGACGAACAGCGCCACCAGCGTGAACGGCAGCGACAGGCTGACATCCACAACCGCCATCAGCACGGTGTCGACTGCGCCCCCAAGAATGCCTGCGAGCAGACCGAGCGACACGCCGATCGCCAGACCCACCAGCGTGCCGAAAAAGGCGAGCGCCAGGCTCAGTCGCAAGCCGTATATGCAGCGGGCGAGGATGTCGCGGCCGAGCTGGTCGGTGCCGAGCAGATGGCGCGGATCGGCGCGCGCGAGACCGACCGGTGGGCGCAGCCGGGCGAGCAACGTCTGCTGCGTTGGCTCGTAGGGTGCGATCCAGGGCGCCAGAATCGCCACGGCCAGCAGCACGACGGCGACCACCGCGGCCAGCACCACCAGCGGGTTCATGCTGCGGACCATCTCGGCAGCCGCGGATGGCCGGCCGGACGGCGCACCGGACCTGGCGCGCGGCACGGTGCGACGGACCGCACCCGTGGCGTCGGCTGCCTCGGTCATCTCCGGGAGCCGACGATACGCACGCGTGGATCGATACCCGCATAGGCAATATCAACCAGGATGTTCACGAGGATGACGGCCGTCGCGACCGCCATGACGCCGAACTGCAGCACCGCGTAGTCGCGAACCAGGGTGGCGCTCACCAACAGGTCGCCGATGCCGTTCCAGGCGAACACCGTCTCCACGACCACGGCGCCCGACACCAGGGTTGTCACCTGCAGGCCGAGGATGGTGATCACCGGGATCAACGCGTTGCCCAGGCCGTGCTTGAAGATCACCATCCTCTCCGACATGCCCTTGGCTCGTGCGGTGCGCATGTAGTCCTGCGATAGCACGTCGAGCATGGCGTTGCGGGTGTAGCGGATCAGAGCGGCGATGAAATACGCCGACAGTGCGAGCGTCGGCATGATGTAGTGCATCGCGGTCTGCGATCCCGAACTCGGTAGCCAGTGCAGGGTGAACGAGAAGATCAGCAGCAGCGAGATTGCCAGCACGAAGTTGGGTATGGCGTATCCCAGGAACGCGGCGACCAGAAGCGCCGTGCCGCGGATGGTCTGCCGCCAGAGCGCGGATAGGATGCCGAGCGGGATGCCGATGATGATGGTGAAGGTGATGCTCGACAGCAGCAGCGATGCGCTCTGCCAAACGCGCTCGCCCATGATCGTCGAGACCGGACGGCGCTCGGCGATGCCGATGCCGAACTCGCCGCGTAGAAGGGCGCTCCAAAAGCGCCAGTACTGCTCCGCATACGAACGATCGAGCTCCCAATAGGCGATCATCGCCTTGCGTGAGGTCGCATCGAGCCCCTCCGGCATCAGAAAGTCGATCGGGTTTCCCGTGAGGCGGGTGGCAAAGAAGACAACCGTTCCGATCACCCACAGGGTGACCGCGACGCGCAGCAACCGCCCCACCAGCAGCTCGACCAAAACCGTTCCCCTGCACGAACCCGGGCTGCCTTCTCACGGGCACTACTGGAAGATATTCAGACGCTTTGATTTTTGACAAGCATGAAGTTTCAGCAGATAGCGTCCGTCTTGGTGGTGTAAATTTGCTCACGGAAACGGTGTAGGCGGAGGTGGCCATCGGATCGGCTGGCTAAGGTGGAGTTGCGAGGCTTCATCCCGAGGCGTTGGTGCACTTTGATAATCTGAAGGGGTGGTAGGATGCCGTTCCCTTTCTGGTTCTAACCGCCCCGATGCCGCACAAACACAACGCCGATCGCCGTCACCACATCCCGAAGATGTCGTTCAAGGTGCAGAACTGGCCGGCCTATGAAGCAGGCCTGCGCCGGCGCGGCAGCCTCACTTTGTGGATCGAGGACGCCGCTCTGGAATGCTGGCAGACCTCTGGGCCAAGTGGTCAGGCCCGGTTTAAGGACGCCGCCATCCAGACCAGCCTGATGCTGCGCACGGCGTTCAAGCTGGCATTGCGGCAAACTGAAGGCCTGATGACATCGGTGCTGACGTTGATGGGCTTGACGCTCTCGGCACCTGATCACACCACGGTCAGCCGTCGCGCCGTGGCGTTGCGGGTGATCCAGCCAGCACAAGTGCCGCCTGGTCCGTTGCACGTATTGATCGACAGCACCGGCCTGCAAGTCTACGGAGCGGGCCAATGGTTGGAGGCGAAGCATGGCGCGAAGTCAAGCCGGACATGGCGCAAGCTGCATCTAGCGGTCGATGCCGCCAGCGGCGTGATCGTGGCACAGACGCTGACCGATCAGGACACGGATGATCCATCACAGGTCGGGCCGCTGCTCGATCAAATCGACGACCCGATTGGCCGGGTGACGGCGGATGGCGCGTATGATGGCGCGCCCACCTATCAGACGATCGCGGCGTATGGTGATGGCATCAAGGTGGTGATCCCGCCGCGCTCAACGGCTGTCCCTAGCGGCGATCCGGGTGTGGCGACACAGCGTGATCGTCATCTGGCGATGATCGCGAAACAAGGCCGCCTGAGCTGGCAGGTCACCACCGACTACGGCCAGCGTTCGTTAGTAGAAACGACAATGGGTCGCTACAAGGCGCTGATCGGACCCCGGCTGCGGGCCCGTGGCTTCGCCGCCCAGCAGATCGAGGCTACCATCGGCGTGGCGGTGCTGAACCGGATGCTGGCGGCCGGACGCCCAGACTGCGTCCGTCGCCAGCCGATCATCGCATAGCAGTCGGGGGTTTGGGGCTATCTCGACCTCCAGCCGCCAAGTGCACCAACGCCGGGCCGAGGGGCTTTGCCCCTTGTATCTTCCGGTTGCCGTCTGGTTCCCAGGCGGTGAGCCTGCTGGTGGATGGGAGACCGATTGCCCCTAGGGTCTGAGCCCGAAGAGAAGCTTGGTGCCCCATCCGCCGTTCGTCCTCAACCCGAACAGTCGCCAGGGCCAAGAGCGCGCATTGCAAGGACGGGTCACGATGAGCAACACTGCAACGACGCCATCCTATGTCGGCATCGATATCTCGAAGACTCGCCTGGACGTGCACGTACGTCCGATTGGCACCGCCTTCTCGGTTCCGCGTGATCCGGATGGCTTGGCCGACTTGGTGAAGCGTCTTCTTTTCCTCGTGCCCACCCTGATCGTGCTCGAAGCCACTGGCGGCTTCGAGATCACAGTTGCTGCGGCGTTTGCTGGTGCCGGCCTGCCGCTCGCCGTCGTCAACCCGCGCCAAATGCGTGATTTCGCCCGCGCCTGTGGCCAGCTCGCGAAGACCGATACCCTGGATGCCAAGGCAATCGCGCTGTTCGCCTAGCGTATTCAGCCGGAAGCTCGGCTCATTCCCGATGAACAGGCGCGCGCTTTGGCCGATCTGGTCGCGCGCCGACGGCAGGTGGTCGAGATAATCACCGCCGAAGGGCACCGCGAACGCGAGGCCCGCGATCCCAAACTGGCGAAGCGGATCGGTGCTCACCTTGTCTGGCTCCGTCAAGAACTGACCGGCATCGAGCGCGAACTCGACGACGCGGTCAAAGCGAGCCCAGCTTGGCGCGTAGATGAGAAGCTGCTGACCTCAGTGCCAGGCGTGGGTAATACGACGGCACGCACGCTGCTCGCCGGTCTGCCCGAACTCGGCACTCTGGATCGCCGGAAAATTGCAGCTTTGGTCGACGTCGCGCCGCTAAATCGCGACAGCGGCACCATGCGCGGCAGGCGCATGGTGCAGGGCGGCCGCGGGCCCATACGTGCCGCGTTGTACATGGCCGCTCTCGTCGCCGCACGACGCAACGCCGCCGTGCGCGTGCTATACGAGCGTCTCCGGTCCGCCGGACGCCCCGCCAAGGTCGCGCTAACCGCCTGTATGCGGAAGCTGCTCACCATCCTCAATGCCATCCTTCGCAGCCGTCAGCCCTGGAAAACGGCTTGACGGCGAAGACAGTCGCTTCTCTCCCCCAAACAGGCTTCCGCCCAGCTTCCTCCGCCTCCGCCAGCGCTGCGGCTCCGTGCAGCCGGGTTCCCGCGAAGCCTGTTTTCCCCTCCAACCCCACCGCTCGCGCGGCCCCGGGAAGCAGCGCGCCCGAGGGGCGCTGCTTCGCAGCGAAAGGGACAGCAAGGATGGGCCAGACCAGCAGTAGAACCCAGCGGACCAGGACGGAGACGCGGGCCGACATTTATCAGCGCATCACTGACCGGATCGCGGCGGCCATCGAGGCCGGGGCAGGCGCGTGGCGAATGCCGTGGCACCCCGGCGCGGACGGCGTGGCTCCGCTGCTGCCGGTCAACGCCGCGAGCGGCAAGGCTTACCGTGGCGTCAATATCGTGGTGCTTTGGGCGACGGCGCAGGCCGAAGGCTATCCAAGCGCGATATGGGCCACCTACCGGCAATGGGCTGAACTGGGCGCGCAGGTCCGCCGTGGCGAGCGGTCCAGCCCCGTCGTGTTCTGGAAGATCAGCGATAAGGACGAGCAGGAGGATGGTGACGAGGGGATGTTGAATATTGTCGAATGCGTTGCGGAAGTGCTTGAAGCGGTTCTCCCAGGTGGGACCCGCCATGTGCGCGGTCAGGATCACGTTCTCCAGACCGAATAGCGGGCTGTCGGAACGCGGGCGGCTCCTGCTCGAACACGTCCAGCCCCGCGCCCTGGATCACGCCGGTGCTGAGCGCGGTGAACAAAGCGGCCTTGTCGACCACTGGGCCCCGACACGTGTTGACCAGGATGGCGGACGGCTTCATCAGCGCCAACTCGGCGGCGCCAATCACGTGGCGTGTCTCCTTGGTCAGCGGCACGTGCAGCGCCACAATGTCGGAGCCGCGCAGCACTTCGGAGAACAAGCGGAACCGGGCGCCAAGCGCGTCCTCCGTGTCCTCGTTCAGGTGGGCGATGTCGTAGTATTGCACGTCCATGCCGAACGCGGCGCCGAGGCGGGCGACTTTCTTGCCGATCGTGCCGAGCCCGATGATGCCAAGAGTGCGCCCTTGCAGTTCGTAGAGGTGCTTCTCGTGCCAGTCATTGGTGCGCCAGCGGCCGCCCGAGACGTTGGCGTGCTGCCAAACCGGCCGCCGGCTGACCGCGAGCATCAGCATCAATGCGTGCTCCGCGACCGCGACGGAATTGGCGCCGCCGTTATTGGCGATTGGCACGCCGGCACGACGCACCGCATAGTGCAAGGCACTTTCCGCTATCCCTGCCCTCCTATTCGCGCTCTTCCTGTTAACACCAGTTCAGATCTTGGACTTTGGTCACGCCACTCGCTCGAGCACTGGCGCTCTAACCTGCCGCAGTAATAGGCCACCCGGCGTTTCTTCGACGCCTCCGTCAGCAGCCTCAGGGTAGACTGCCAAAGCGTCTTTCAAAGCTTTGCGGAAAGCTCGCTTGAAAGCAGCGCACTGTCCATACCCACGGCCAAATTGTGAGTGAAGCGCAGCCCAGCTGATCGGCGTTGGCTTTTTCAAACTTCGCAATCGAAAAGCCAACCAGGCGTAAGCATCGATTGCAAGCGAACTCGTCCTTATCTGTCGGAGCGCCCGCACCTCCAGAGGAACAGCGTGCTCCTGTAAAGCGTCGAAGAACGCTTGCGAAAGCATAACGCCTTCTTTGAACAAGGATGGCTGCCGTGGATCAGTGCTTCCTTCTACAAAGAGCAGTCCCTCTTCTACGATCATAGTGTTTCGGATTGCCCGGACCCCTCCCCGTTCGGAATGAAACGAGAATTTTGCCATCGCAATTCGCTCAGCCTGATCTCTGACCAGTTTGTAGCTTTTTCCGCCGGGAGCTTTCTCGAGTCGGTCGAACCAGGCCTTCATACTGCGGCCGAGTTCGACATGTCGCGAGCATGTTCGCAACGCCTGGGTCTGCAAATATACGAGGAGCAGGCGTGCCGTCGCTCCATAAGGAACTCCGACGAATTCGGATCCGCCACCTTGGCGCACTCTACGGCCTGGTTCGACAAGCAGAGTGAGGCTTCCGTTTGCGAGCTCCCAGGCAGCGTCGTCAGGAATGCGGCTGTGTGGCAGTGCAGTGAGGCACCAGCCTGAGTAGAGAAAAGACGGAATGCCAACATCCTCGTCGGTCCCGTAGCCAGCGACAATTTCAGCAAGACGGCGTTCGTCATGGTCCAGGCGTGCGATGGCTCCGAGACGCCCATGCTCCTCAACCAATTTCCTTACTCGTCTGACGTCCTCCACCGGTTCCTCGCTTGTCTGAAGATGATCTGAAATTAAGCGGTTTGGTGCCGTCGGAAAGCATGGACTTTGGTCACTTCAGCTACATGCAAGGTAGTTGTATCTTCTTAGTTGCTCTGGGTGACCGTGGTCCAAGTGGATAACTTTGCATCCCTTTGATTCTGAACGATACAGAAAAGCGATTTGTGACTAAGGTCCAAATTAGTATTGCCAAGGTCCAAAGGATGTCGGAGGACAAAAGGACAGCAAGGAGGGCCGGAGGCGGGGTGAAGACACACGCGACTCGGAGCTCCGCCGTCGCGCGTCCGCGGTGTAGCGTGACCAAAGTCCAAGATTTGCAATGTTCGTAGGTGACCGATGGCGCCCGAAGCCCGTTCGCTCCTAAAGCCCCCTGTGTTCAACGCTGTCGCTAGCCGCACTGTGACCAAAGTCCAAGCTCGACGACTGTTCAAGAGGTGATGGGGGTGGTGGGGCGTCACGGATAGGTAGGAGATGGCACCCTCTCCTGACGAGTGGATGCTTGCGCGGCTAGGCTGCTGATTTCGGGGGTATCCTCGAGTTCAGCGTGCTGCGTGCTTCGTGCATCACGAAGCACGCATTGGCTCGCCCTCTCCCTTGTACCTGTCCCATGCCTTTAAACCCCCTCATAAACTTGGCCGCGTTGTTATGCACGAAGCACGATGCATATGGTGCCAAAGCACAGCCGACCGTGGCGGGACCTCGTGTATCGATAGTGCTATGTCGATGCAGCTCATGAGGTGTGCGGACGGCCTTGGACTTTGGTCACCACCGTACCGAGAGGGCGCAGATAAGACGTCTTCCCGTCGAGGATGCGGAAGGGCGCCTTCAGGGCATCGCTACGACTCCAGCGTGCATCACGAACCACGAAGCACGCATCACAACGAAGTCTATCGACCTATGATTTTCTCTCAGGGCGAGGTGGCCGATACCGCCAAACGATGGCGCAGGCCTCAGAGTGCATCACTGTCCCTCTCCTGATGTCATCGCCGAGCCGTCTTGTGCAGCTTAGAGCGTGGATCATCGCGCTGAAGGTTGCCCGCCACGATCGTGCGTTACGCGCCACAACGAGTCGGCGGAGCAGCCGCCACGCCCGTTGGGAGGTCTGCGCGCCGTGTTTCGCGCATCACGAGTCACGCACTAAGAAAATCGGTATAGTCCGCGCCATGCATCATGATACGTGCATCGTGATGCATGGCACGCCGCCTAAATCGCGATACTCGCACCAGAAGCCGTTCCGTCCGGCGGACGCCATCCATCACGCATCACGATGCACGCGCCCGACTCTTTTGTTAGCCTCCAAGTCGCGGACTGCGCCATCTGATCTGCCAAATTCGCATAGTATCGCGTGATGCGCGATGCGTGGCGGACGATGCACGCGTCATGGACTACAGAGCGAGTTTCATGTCCGCCTGAATGGATCCACTGTGATGCACGAGCCACACATCACGAATGGTGGTGCACGACGCGTGAGGACGCTCTGGCGTTCGCCACAGATGTGACTGTAGGCTCATCGTGATTGGTGGTGCGTGATGCACGCACCAGCATAGTGGGAGGCGATTTATGCGGCGGATTGTTTTAGTGCAGCAGAAAGGTGGTGCGAGTAAGTCGACCTTATGCGTGCATTTGGCGGTGGCCGCCCAGCAAGCAGGGCGCAAGACGGCGATCATCGATACCGACCCACAGGGAAGCGCCTCAGCAGTCTGGGGGGCCGCCCGAGGCGATACGGCGCCACCGGTCGCTGCCGTGATTGCTGCCGAGATGCGAGATGCGCTTGAAGCGGCTGAAGCCGACGGATACCAAGTTGTGTTCATCGACACAGCACCGCACACGGCCCCGGCCATTGAGATGGTGGCCAGAAACGTTGATTTTGCGATAGTGCCAGTGCAGCCGTCCATTCTTGACGTCGCAGCCACCCAACGGACCTTGGCGCTTCTCCGAGCGGCGAGGGTGCCTTCGGTCGCGATATTGACCAGGGCGCCGCCACGGCCGGACGAGGAGACAATCGAAACGACAAAGGCGCTCGCGGCACTTGGGTTGCCGATGCTGAAAACCTGGATGGGTGAGCGAAAGGTTTATCGCCGGGCGCTCACGCAAGGGCAGGCGGTGGCCGAGTTTGACCCGGGCAGCAAAGCTGCCAGCGAGATTACCGCGATCTGGCGCGAGTTGGAGCAGGTTGAGGCTTCCGCGCTGATGAAGATGCACCGGTCCGCAGTGATGGCCTAAGAGCATGTCCCAAAAGCCAAAAAAGGGCTTCACGGCGTTTTTGCGTCCACCTGAGCCGGAACTGCGCCCTGAGCCTACGTCGGAAATCCGTTCCGAGCCGCGTGTGGATCGGCGGCAAGCGCCACCGGCGACGCCGGAGACCACTGATCGAGTGCAATACGTCACGTCCACCGGCCGGGTCCGAACCTACACCGCCAGCCGGTCGCTGCCTGGCGTTACTTTGCGACTGTCCGAGGAGCGATGGGAGAAGCTGAAGATGCTCTCCGTTCAAGAGAGAAGGCCGATTCAGGAGATCCTGGGAGAGGCTGTCGATGACTTCATGCGGGGCAGGGGTCTCCCTTGGTGATGCGCGATGCGTGATGCACGCATCGTTTTTTGTCTTCGGTCGACGGGGGTGTCAGGTCCAAACCTCCGGCTCGACATACCCGGGCGCTACGTCCGCCAGTCGAAGCCGCTCCGCCCGATCGAGCAGCTTCTTGACTTATGAGGGATGCCATCGCGTGCCGCCACGCGGAGTGCGTTTCCGCATGTCCTCTGCGACGATTTTAGGCGGCGACCTCAAAGATCTCGGCAATGAAAGCGGTCTGGGCGGGCATGTCGCGACCGCCAGTGTTGTGAACCTGACCCTATCCTGATCATTGCCATCACCTCGTAACCGGCCAGTGTCGACTCCCTTTGTGATTGCAGCGTGGCCTTCGGAACTTCGGTGGCTGCTCCCGCCCTGACGCGAGACGGCTTGTCGCGCCTGCTCACAGGCCCGGCTCACGCGGGCGATCCGCGCGACCATCCCGCCTTTGCCGCGCCGCCCATTGTGGGACCGCCGCTCGTTTTGAAGCTCGAACCGCCCGTCGTCGCCCACCTACGCGCGATAATGGCGGTTATCGCGCGTGGTGGATTTAAACGGCTTGCCTTGGCGCCCAGGGTCGCTGAGGCTGCGCTGCATGACCCATCCAATCCCCGATACGATGGCCGTCCCGCACGGCGAGCTGGTCACCGTGATCGCCGGTGCGCCCAC
>JAABVA010005383.1_pt1 | contig 11592 bp, 14 predicted proteins | sample 5560331 | NCBI WGS metagenome assembly JAABVA01 (sample SAMN12812661, study PRJNA571458) | rock metagenome | isolation source: Antarctica rocks | place: Antarctica: Victoria Land, Mt New Zealand sud | collected 2016-01-07
TTTTTCCGTATCAATTCTTTCAAGTAGAATTCTTTTCATCAGTAAATAGCAAAGAATCAGGTATTTTTTGAGATCTAGAATGCTCAGAGTAGATGAAATCAGAAGAAGTGTTTTCTTTAGCTTAAAGTCTAGTCTTCAACTCTTTGATTTCGTCTTCTTGTTGTTTATTTAACTCGTAGAGTCAATCTGTTTCTTCATCAAGAGCTAGACTTTGAGTCTTTCAGATTTCGTAGAACACGAAGAGTATTATCATTTCAGCGAATGATTCGTCATCTTCATGAATGAATGATGCAGCACTTGATGATTTCATTCGTGATTTCAATGAATCAGCATCAGAGGTTTGAGAGAAATGATTTCGAAATTCTTCGAAATGCTCTTCAATAGATGAACGACTAGACATGATGAGATTTGTTTGAAAGAAGATCGAACGAATGACGATGCTTGATGATTGAAGAAGAAAGTCGTATGAAGTGAGATTCAATCTTCAACAAAGAAGATGAGATTTGTTTGTTGATTGATTTGATTGATTCTCTAGCAAACAACGAAGATTCTTTATCATTGAATCTATCGATCGATTTGATTCTTGAGCAATTCACGAAGATTCTTTATCGTGATTCTCATAATCGAGTAAACTTTGCGTACTTAATGAGCAATAAGTAGTCTAGCAATTCAAACAGTCTCGTCGTTGATTCTATTCAATTTTCTAGTGTTGTTCTATCTTTCAATTATTGTCAATCATCAGATAAATAAATTTCTTTAGACTCGTTCTGTCTAGATGAGTATGTTGAATGAGTAATGAGATCAGTATCGTGTGATTAACGAATTCTTAATATAATGTCAGAATCATGTCTAGATGATACAATCAATGAAGATCAGAATTGATAGTGCTTGATCTTTAGAAATAGCTATAACTGAATATTAAGAATACAGAAGAAGATTGATACAAAAGCTTCTATTTATGTAATGTTCAGAGACTGCGCTAGACTCAAAAGAAATGTGTTTGTGACATGAAAAGAATGTGATGTTGTCGTGAGACTGTTTGCATTATTCTCACGAGATAGTTAGTAAGAGAGAAGAGATCAAAGTCTGAGTCAATGATAGAAGAGTCGAGAAGCGTTTTTCGAGTGTACATATAGATGTCATTGCGACTTGTAGATAGAGACAGAGACATACACGTTTTACAGTATCTTTCTACTAGCATGATCATTGCACATGTTCATTGTTTGCTTTCTCTGTTGCTTTGATACGACTTTCTATATTGCATCTGTACTCTATTTCTCGACATTGAAGCTCAATGCGAAAATATCATTTTTATAATATCTTGAGTAGAACAGTTGACTGAACAGCAGAGAGCGACACGACATCTCTACAGTGATCAGAGAGTTTATGAAAGATTTGAAGTGAAAATCAATTTGACTCTGAAATACGGGAAATTGATATAGCGACTTCATTTCGCTTAGAAATATTGACGAAAGCTATTCAAGTCACAGAGTTCTCACAGTTGAAACTAAAAGAGACGCGTATCTTCAGCTGACGAAAACTGTTTCTCTTTGAGCGAAGATGCAACAGCGAAGAAGAGAGAAATTGACTTTCGCGAATAATTGACACTCAGAAGAGACGCTTTGATCAGAAGAAGAATTCGTCTGATTTCAAGACTCGCAAGAAACAGATAGCAAAAGCGAGAATCAAAGAACGAATTCGAAGCGATGTAGACAGAAGTACGAGAAATGACGTCAGTTTCAGCAGTGAATCATGTTTCAGCAGAAGCATAAGATCGAGCGTTGTTCGTCAAATAAAAGAAGAGAAAAGAAAAGCATCTTGATCAGTTGTAACAACTGCAAAAGAAAGAAAGAAGAACTTCGACGAGTCGAGAAGCAAAAACAAAATAACGAGATCTTTTTGACTGCTCTATTATTTTTGCTATTCTGTATTTCATTCTCACAGCTCTCAATATCAACTCACAGCGACAAAATGACAAGCTCATTGAGAACATCTGTTGTAGACATGAGTGCTACGCTCATCAGCTCTCGAGTCAGCTCAGAAATAAACATGATTACAATGTTGTTTCTGAAATATCTGACACTCATGTCATCGCTCGAAACTTCGAAAGTCTCGTATTTTGAAGAAAAGAACATGACTGATTTTCTAGAAAGATATGAAGACTTCTGTGATGATTATGAGCTGAATCAGATCGATCGATTTCGCAAGCTGTCAAGATACTGCGACAAGATCATTGATGATAGCATCAAGACTATGATCGAATATACAGACTTCAACTGACAAGAACTGAAGAAGACGATGAAGAAGAAGTATGAGAAAGATGACACTGATCAACAGCTGAATTCTCGAATTTTCCTAAAAATCTTCAAGAATAAGTCTCATATCATGAAGAATGATCTGAAGCTGTACAGTCAACAATACAAAAGCATATTGCATTCGTTGATAAAACGCAAGCAAATGAATGAGTATATCAGATGCTGCTGATTTGTCAAGAGTCTTTCATCTATACTAAGCGAAAAGATCGTATGAAAGTGTGCACTCGATTCTGAAGATCTCAGTTTCATGAACTTCAAGAAAGCTAGTGACGCGATAGTGATCTACTGCGACTCTGTCAAAGCACTGTTGAAATTCTCGATCATGATCAAGAATTTTGATGATCTCAGCAAGCTTGTGAATGAATATCAGATCAAGCGATCGACGATGTTAGACAAGTTCTTCGATTCTTTGATAGTAGCACAGCTCAGCGATATGACAATGAATGAGATGATAAATAAGTTTGAAACGATGATGCTTTCTTTGCAGACAGTAATAAAGAAGATTGAATCTTTTATGCAAAACATGACAGCATCTGTCTCGATGCTCAACGTTTATATCTAACGCGAACTCGTCACGTCTGCTCGTTCAGCAATGTTAATGTCATCATCATTTTCACTTTTGAAAAGTGAACGAGCGTCTTCAATGTCTAGAATGAAAGAATGTTTCTTTTATGAAGAAATAGAATGTCAGAAGATCAGATGTTGTCAATTGAATATTTATAAGACAGAAGAAAAGATACATGTGAATGAAACAAACAGACTCTGAATGAAACTCGCTGAAAGAGATGACAGATTGACATCTTTCACATTGAATCATTCTCAGAAAGAGCTGATTGACAATGCTTTGAAGAAACAGAATCAGCAAATGAAAGCAGAACATGTCGACGTCATCAGACTGACAAGTGTAAGAGCAACGATCACGAAGAAAGCAGAGAACACAGACGAGAAACAGAAATGAGACGAAGAAGTAATGATTGTCACAGCTCGACATGACTATAAATCAGATGAGAATGTGACGAAAACAGCGACACAACAAAGAACGAGTTTGAATTGAACTTGAAGAAAAAAAGTAAGAGAAAAAGAACGTCTGTCGAGCATAAAGAATTTGCGCTCTGAAGAGTATCTGTCGATTTCAAGAAAGTTCTCGAAGAAGCGAACAAGTGAGAATGTGATCATGCAGAATGCAGCTGCTTTCAAGAAAACGATAAAAACAACGAAGAAATCGACGAGAAAGAATTCAGATGACAGCAAGATAGAGTCAGACAATTGAGACAAGAGAACGCAAAACATAGTAGAAAAATGCATAGATACAAAAGACGTGATGCATATTATAGTGAATCAGAAGATGCAAGAAGTGAGCATTGAACAAATGCTTACACATTCATCTATTCTTCTTCAAGCTCTCTACGCTCAAGTAAAATAACATAAGAAAATGAAAATGAAAAAGATTGATGACGTGCAAGTAACAGCAGTAAAATTTGAAGATTCTTCACTTGAAAAGTCGAACGCGATTCTGTACGCAGTGACATGTTCGAGAACACAAGTGCTGATAAGCGATGAGATTTACATTAAGACACTGCTTGATAGTGATGCTGAAATCAACGTTATGTCTGAAACTTTTGTCGCAAGAACTCAGTTGTCTATGCAACGAGACATTCATCTGAATATGATAGAAGTCAGCGAAGCAAAGACTAACATCATTGAATGCTGCGATGACGTGAAGATCGATATTGACGAAGCAAAATCAATGATTTCAATATTTGTGATTGAAAGCAACGAGTACACTCTGATACTGAGCAGATCATATGAGCGAAAGACGTATCTATGCATCAAAAATACTTCGAAAGAAACTTGTGAAATGACAGTCACTGACGATGATGAAAGAATGATGTTCTTTAAATCGATTTTAGCGCACAATTCTGTCAATCGAGATGTGTTGAAAATATTTCTCGAAAAAGCGAAAAACTCTTTAAATGAGTAGATGAATGCTTTGTCGAAAGCGTATCTGCGATGAGAAGTGTAAGTTCGAAGACTGTTGATTTAGCGCGCTTGAAAAGTCATGAGATGTTCATCGAGATCGAAGAAGAAAAGAAAAAGAAAGATCGAAGCTTCGTTCAATGATTTTGCTCGAACGATAGCATGCGATGCGCACAGATGTTATGATGTCGTTCGAACAGACTTGCGATGCGAATGACACAAAGATTTGATCTGAGTTTAATTCATCAGCATGAGATAATAAATCATGTCAAAGTAGCAACAGCATACAAGAGAAAAGCTCAGAAGATTCGATTTGTGAATTCGTCAGAGTTAAACGACTCAATATCAGAAGATTTGACAAACTGAAAACAAATCTTATTGACTCAGATCAAATTGAATATGATAGAAATGAAGTCAGAGAAGTATGATCATTGACTGTTTCTCAAATTCTTCAAAATTGTTCGAGAATTCAGACTGACTTTGAAGTGAGCGAAGAGAATGATATGCAACGATGCTTTAACTCTGCAAGAGAAGAATTTACTACTGAAGATGTTGTTTAACAGAGAAGCGACAATGATCTGAGACTTCTCAGAAATGAGAAAGATAAAAGACATAGTCTCATTCTTGCAGCAAATTCGAATGATATCACATGACGCATGACAGACATTCGATTTTTCAATCTCTAAGACACTTCATCAGATCATCATAGACATGCTCAAGAATTGAATAAAGCATGACATACTGAAATCTTGTCATGACTCGTATTGAAATCTCTGATTTCTGATCAAGAAAAAGTTCAATCAGTATCGCATAATCAATGCAGCGATGAATATGAACAAAATTATCATCAGAGATGTCAATCTGCTCTCAGACGTGAATGAATTCTTCAAAGAATTCATCGATATGATTATGATCTTTCTGATAGATCTGTTTTCTGAATACGATCAGATTACGCTGACAAAAATATATTGAGATCTCACAGTGTTCATGACATCTTTGAGATTATTGCGACAGACAACGTTATCACAAGATGTCATCAACTTCGTTGCTCAGTTTATCAGAGTCATAATCAAGATATTGAAGAATCTTCTTGAGATATGCAGATCTTTTCTCAACGATATTGAAGTAAAGAAATCGAAGACAATTTATGATAATGCAGAGATCACTTCAGAAGTGCATCAGTTTATGCTGAAGCACATTAAGAATCTTGACTTCGTACTCTTGAACTTTGAGCTCGTCGATTGCATCATATCTGACGAAAAGTCGCAATTCTGCATGTCGAGCATAAAGATTGTGAAATTTGTTTGTGACTTTCATGATCGCAGATCAGAAAGTTTCAAAATTATCAAGATTCTAGAATGACGTCTCTGTCATGATGTCACATCTGCTCAAGCGTTCATTGAAGTATGCATGTATTATCGAGTGTGAATAGAGAATTTCATCTTGATCGCAGCGTCAATATTTCAGCTCTTCAAAAAGAAGATCAAATTCATGTGAGAAAGAGAATAAGAGAAAGTCATGAACAAGCTGAAGCTGACACTGATCACTGCATCAATCATGAGAAGTCTGAACTACTCTGAGCAGACAGAAGAAATTGTTCTCGTCGTGAACGCAAATCTTCAAGAATGAGAAGCGATGTTACAGCAGACAGCATTGAATTCTAAGAATCGACATCTCGTACAATACGAAAGTGAGCTATAAAATGAGCAAAAGACAAGATATGATGCTAAGAAGTGAGAATGCAGAGATCTGATGAAGACACTGAAGAAGATTCATTACTGACTATACGACATGAAGTTCATTATTGAAATAGACGTCAACACTCTGATGACGCAACTGAATCGATCTGCGTCAGACTTATCAGAAGCATTGATGACATGATGACTTGCTTGAATTCGCTTGTTTGATTTTGATGTTCGTCACGTTCTCGATCGCAAGCATAGCGCACTCGATAAACTCTCGCGCAGACTCAGAGAATCTTCAGACGACGAAGATGAGACTCACAAGAAAGACATAAATGACTTTATTGATGCTCAATTAAATTTCATTCATCTTTGCTCAGTTAGTATAGTTGTTAAAGAAGACATGTCAATATTGAAAGATTTGTATTCAGAACACTTCAAGAAAATAGCTCATTATTTAATTTTCTTATCGCGCTCGTTTGAAATGTCAACAAAAGAATTTCGAAAGTTCAAACATGAAGCGCTAAAATTCATGATTCAAGATAAACATTTGTTTAAAAGATTCAACAAGACTGCTTCTGTGTGAAGAGTGATGAATCTTCAAGAAGAACGCAGTAATATTTTACAGAAACTGCATGATGAAAGTGATCATCATGAAAGAAAGAGAACATATCAAAAGATGATTGACAGATATTGATGAAAGAAGATATGAAAGAATACATGCATGTATATAAAATTCTGTGAAGAATGTCAATTGCAAGTGTCAAGATGAAAGAAGAAGACTCTGCATTCTATCTGAATCTCAAGAGTCTGAAAGAAGATTGAAATGAATGTTATTCACATGTCTTCAAGCGAAGAAAAATGCTATATTGTCTTGACAAGAGATGACTTCTTGAAATGAATAGAAGAAAGAACTCTGAAAGCAGTAACTTCAAAAGCGATAGCGAAATTTCTGTGAAAAGATGTGATTTGCAGACACGACTGTTCAAGAAGATTTGTCATGAATGAAGAATCGAAGAACAAAGAAATTGTAGAAACGCTGATCGAGAAATATAAGATAAAGCGAGTGATGATGTTGACTTATCATTCACAGATGAATGATCTTGTGAAGAGAGATTATACAGCTGTTGTGAATGTCTTGATCAAGATGACAGTCGATGAAAGCATGAGATAAGTCAGAAGCTTTGTCAATGTGCTATGAACAAACAGAATCATCGTGAGAACTTTCACTGAAATGACTTCATATCGTGTCTTGTATGACTGCAATGTTGTTCTTTCTATAGAACTTGATGTTTCAATCTGACAGATTCTTTCATGAAACAATGTTTGCACGACTGATGAGTTATTGACTCTTCATGCTCGATAACTCGAATGCAGAGACGAGAATTTGAAGAAGATCGCGCTGCATTTGAGAAGAATGAGAGAGATCAACAAAGATGTATGAAATGATTACAGACGTGTTCATATCAGTTCAATTCTGAAGAGTGATCTTGTACTGCTGCATGACATCAAATTGAACAACATGCATACGCTGAAATTGACATGAAGATGACTGAGATTTTTTCAAGTAGTGAAGATAAACACTGAAAAAGAATGATATAGAATTGCAGAACTCAACGAAGCGATCTTGAAAGAAACGATTGCAGAAAATAGATTGAAGAAGTGTGTGAATTGGGCATCGAAAAGTGAGATCAGCAATGAACAGAAGAATGAAGATCAGAATCTATTGATGACAACGCTCATTGAGAAAATCGTGTCAGAAATTGCGATCAATGTTTCAATCAAAGACTCGAATGCATCGTTGAATTTTATTCACTATTAAACTGAGAGTCTCTGTGAACTTGAAAAGAGCGTCTGTCGCTGAAACTTCTGTTGAGTTGAGATAAGATTGTTCACATTCAAGAGTGCAGCTTCGATAGCATTGTCTTGTACAGCGTCACTCGTATTAGCTCTTTTTCTGTCGAGTCATCAAGAAGCGAAGTTGATGCAAGAAGATCATGAGTTGTTAAGAATATCATAAAGTCGCTTCGAGTTGCTTGAGCATATGAAAAGAAGAATGAGAGTGAAGATGCAGATGTCTGCAATGTCAATATTGAATTACTTCAATATTGAAGATTGAAAGTTTCAAAATGCTCTAGTCTCGAATGAACAAAGCGAAACTCTAATCAATTCGCAGAGTACGCGCTAAAGTTCACTGCGTAATGATTAAAGCTAGAGCTTAGAGCAAGAATCAAAATTGATCGATGATTGTATATCAAAGAATATATCAAGATCGAAGACTGAAAATATATCAAGATCGACTTAAATGATACACGACAAGACAACATGATGCTACATCAAGTCGATCTAACTCATGTGATGCGCAGCAGATAGCGTAGAAAAATAGTCAATCAGTCAGCTAAGAAATTTGTTACTAATATCGAGTCATCAACACTTCTCAGCTATGACAAGCGTAAGTCGCAAAAGAATTATTTGCAAAACTGCAAGCAATTTCTACTAGCGTTGAACTCTAGAAGACTCAGCACGTATTCTTCATCTTTCAACATATCTAGTTATCATCTCTGTTATTCAAACTCGCACTAGAACGTCTAAAAATCTCACGTATTTCATCATCTTTGTTATTTGAACTCACATCAGAACGACTAAACATTTCATGTAACTCTTCACTCAACATTTGTTTTCTCAAACATTCAAAGCTCACATTAAAGCTTTCATCAACGAAAGCTTTTATGCATTTTCTCAGAAGAATCTCATTTGAATTCGTTAACTATCTTTACTTTCATCATTTCAATGACACTCACTAGAGCAAGCTCTGCGATAACGCTGCATCATCTGAAACACTTCATAAATGATCAAAAAGAACTAGTCGATTACTTAAATTCTCTGCGCACAGAACAAGAACGACAGACAGCAATTCGTCAATTTCGAAATCAGATTATGCAATTACACGTCAATGTAAAGAATCTGATGTACAGCTTCGTGAAATTTCTTGATAATAATTCACTTTATTCAAGAATGACTAGCGAGAAAGAAGAATGAAAAGTGATGAATATTGAGCATGAGAGAATTGAAAAAGAGAGAAGAGATATAGCTAAGGCAAAAAGAATCATGATGAACAGATGAGACTCGAAACTACTGAATCTTTGAATTTCAAAGAAAGATTCTTCATTGTATTCAATAAAAAGAGAAGCAATGAATAAAATGCGTGCGATCATCGCAAGAATTCAGAATGAGCATCTGATCAGAGTAATGATAAAGCAGATAGTATATCATAGAGCGATGCAGACAACTGTCAGCAGAGATCGAGTTTCGATCTTCTTATTCTCACAACTCACAGACTTCGACAAATTGATCACAAATCAGATTGAAGTTATGTTAATGAACGAAAAGCTAAATCACATGAATTGAAGATGAGTAGAGTCTGACTTGCTATGTGAGTGTATCAGCAACATGATCTTGAAAACAGATCATGTCGAAACTGTTTTTAGCTCATCAGCAGTCTCGCAATTCAATTTCAAAAGAAGATCAAGATTATTGATACTGTCGTCGCAATCAAGATGCTCATCAGTAGTGTTGAAGAACGAAGACTCACACTTCATGTTGACTGCAAGCGATGTAGTAATTATCTCAAGTCTTAATTCATTAATGTCAGCAATGCAAAGTCTGATGATAAGATTTCATCAATCATTAAGAGTTGTCACATCAATCTCTTTTGACATGATCATTTCGTTCACGTCGTTAAATTCTTCAAGAACATCATGTGTACATCTTCTTATGTCTTCTCATTTTCTTATCTCGATCGCTTCAACGTTCTTGAAGCTAGCAGAATATGACGAGCAAAGACTTGCTCTCTCGCTAGATGTAGTCATGAATAACGAAAAGATTCTTCTACAGTACAGCTTAGAAACAGAAATGAGTGATACTGTGAATGTCTGCAAGAAAGCTATCATTGCGACAGCGATAGAAAGTGTATGATCGAAAGTTCAATGATCGCATTATCAAATTGTCGAAAATATCTGAAAGATGAAAGAGAGTAAATCATGCTTCTGCATACGAATGTCTCATACATGAAAGCAAAGACTCGATTATCTTGATTTGATATCTTCGATCGTGACAATGAAGTTGCTGAGAGAATATCGCTTCGAAACTAAGAGTGAAGAAATGTTTGTATGTCATTCACATCTTCAGAAGCTGAGAAATAGACTTGAGCTACTGATGAATGAGCTGTCGTTTGAAATACTTATTGATCGTATAAATATTATATACGACTATAGATTTCGACTAAATTTCGTGAAAATCGATGTCACTTTTACAGACTGATTTCGTCGAGATAGTTGCTTCTTTCGCTTCACTGACTCACTACAACTATTTCGACTACGATCGCATATGTCACAGAACTACAAGATTGATACATCTCTGATTCATAACATGTTCATAGAGAAGATCAAGTATCAGAAGTGAAAGAAAAACGATGCAATAATGTTATCAAATGTGTTTGATTGAATATTGAATGACAACACATGAGTCTTGATAAGAGAAAAACTAAACATGTACTTATGACATTAGAGAGATGACTTAGATCTTACAAATCACGACAGATTGAGAACGACTATGTACATCACGTTGCAACAACTAGTACGTTAGAATATAGTGTACTATCTCATTACTGTGACTCTTTGATTAAATCATGAAATCAATCTTCTGACTTTCTCATATTTCATGAAGATCACTTTCAAGAACGATTCAGAACTCATAAGACATGTAAATTTGAATGTCAATAATTTGATGAGTGATAAAGAACAAAGTTGAATTCAGAGTACAGCAGTGTTTGCAGATGAGTCAATTGACAAAGATGATGAATTCATTCTTGATCTACATCTTTGCATGAAAAAATGATGAAAAGAAGCGATCAAGCAAAATCTAGCAACGAATGAGTATACTCACTGCATAGTACTTAAGATGTTCAATGAGAATGATTCGTGAAGATCAGATCTGAAATGAGTGAATCAGTCTTACTTTGCAGACAGTGTTCATTTCTGAATGTCACATTTATTACACAATAATAAAGGTAAATCTGATGAACAACGCATTGCAATGCTCATCTATCACACAGCGATCTTCAAAGATGAAGTCAACATAAAAATTGCAAAATGTGAAACTAAGAATGAAGTGATCATTGCACTACGAGATCAAAGACTCATTGACGTAATCTCTTCTGAACTAGAAAACAATAAACAAGAGAAAGTATCGTTTCATCATTCTGTCATCGTGAAAATTCAAGAAGTATGTTCAACTTCGAACGCACTGATAAATCTTCGAAGCTGAAATTCGATGAAGATGTTGAAAGAGAGAAGTCTTTTGTTTGATCAGAATCTGAAGCAAGTAAAAGAGTTTGTTGAATTTCATTGAAAATCTGTATTGAATCAGATGAGAAGAGCTCACGAAAGAATGAAAGAGACAGAGATTGCAGTCTATGAATCTGAATTCTATTTCTATCCCATATGGGTAATGGTAGGCAGCCCTGACTACCATTGTTTTTGGAGAGGAAATTAAGCGAGAACTTGGGAACAGGGGGCTGACTACCATTGTTTTCGGAGGCAGACTACCATTTAACTTCC
>JAABVA010005384.1_pt1 | contig 11586 bp, 8 predicted proteins | sample 5560331 | NCBI WGS metagenome assembly JAABVA01 (sample SAMN12812661, study PRJNA571458) | rock metagenome | isolation source: Antarctica rocks | place: Antarctica: Victoria Land, Mt New Zealand sud | collected 2016-01-07
CCTGAGCGGAGTGAGTGATGCAAACGTGTGCAGGACTGAAGGTTAGTGGCGAACTCCAATCGACGACGGTGCGGAGCCTGGCGAGAGGGCATGAAGCGGACGAGCAGCTTGCGGCGGTGCATCGCAACCTGAAGGTTGCCCTGACGTACATGTCGCAGGGGCTGGCGCTATACGACGCTGATGGAGCGCTGATCCTGGCGAATCGGCGCTTGAGCGAGATGTGCGGGGTGTCGTGCGAGCAGGTTCGCATTGGCATGAGTGTTGCCGAGGTGATGGGCGCGATCGGGTTTAGCCGGCGGCGGGCGCAGCGGGTGTCGGAGCGTATTCACTCGATCGCTCCGGACGGGCAGATGGACCAGACGTTTGAGGAGATCGGGGAGGCGCACGTGATCTCGATCGCAACCCGGCCGATGCCCGATGGCGGGTGGGTAATGACGTTCGAGGATGTGACGGAGCGGCACAAGGCTGAGGTGCAGCTGGCGTACCTGGCGCACCACGATGCGTTGACGGGTCTACCGAACCGGACGTACTTCCATGAGCGGCTGCGGCAGGCAACGGTGCAGGCGAAGCGTGGAACGGCTTTTGTGCTGATGAGCCTGGATATGAACGGCTTCAAGGGAGTGAATGACACGCTGGGTCATGCGGCGGGGGACGAGCTGCTGCGAGTGGTTGCGCAGAGACTGAGGGCGTGCGTGCGCGAGAGCGATACGGTGGCGCGGCTGGGCGGCGACGAGTTTGCGGTGATCCAGACGGGGCCGAAGGAGGATGGCGACGCAGTGGTGCTGGCGAAGCGTTTGATCCACGCACTGGGCCAGCCGTACCTGCTGCATGGGCACCAGGTGCTCTCGGGTTGCAGCGTGGGCATGGCGATGGCGCCGAAGGACGGCACGGAGATCGACGATCTGATGAAGAAGGCGGATATGGCGCTGTATCGGGCGAAGAAGGATGACGCGCTTTCGTATAGCTTCTTCGAGCCGGAGCTGGATATTCGAATGGAGACGCGGCGGACGCTCGAGCGGGACCTTCGGCAGGCGCTGCTGCGAGACGAGCTGCGGCTGCATTACCAGCCACTGGTGGACGCGCAGACGGGTGAGGTGACGAGCTACGAGGCCCTGGTCCGATGGCTGCATCCGACGCGCGGCATGGTGTCGCCGGCTGACTTTATTCCGATGGCCGAGGAGTCGGGACTGATTGTGGCGATCGGCGAGTGGGTGGTGCGAACGGCGTGCGAGGAGGCGGCGACGTGGGCCGAGAACGTGAAGGTCGCGGTGAATCTTTCGCCGGCGCAGTTCAAGGGCGGACGGCTGCCGGAGATGATTGGCGAGGCCTTAAGCTTCTCCGAGTTGAGCGCGGACCGGCTGGAGCTGGAGATTACGGAGACGGTGCTGCTACAGAACAGCGAGACGACGCTGAAGGCATTGCACCGGCTGCGGGACATGGGCGTGCGGATTGCGCTTGACGACTTCGGGACGGGGTACTCGTCGCTGAGCTATCTGCGGAGCTTTCCATTCGACAAGCTGAAGATCGACCGGAGCTTTGTGCAGGATCTGCCGCAGAGCCACTCGGCGCGGGCGATTGTGCAGGCGATCGCGGCGCTAGGAGCGAGCTTCAATATGGCGATCACGGCGGAGGGCGTTGAGAAGGCGGACCAGATGGAGTATTTGCGCGGCGAGGGCTGCAATGAGTTCCAAGGGTTTTACCTGAGCAAGCCGAAGCCGAAGGAGGAGTTGCTGATGGTGCGGAAGGCGCTTGGGCTACCGAGATTGCAGGCCGGGGAGATGGAGGTTGCGGGCTGCGCGTCCGCGGTGTTGAGCTAAGGCGAGTGCATCTATACTTGGGAAGTGATGATGGCGAATGAAACGGCACAGCCTCCGAGCCGGAAGATGTCGGCACGACGGCGCATGCGGGCGGTGACCCGGAAGCTGCGGGAACTCGGGTCGGTCGGTTCAGCGCTGGCATCGACGGGTCACCCGTATATGGCGCACATCGTTCCGATGCGGCGCTGCAACCTGGCGTGCACGTACTGCAACGAGTACGACGACTTTTCGAAGCCGGTTGATATTGAGGAGATGGAGCGCCGGATCGATCACCTGGGGCGGCTGGGGACGTCGGTGATCACGATCTCGGGAGGCGAACCGCTGCTGCACCCGGAGCTGGACCGGGTGATTGCACGGATTCGGAAGACGGGCGCGATTGCGGGCATGATCACGAACGGGTATCTGCTGATGCCGGAGCGGATCGAGCAGCTGAACCGGGCCGGGCTCGACCATATGCAGATCTCGATCGACAACGTAATGCCGGATGCGGTGTCGAAGAAGAGCTTGAAGGTGCTGGATGCGAAGCTGAAGATGCTGGCGGAGCATGCGGATTTTCATGTGAATATCAACTCAGTGGTGGGTGGCGGGATTGCGAACCCGGAGGATGCTTATACGATTTCGAAGAGGGCGCTGGATCTGGGTTTCTCGTCGACGATCGGGATCATTCATGACGGGAGTGGGCAGTTGAAGCCGCTGGGAGCCGAGGAGCGTGCGGTGTGGGACCGGGTGCGGAGGCTGACGCGGCGGAGCTACTCGCGCTTCAATCACTTTCAGGAGGCGATCGCGAATGGCAAACCGAATGACTGGCGATGCCGGGCTGGGTCGCGGTATCTGTACATCTGCGAGCAGGGACTGGTGCACTATTGCAGCCAGCAGCGCGGGTATCCGGGGGTTCCGCTGGCGGAGTACAGGACGGCGGACGTGAAGCGGGAGTTTCTGACCGAGAAGGGCTGCGCTCCGAACTGCACAATCAGCTGCGTGCACCAGGTGAGCTACATCGATCATTGGCGGGCTCCGCAGCATCCGGACGCGACGGGTAGTCTGCCGGACGGCGGGCATGCGGCGCCGGAGCAGGGTGCGGGGCTGGTGCAGATTCAGTAGCGCGGAGACGGCGTTGCTCCTGAGCTGGGAATGACGGGTGGGGCCCAGGGTGGCGTATGGCGGAGATGAAGGCGCGAGTGCTCACAGAGGAGCAGGTGCATGTGATTGCGCGAGCGCTGGCGGTACGGCATTCTTCGGCTGGAGCATATGGCAGAGATTTGATCTGGTAATTATTTTGGAATCGAATTATTCGGGGCGTCCGCTCATCGATTCGACGGTTGTCGGAATTTAATTCCGAGATCCGCGACATTCCTCGAAGCCAGGAGCGAACGATGAACAAACTAGCGAACAAGGTTGCGGTGGTCACAGGCGCGTCTAAGGGCACAGGCATTGCGAAGGGTTTGAGCGGAGGAAGCGGCGGTGGTCGTGAACTACTTCTCGAGCAAGGATTCGGCCTGGATTACGGGAGAGATGCTTCTGGCTTTGGGCGGGATGCGGTAACGAAGTTGGACGGTCGCGAAGAAAGCCTGCAGAGATTAACCTCTGCAGGCTTTGTTTGGTGGAGCGGGTTGATGAAGAGAGCTACTGTTTGGCGTTTGCGGCGCTTTCCTGGTAGACGGAGACGTTGTCTTTGGTGACGAGTGCAGTGCCGGTGTCGACGAAGGTGGGGTAGCGGGAGAAGGAGTCGACGACGTAGTTGTTCTGGAATGGCTTGGGTTGGTGGTGGTGGATCTCGTCGAGCATGACGAGGCCAACGAAGCCCATGCTGAAGGGCTTCTGGGCTACGGTGGAGTCGATCGTCCCGTCCTGGATGAGACCGAGGGTGTCGGGTCCAACGTCCATGGCGATAAGGAGACGGTCGGTGGCGTGCTCGCGTTTGAGGACGTCGCCGATGGCGGCGCCGGAGGAGGACTCGAGCGCGACAAAGGCGTCTACCTTGTCAGCGCCGGTCTTGGCGACATATTGCTTGGTCTGATCAAAGGCGAGACCCGGGTCGCCCTTGACGTTAAGGACGTCGGCAACTTTCATCTGCGGGTGTTCGGCGATAACGTCTTTGTAGCCGCGGAGGCGCTCGTCGAGGTTGGGCTGACCGGGGATGGAGTAGAAGACGACGTTGCCTTTGCCGTGGAGCTTTTCGACGAGGCGTTGACCGCCCAGGCGGCCAGCGGCGACGTTGTTGGTTCCGATGAAGAACAGGCGTGCGCTGGTGGGGGCGTCGGAGTCGACGGTGATGACGGGGATGCCGGCCTGGACTGCGCTGACGATCTCTTCGCGGAAGGTGACCGCATCAGCGACGGAGATAAGGATGCCGGAGGGTTTGGCGGCGACGGCTTTGCGGAATGCGTCGAGTTCGGCGGCGGCGTTGTAGTCGTCGGGACCTTCGAGACGGGCATTGACGCCGTACTCCGTGGCGGCCTTGGTGAAGCCGGCGTTGACGGTCTGCCAGTAGGGGAGCTTGAGGTTATTCGAGATGAGGTAGTAGGTGCCCGCATGCTGGCAAGATGTGAGTGTGAGGACCCCCATTGCGAGCGACGCAACTGCGAGAGCCGATTTGAGCTTTGGCATGACCGTTCCTCCGACGCACAAGTGTTGTTGTATGACGGCGGCTGCGTCTTTGAAGTTGTTGCACGAAGAACGACAGGCCGCTTATGACGTGCCGAATTGTACGCCAGCGAATCCGGTGCTGGTTGGAGGCGCCGAAGAGTTTGCGAGGGTGATCGAAAGGGAGGATGCTGGTGGGATGAGGATGAGCGGCTTCGGAAGGATGTGGGTTGCGGGGGCAGCGCTGCTGGTAATGGCGGCGAGTGGCGCGGGTTCGGCTGTGGGGCAGGGTGGCGTGGTCCGTAGCGGGACGCGGGCGGACGGAACCCAAGCAGCGGGGGTGCAGGCGGGATCCGCTGTGGGTGGGGGATCTGCGGGGCGCGTGGGAGACAAGACGCAGCGGGCGACGAGCACGCCGTATGCGGGCAATCTGCAGATTTTTGAGTATCCGGAGCGGGACAAGAGGCTGCAGATTGGTCGAGTGATGGATCTGCTGGGGATCGAGCCGGGGCGGAGTGTGGCGGATGTGGGTGCGGGCTCGGGATGGTTTACGGTGCGGGCGGCGCAGAGGGTTGGACCGGCAGGGACGGTGTACGCGGAGGACATCAATCCGAAGGCGGTGGAGGCGATCGGGGAGCGGGTGCGGCGGGAGAGGCTCGGCAATGTGCAGACGGTGTTGGGGACTGCGGACGAGCTGAAGCTTGCGCCGAAGAGCTTGGATGCGGTGTTAATGTTGAAGGTGTATCACGAGATTGCGCATCCGGTGCCGGTGATGCGGGAGCTGCGCGCGACACTGAAGCCGGGGGCGAAGGTGGGGATTATCGACCGGAATGGCAATGGCTCCGACCATGGGCTTGACCGCAAGGTGGTGGAGCAGGAGATGGAGGAGGCGGGCTTTCGTGTGGAGGGGCGGTACGACTTCACGAAGGCGGATGGTCAGGACTACTTCCTGGTGTTCATGGTTCGATAGGTGAAACGGCGTTTGCCGTGGTGGGGGGCGAGCCGATGCCGGGCGGGGCTGGCCTCCAAGTTCGCATCGCGCATAAACCTGGTGGTTTATTGGATGAAGTGCGGTCTATACCCCGAAGGTGGAATGTGCAAAAGTATGCGCTTGCGCTTTCGGGTACGTCGGTCATACTTGCCACACCCTTTTTTGCGTGAAACTGTGCCCACTGGGTGAGTTCCCTGAAGAGGGATTTGAGGCCAAGGAGTCTTGATGCGAAGTGTTTTCGGGAAGATCTTTTCGGGAGTGGCGCTGTTTGCCGTAAGTCTGGGCGTAGCAGCCAAGGGACACGCGGCCGAGCGAGCGGCGTTGACGGCACGGGCGGCGGCGACGCAAACGGTCGAGTTCGACGTGTTTCTCCCGGTGGAGCACAGGGACGATCTGGAGAAGCTGTTGGTTTCTCTCCATGATCCGAAGTCGGCGCAGTTTCACAAATGGCTGAAGCCGGCGGAGTTCAACGCGCGATTTGGCGTGAGTCCGGACAAGCTGAGCGCGATTCAGAGTGAGCTGACATCGCAGGGCATGACCGTATCGCAGGCTGGGCCGCGACAGCTGCACGTTCGTGGAAGCGCGAAACGTGTGGAGGGGATGTTTCAGAGCGAGCTGATGAACGGGAGCTTCGCCAACGGGCAGAAGACAGTGGCGTTCTCGAAGACTTTCGTCCTTCCCTCTTCGATCAGTGCGGCGGATGGCGTGGTAACGGGGCTTTCGGGAAGGATCCGGATGCAGACGCACTCGGCGGTGACGGCGGTGGACCCGAAGATGGCGAATCCGGACAATCGTTACGGCACGACGGGACCGTACTGGTTTACGGATTTGAAGCAGGCATACAGCTTTCCGAGTTACCTGGCGTATGACGGAACCGGGGCGACGCTTGGAGTTTTGATATCAGGCGACTACCGAGCTGCCGACATGACGAGCTACTTCGGGCACGAGAAGCTTGCCGCGCCGTCGGTGATCGAGTTCAAGATCAATGGCGGATCGTCGTACGCATCCGGTGGATCGTTTGAGGCGGCGCTTGACCTTCAGCAGTCTGGCGGTATGGCGCCGAACGCGCAACTCGTGCTGGTCAACATCCCGAGCCTTTCGGACTCGAACATCCTTTCGGGTTTGGTTACGGTCGTGGAAAACGATTTAGTTGATGTACTGAATATGTCGTTTGGCGGCGCGGAGCGATACTACTCGGCCGAACTGAATGACGGGCAGGACTTTTCGGGCATCCTGCGGGCGTATGACGATTTGTTTGCGCAGGGGAACGCGCAAGGGATTACGTTTGTGGCGTCATCCGGCGACGAGGGAGCTTTGGCGCTGGCACCGATAGCGTGTCTTGGACCGACGGCGAAGCCTGGATGCGGGACGATGCAGGTGAGCGCCGAGTTTCCGGCATCGAGCCCGCACGTGACGGCGGTTGGTGGAACGAACCTATTGACCGGGTACTCGCCGAGCGCTCCCCTGAACTCGCCGTATCGTTCCGAGAACGCCGAGGATGATCCGCTCATCATGGGGCTTCATTCGCCGGCCTCGGGTGCGGTGTGGGGGTCGGGCGGAGGAGAGAGCTATTTCTTCACGAAGCCTGAATATCAGACGCTGGTGAACACGGGAACGAAGTTTCGCGCGGTGCCGGATGTCTCGTTGCACATGGGCGGATGTCCTGCGGGAACAGTTTCTCCGTGCCCGCCGACTCGGAGTGCGGATGTGCTGGCGTTCAACGGCCACTACTATGGGGTGATTGGAACGAGCGCATCGGCGCCTGACTTCATGGGATTACTGGGACTGAAGATCCAGCGGGACCAGTCGCGCCAGGGCAATGTGAACTATGAGCTTTACCTGGATTCGGCGGAGCAGAGCCTGGGTATTCTGCAGGGCGTGTTTCGGAAGAACATCGAAGGGTATAACGGGTACTACTCGACGAAGCCGGGCTATGACAAGGTAACCGGGCTTGGATCGATTCGTGGGCTGAACTTCCTGCAGGCACCTGCGGGAACGGGTGTGGCCGGAACTCCGCAGACACCGACGAATCCGTAGATGTTGGGTTTTGCTGGAGCGGCGCGGCCTTTGGCTGCGCCGCTTTTTTGTTGGCGAGCGGCATGGTGCTTCACGGTGAGGGGCCTTCGGCTTTGCTCAGGGTAGTAGGGATTTACGGGGCGATCAGGGTTGGCGGAGGGGGTCGGAGACGAAGGTGGTGGAGAGGAGCTTGGGGTCTTCGATGAGGTAGAAGGTGGGGATGAGGGGGTGTTGCTGCTGAACGAGGAGAAGGGTGCGGAAGTCAAAGCTCTGGATCTCGGAGCGGCGCTCCATGTGTTCGGTGGTGATAGCTCGGATGAGGGTGTCGACGAAGATCTGGGGATCGACGGTGTGGTTTTGGCGGGCGTTGCTGGGGAGGTTGGGGTCTTGGTGGGCGAGGAACTCGAGAGGGAGGGGATCGGGGAGGATCTTGGTTTCGAGGTTGAAGCGGACCTTTTCGGCGGCGAGGGCGCGCTCAGTGGCGTGCGGGTGGGTGCGGCCGAGGCCGGTGCGGTAGAACTCGGAGTAGAAGCGGACGAACACGAAGAGCTGGGCGGCGTCGGTGGGGACGTAGGGGCTGCGGAGGGCTTGCTGCCGGGCGAAGGCGACGGAGACGGGGGACAGGGCGAGGTCGTTGCGCTGATCGGGGAAGGCGTTCCTGTGGAGCTTGTCGCAGATGAAGGTGCGCTGGGCTTCGGCCATGGAGATGTCGCGGATGCAGACGCGATTCTCGAAGGTGTAGGGCTTGCCGTCGGCGCGGCGACAGGAATCGGGGTTGAAGAACTGATCGTGGCTGAGGAGGGACTTGCGGTCGGAGGTGACGCCGGTGTCGGTTTCGAGGGAGGTGACGAGGTTGTCGAGTCCGGACTCGAAGGAGGGGAGGGTGTTTTCGGGGCGAAGGCCGCGGCCGCCCCGGTGGGCGGAGATGTCGAAGCCGGGGAGGCGGACGCGCTGGCTGGCGGGAACGGAGCGGGAGCGGCGGGCTTCGGCGACGACCTGCTGGAGGAGGTCGGGGCGATCGGAGATGATGCCGTCGACGTCGAAGTCGATGAGCCGGCGCATGGTTGCGGGGTCGTTGGTGGTCCAGGGGACGATGCGGATGCCCTGCTGGTGCAGGGCTTCGACGGGGACGCTGCCGTTGAGGACGCTATGGTCGATGGGTGAGAGGACGGGCGGCGAAGGAGCGAGCTGGAGAGTGCGAGTGTGGTCGCGGAGGTGCGCGTGTGCCTGCTCCAGGAGGCGGAAGTAGGGGTTCGGGGCTGCCTGTCGGGCGGCAAGGGGCACGGCGGCCAAGGATAGCAGGACGGCTGCAGCGATGGGCATGGCGGGGGGCTGGCCCGCGCTCTGAGCAGTTGGCGCTCTAGGTAGCGGCGGGCCTGGGGAAGCTATTTCTGTGGGGTGGGCGCGTGGCGGAGTTTGGAGTTTGCGGCGGTGGTTCGGTCGGAGGTGCCGCCGACCTGGGCGATGACGGTGTCGAGCGTCTGGTAGAGCTGGTTGATATCGACGACCTGGACCCATTGCTTGCCGGTGGTGACGAAGATGGTGGGGGTGTGGCTGAGGCCGATGCGCTCACCGAGGGTGTAGTCGTCGTTGACCTCGCGGGCGAACTGGCCGGTGGGGTCCATGACGAAGGGCATGGTGCGGCCGTGTGTCTGGAAGTACTTCTGGGTGAAGGCCTGGAGGTCTTCCTTGCTGCTGATGGAGATCTGGTTGGCGAATACGGTGCGGCGGAAGTCTTCGGCGGCCTCGGGCGAGATCTTGTCCTGGATGTAGCGGGCGGTGATGGCGGCGTCGAGGCTCCAGAGGTGCATGCGGAGGGGGAAGTCGTGGCGCACAAGGGGGATCTTGTAGTGCTCGACGGCCGCGTGGACGATGGGGAAGGCGCGGGAGCAGGCGGGGCACTCGAGATCTTCGAACTCGTAGATTGCGACTTTGGAGCCGGCGGGCGGCTTGATGGGCGAGGTGTCTTTGAAGGTGTCGCCCTGACCGGCGGGCACGGCCTGCTGCGCTGCGAGAGGGAGCGTGAGGAGGAGAGCGGTGGCGGCGAAGAGGCGGGCGAGGGAGAGCTTCATAGGTGTGAGACGCATAGTGATGTCGTTCGTATTCTAGCTGAGCGGCCGTTCCCGTGGCGGTGACGAATGGTAGCACTTCCGAATCGGGAGGGAGACGAGCGAACAGGACGGGGTTCCACCTGTCTTGTCCAGCTTTTAAAGGAGCGGTAGCAGGATTGGGTGGGAGTGGTTCTTTACCGGCCAGGTGGGCAAGTTTTCGCAACTCCGGTGTGCTCATGGCACTCTAAGAGGAGTGCTTTCTGATGAACAAAGATACTCCCTGCGGTTTCGCGCAGGCTTGTGGCTGCTTGCGCTGTTTTTCTGTGCGTTGCCGGTGTCTGCGCAGAGCGGAGGTGAGCTTCCCGCGGCACCGACGCCGGCAGCGGGCGTGCTTGCGAGCAGGCTTCCGGATTGGGTGAAGGTGGAGCGGGCGACGGGGGACTCCCTGCCGTTAAGCGTTGACGACGCAATCGCGATGGGGTTGAAGAACAACCTCGAGGTTGAGCTTGGGCGACAGAATGAGCGGCGGGTACGCGGTCTGGAACGAACGGTTGAGAACAATCTGCTGCCGTCTCTCCAGGCCCAGGCGTACTCCCGAGCGCAGGAGATCAATCTCCGGGCGATGGGGTTCAAGCCAGGCTCCGTAGGACCACTGCTGGGCCAGTCGGGATCGAGCATTGCGACGATTGTGAAGGTAAACACGACGAGCGCTCAGGTGCAGCTGCAGCAGCAGATCTTCAATGTGCCGGCGTATTTTCTATACAAGGCCGCGAAGGTGGCGGTTGCCTCGTCGAACCTGACGACGTTGAACGCGCGTGGGGATGTGGCGTTGTCGGTCGGATCGACGTATCTGCAGGTGATTGCCGATGGGGCGCAGATTGCGAACGAGCGATCGCTGGTGAAGGTGGACGAGGTGGCCTTGCAGCAGGCACGCGATCTTCAGGCGGCCGGTGTGGGAACGCACCTGGACACGCTGCGGGCTCAGGTGCAGCTGCAGAGTGAGCAGCAGGTGCTGGTGACGGCGGAGGGTCAGTTTGCCAAGGACAAGATTGCGTTGAACCGGCGGATGGGCATCGCTGCCGACCAGGAGCTGACGTTGACGGATACCGTGCCCTATGCGGAGCTGGCGCAGATGCCGCTGCCGGACGCGATGGCTCTGGCGTTTACGCGCCGGAAGGATCTGCTGAGTCTCCAGGCACAGATGGAAGTCGCGAACCAGACGCTGAAGGCGGTGCGTTACCAGCGAATGCCGACGGTTGCGGTTGGCGGTTTTTATGGCGTGCTTGGGGAGACGACGGGGTTGTACCACGGGGTGTTTTCGGCGAAGGGGAGCTTGAATTTTCCGATCTTTCGGGAGGCCGAGTTTCGCGGCGAACAGGAGGTGGCCGATGCGCAGCTATACGGGCTGCGACGGCAGATCGAGAGTTTGCGGGTGATGATCGAGCAGCAGATCCGGTCGAGCATGCTGGATGTCGAGAGCGCGAACGATCTGGTGAAGGTGGCGCAGAGTAATGTGGTGCTGTCGCGCCAGGAGCTGGACGACGCGCAGCAGAGATTTCTGGCGGGTGTGAGCGACAACCTGCCGGTGGTGCAGGCGGAGGCGAGGCTGGCCGGATCGCAGAGCCAGGTCGTGCGGACGCTGTACCAGTACAACGCGGCGAAGCTGCAGTTGGCGCGGAATGTGGGTGTGGTGGAGACGCAGTACAAGTCGTACTTGGGGCGGTAGAGTTTTTCGACGCGGTAGAGCTTTAGGGTAGTGGAGCTCTAGGGCACACGGGGCGGGCGATAGAGGCCGAGTTCGAGGGCACGGGTGAGGGTCACGCGGGCTTGCTCCTGGAGGTTGGCGAACTCCGGAGTCTCCGTTGCGTTTGGATTGAGCATGGGTGTGGTGGTTGCGGGTGAGGCGTTGTACTGCTGCAGACCCTGAATGAGCTGCGATCTTCGCTTAGACAGGAACTTGTAACCGACGACGTCCGATGCGGCGCAGAGACAAAGAGAGAGTACGGTGGCTGCGACGGCGAACCGGTATGCCTGCCTTGCGGGAGTTTGGGTGCGTTGCGATGAGAGGCGGGCACGCTGTGCCAAGGTGAGATAGGCGAGGATGAGAAGGAGGTCGGAGTAGATCTTA
>JAABVA010005385.1_pt1 | contig 11585 bp, 16 predicted proteins | sample 5560331 | NCBI WGS metagenome assembly JAABVA01 (sample SAMN12812661, study PRJNA571458) | rock metagenome | isolation source: Antarctica rocks | place: Antarctica: Victoria Land, Mt New Zealand sud | collected 2016-01-07
TGCTTACTGCTGACAAGCAACACTGAAGCTGCCTGGTTGCTCAACAAATCACAGTCCAGCTGAGTTGATTCTGATCATGCATGGAACAAAGAACAAGAACAGTGGTTGTGAATCTTGCAATGCATTGCATCATGCCTGTAATGTGATCAGGGTTTGCCGGACGATACATGAGTTGCTTGCTGTAAGTGCGTAAAAATTGCGTGAGGATAACATATGAATGAGCCTATTGCAACCGGCTTTACCATTTGCCATGCTTGCGTGACAGCAACTGATGCTTGCATTCACCGTTCTGCATGTTTCCTTGCATTACATGTACTACATGCACTTAACACCATGACCTGTTCTTGTGCTGCTGTAGGAGGTGCGGTTTGTGGATGTGAATGATGATGCCGTTGCAGCCTTGAACAAGGAGCTTGCGCGACATGCGCAGGATGCGGTGCAGGGTGTGGTGCAGAATGTGATTTCCCCAGCAGCAAGTCACTGCCATTGTCAACCCCACCAACAGCCATCTTTCTGCTGGATGATGCTCCCGGTTGCTGACGGGGATGAGCTCTACTGCAGGTGGTGAAGGGTGACTTGACCCAGCAGCAAGTCACAGCCATTGTCAACCCATGCAATGACCAGCTTGGTGGCTGTGGCAGTGTCTCCAAGCACATTGCGTAGGCAGTCGGGCCAGAGTTTGAGACAGACTGCAAGGCTTTCATCGACAGCCTGCCAGCTGGACAAAGGGGAGTACCAGAGGGAAGCAGTGCCCTGACAAAGTGCAGTGGTGCCATGCCGTGTCAGTTTATCATCCATGCTGTTGGGCTTCACTATAGCGGTGAGCTTAGCTGCTCTGCACTGGATTAGCAGTTTGGTTGCTCTGTGCAGTGGTGCTGCATTGTGGCAGTACATCATCCATGCTGTTGAACCCCAATAAAACAATGAGCTCATCAGCTCATGAGTAGCAACAGGGTACTGAGTAGCAGTCCAGCCTTTCAACTTTGTTGGTGGTGGACATTCCATAAGGGCGTTCATTGCAGTTCTGCCTTTCACGCTCTGCAAAGGTGACAAACCGTGCTGTGGCAGTGAGCACGGTGGCTGTCACCAAACAGCATTGCAGCTGTAAGCAGCGATGTCGTGACTGCATGTATGCGTGACCTCGGCGATGCCCTGCCTGCATTGGATGCCCGCAAAGTCTTGCCCTGGCTGCATCAGGGGCTGTCCAAGACTGCCCTGCTCACTCAAGGCTTCCTCACAATGCTTCTGTTGCTGCTGCTCAATGCAGCAAGTAGCATGGCCTAGTTGAGCGCACAAATGATTGATTTCAATAACCAAAAGAGCCAAGCTAGCTGTGTGCATTGATTGAAGTCGCTTATGTAAACCAGTGCCAGCAGAACAGAAACACGGTCACTTCGAAATGCACCAATCAAAAGCGTTTGCCGAAAGCACCCAACAGATGCCTGTGGCTGCTTCACCAATTGAGAAGCATTCACTGTGCAGGTAATGATACCAAGGATATTCCTCGTCTCACCAGGACTGTGCAGTCTGTGCTAGCAATGGCTGAAGATGCCGGAATGCAGTCGGTCGCAATGCCCCTCGTTGGTGCTGGACGGGCTGGCTGGCCTGCCAAGCTGGCCGCTAAAGTTCAAATGGAGCAAGTGCTGCAGTTCATCAATGCAGCCACAGCTGCATCTTCACTGAAGGTGATGCGCAGTGCTGCTCTTGTTACTGCTCCCAGGCTCGAGCTGCCGCACTGCTCAACATGTTGCTGCATGATTTGCAAGACCTTGAGTGTGAACGCCAACTGTGTGTCAGGACAAGAATTGTGTCATTGGTTGTGGTTATGCACCTGTGAATGGGTCAGGGCTACCGCCGCTTACCTGTACTGTGATTCAGAGTCACTGGATACGTGATTTGCCTGCAGTAGATGCATGCATGCATGCTTTGGGTGTCGACAAATGGGTTACCCCCCAACCTGTTGTCGACAGGTTGTACTGCTGGCCTTGCCATTTTGTCATGCATGCATGCATTCATTTGCATGCATGCATCTGTCACTGCCATGCATCTGTCATGCATCTGTCATGCATCTGTCAACTGCATGCAAGCAATGGCATGCTTGCATTATGTCATGCCATCTGCCATCAGCTGGCCTTGCCATCTGCCATGCTTGCATTACTACATTTTATGCTTTCATTACCACTGCTCATGCTTGTATCACCATTACTCGCGTGTGTTGCTGTAATGAATGCTTGCACCATCATCAATCATGTTGGGTCTTTCACTGCAGGAGGTACGGTTTGTGGATGTGGATGATGAGGCCATTACTGCCTTGAATCAGGAGCTTGCACTGCATGGGCAGGCAGGCAGCCCATTGGTCCCTGGCTCGGCACAAGGCTGCACTCATGCATCACAGGCAAGGGCTGGTTTGCACCTAGATTTGTGCCCTCAGTTGGTGTCCCATGTGCACTGTGGCACAAGGCTGCAATCATGCAACACTGTCAAGGGCTGAGATGCATCTTATAGAGTTGCACTCAGGACTGTACATACCTGACCCTAGGGCAAGCAAACATGTGTATGAGTGAATGAATGAAGGGCTGAGATGCATGTATACACGTAGACTCAGCAATTATACTCCAGCTACACTACAGCTACTCCAGCTATACTGGTCAAAAGGACACATACCATCACAGACGCATACCATCACAGACATGCACCGTCACAGACGCATACCGTCATAGACATGCACCGTCACAGACATACACCGTCACAGACGCATACCATCACAGACATACACCGTCACAGACATACATGTACCGTCACACATGATGTGAATGCTGCTGCATCTGTCAAGTGATCCCAGTGTGCTGCGTTGTATCAAATTTCACATGTGCTGAGTACATTGCTGCCCTGTGCTGGTTGATGGGATATGCACTGCACTTCACTGTTGCATTGGTGTACACGCTGCTGTCATCCTACATTGACATGGTGCTGCAGGCTGTGACCAACAAGACATGCCAGCCGAGCGATGGTTTCCAGTCTTACATGCACGACATACAGTTCCTTGATAGTGAGATTTGGCTCCAAAACCTTGACAGAACGGTGAGAGCACTCAACTAGACAGCCCACAAGGCGTCTGTCTGTCTGTCTGTCTGTCTGTCTGTCTGTCTGTCTGTCTGTATGTCTGTCTGTCTGTCTGTCTGTCTGTCTGTCTGTCTGTCTGTCTGTCTGTCTATCTGTCTGTCTGTCTGTCTGTCTGTTTGTCTGCCTGCCTGCTTGTCTACCTGTCTGTCCGTCTGTCTACCTGCCTGCCTGCCTGTTTGCCTGCCTGTCTGCCTGTATAGTGTCTGTCTGTTTGTCAACTCAACATCAAAATTGATGCAGTTGATTGTGCCTGGACTGTTTGTCTCATGGCTCAGCTGCTCATCTTTTAGGGATATGCACTGTCACATGGCACCACAGCACATTTATACTTCATGTTAATGTTGTACACACATGCGTCAGAACATGTAATCATGAAAAACGTGTTCATGTACCATCCATAGTAAGAACATATTGATATGCATATGATTCAATATGCAGCTAGCAAGACCTGTCCATGTAGGCTGAGATGTTTCTGCTGCTGCAGAGCTTGAACTGCCTGGACTTCAAGCGCGATTCATGCAAGCAACCTGTGTGCACAGACTATGCTGTGAACCTCATGGAAGTTCTGCTGCAGCATGGCGCTGATGTCAATGCTGCCGATAAACAGGTGAGCTGTTTCACATGACTGGTGCGACAGTTTGGGACCTTGAATGTATGATGTAGCAATGGTGCCTGTATCCTGAAAGAAGAGAAGGTTGCTAGCACAAGCTGGTTTTGGTGTTCTAACAACAGTTCAGGACCCGCAGATTCAAGCATGATGTTGCACAGCCTGCACACATGCAATGCATGAGTAAGTCTTGCTGACCTCTGTTGGTTTGTTCACCTGGGGAGACACGTCATCACATGCTCACGTCCTTAATGGTTGAGGACTCATCCAAGGTGGCCTTTGTCTTGACACTATTTATGCTGCAGCTGTTGGAGCAGCTGCAAAGTTTACTCACCTATTTTGCTGGGCACGCGCAGGGTTGCACAGCACTACATCATGCAGCAGCCAATGATCTCAAGGAAGCTGTGAGGATGCTGTTATCTCATGGTGCTGATGTGGATGCAAAGGATGCCACAGTAGGCTCTTCCTTCCCACATTGGTGCTATGTACCGTGCGTGCGTGCGTGCGTGCGTGCGCGTGCGTGCGTGCGTGCGTGCGTGCGTGCGTGCGTGCGTGCGTGTGTGTGAGCGATGTCGTACATCAAGCATGTCAATATGCACTCTGCTTGCTGCTGAGATGTGACACAGCACTGACATGTGTTTGTGAAAATGCTTGCATGGCGTTAGTTTCTGCATGGTGTTGCTAGCGTCACCTGATGTAGATCTGTTTGAATGACAGGGCCGGACGCCAGCCCTACCTTACCCTACAGCCAAGAGCAAGTGGAGAGGTCGATATTGACACTGGCTGCAGACCTCCAGTCACAACTTGACCAAGCCCAGCAGACAATGGATGGTCCCAAAATGCCAGAGAAAGAAAGTGTCAGTGAGCTGTCAATGCTGAGGACAAGTTGGCCACAGGAGCAGCAAGACATGATGCAGGCAGTGCAGCGTTTGCGTCAGGTGCTGAGGTGCTGATAGCTGAGATGGCATGTGCAAAGGCTGCATAAGATAAACAGCTGGCACTGATTGAGAAGATACACAGGGGGCAGAAACCAGCATGCCATTTGAACTGATGATGTAGGCATATGCATGTTGCTTGCTACAGTATGTGCATACAGCTTTGAAGTGAAAACGCGCGTTCCCTGTCAAAGGCATGGTTCGTTTCATCAGCAGCATGACCTCTGGCACATGCACATGTGCCTCAACCAGCATGTATTGAGCAGGACTTTGCTTGTAAACCTGCTGTACTTAGATGCAATTACGACATGATGATGGGTGATCTGGTCTGACAATGATGATGTGTAGTATCACAGCTAATTTCCATATGATGCAAGATTTTGATCTGCCTAGACGAGGGTCATGCCATAATGCATCAACAATATTGCAAAGAGTGTAACCTTCCAAAAATTAACATGCAATGTTGCGCTCAATGAATGCAGCCATGCTATTATAGCATGAGACACCATTGCTGCGCAGCAGGATCTGCATCACGTGTACTAACAAAATACTAGGACTTTGACCATAGTGCTACAGTACAGTGCTTGAGCATGATTTTGTCATTCTTAGATGTCCATGACATGAACAGTGTGCAGTGCTCGAGCTGTCTTGAACAAATGTTTCAGGTTGTTGGTGGTTCCTTAGTGTAGGTTATATATATAGTTTATTTGGCCGCATTCACATCGATTGCCTGGTTACTCACACGCATCATCTGGCCGCTTAGCTCAGCTGGTTAGAGCGTGGTGCTAATAACGCCAAGGTCGGCGGTTCGATCCCGCCAGTGGCCAGGATACTTTTTGTTGCTATTTTGGCATCCTTGTTACGTGTTGCTCTGCCATGGTGCCAATGGGGGCCAATACTTTAAATCCGTATTGCTCTGCATGCCTTGGTGCTCGCGATGCACGACTCCGCCGGCGACTCCTTGCGTCGCCCACACCTGTTGTAAACCTTGCTTGCAAATCAGCCGTGATCGGCATGCTCGCAAGCATGCCGCTGAATCTGTGTATACCATAAATACCGTAGAGATATCATTGATTGTACTTGACAAGGGAGACACACACAGTCCTTCATCAAAGTGTTTTGTGCAGCGTTGAAGTGCGAGCTGGATTGACAAAATGACGTTTTTGAGACAGTCCTGTTGTTGCTGTGGTGCGTGGCCCTGTATGCAACAGGACCAAACACACTTGCATGCAACCCATACAGGCAACAGTCGGTACATCAAGTTTCCATCATATTTGCTGGGACGCATTGCATCCCACGTTTGCATGCACAGCTCATCATAAGACAATTTCGGAACTGCGGATAACATGCGGGTAACTATACAGCATTAAGAGTCATGTGCAAGTCAGCACTGCTAATACCTTCATCATCTAGAATACATGCAGCAGTCATGTGACAGCAATAATTCATTGCACAGTCTGTACAGTGTGTCCAATCAACAGCTCTTCTCAAGCAATCGAAATGCCTCAGCGTGTGTCACATAGGCTTTGCTTGATCAAGCTTTTCATGAATGCTATCTCAGGACTTATGAGTCCAGCCTATTGCTGCAATTGTATGGTGTGACAAGATGCACCTGAGCACTTATGGCATACAGTCCTCCGCCATTACTACCTGATCCCCGCAGCTTTTCTACGATACAGAGGCATTACACAGAACTACTAATTTAACAAATTCACAGAACGAAACATGAAACAACACCTCCTAGGCTGTCACTTTACACGGTTGTTCATGACGTATACTGATACACACTGCCATGTCATCATGATCAGTCCATCCCTGTGACAATGACAGGGCATTGTCATACAATCTATGCAGCTTCACATCCAGTGATGCGCACAAACTCTTCCTGTGTGTCCTTCCACACCTTCTCAATCATCCCCCCCTTCCTGAATTTGGCTAGCACCTCCTCTACCTTGGGCCCTGTACTCTCAGAATCCCAGTTGATAGAGTATACACCACTGCCAGGGTTTCCATCAACCCCTTTTGCAACTGCCAGGCCCCCTGCCAAAGGTACCCCTGACATTGCAACCCCACTCACCCCCGCTGGGTACTTTGCACTTGTTGCAAGGAACACATGACGCTCGCCACACTCCTTGTTTGGAACATAAGTACTGCTGAAGGCTCCTGTGATCTTGAAGATCAGGCTCATGATGTACATCACCGCGCCTTCGCCGCCTCGCACCAGGTTGGTCTTGACCGTCCCGGGGAAGTTGTGAATGAATGTCACATCTGGTGCTGTTTTGGCAAGGGCTTCCATTGACATGCTGACCAGGGAAGCGCCCTGGCCCATCTGCAACCGCAGTGGTAGTTTTCTGCCTTGGAGATTGTTTGCATCGACTGGGCCCTCTTTGCCAGCAGACAAGACAGAGATGACAAGACGCAGGGCTGTGGCCCGTTGGAGAAGCGGGAGGAGATTGACGATGAAGCGGGTGCGGGAGTAGGCCACCAGGGATGCAGCGTAGTGGAGGCCTTCTGAAGTCTCTGCGTGCAACTCACCGCTATCAGCATCTTTTGTTCCATTGTATACAAGGACATATACTTGAACCAATCTTGAATGTGTGCTTGGATTCTTGAACATGCTCAGTGCCTTTGTGTCACAAAGGGTTCAGTATGCGTAAGACATGCTTCAGATGACGCGCTGGCGAGAGTCATATCACCAAGCAGGCTAGAAGCAAGTAAAAGAAGAAGACACATTGCAAGCTGCCATAGCCATGGCAAAGCCATTGTGAAGCATGCACAAACAGCACACATGAACACAGGTAGCCTGGAACATATAAGAACATACCTGTGTGCATGAGCATAGTTCCTGTACACAGGAACAACAGATTGATGACCTTCTCTTTGCTCTTGATGTCGCGGCAGACCTCATCCACAGTGTGAATCAAGCTGGTGTCAGCCTTGAGGAAGATGTATTTCCCCTCTGGGTTCAAAGCTTTGCATTCAGCTGTGATGCGATCTGCAGATTGCTGTGAGCGGCCGATAAAGTAGATGCGAGGCCTGCAGGCATGCTTGGCGAACTGCTTGAAGGAGGTTTCACCAATACCGCTGGTGGCTCCAACGAAGACGGCGACAAGGCCAGGAGGCAGAACAGAGGTAATGCGGCAATTTGAGGCTTGGACTTCTGTTAGGGAGACCATTGTGTGGTGTTGCTGGAGCCTGCAGCAAAGTAAGCAGATGCTGAAAGCGCCTTGCATGCTACTGTGTCATATGATATGCAAGCCAATGTGCTGGTCAAATCATACTGTCACGGATGTGTAAGGATAAGACACTGTCAGCAAGCTGCAAGAGAACAGCAGCTGCACTGCATTTGCTAATGTTTACAACAAGACTATGTAACTCACGCGCACAAGCCTTTGGGCTCATACCAGAACATACACAAGCTGGATCGGCGCACTGGTCACATTGTAGGGATGCACAGGCGGTGTGACTGCAGTCATCTAGAGTCGCTTTAATTGGTTTGTAATTGGCACAAAAGGTCCCGATGCGTAGACGGTTGCTACAGTGCTCCGTTGATCAGTCAGCCGTGTCTGCAGCGAATACCCGACATGAGGTCAATCTGGTCCAGTTCAAGTGCACTACACGCTCGCAATATACTTCAGCGTAAGCGCTCTCCACACGGATGGTATACCGCACCATCGCACACAGAGCAGAACGCAGGCGACTGCTCCATCTCGGAAGCATTGCTTTGAGCAGGTCACTTACCTCGAAACTTGGGAAAGTGGCGCTCTACCTAGCACAATTATATTGCTTCGGCGCAAGCGGCCAAGATATAGAACGAACAGACATAAGATGCCGAACAGCGGACTTGTTTGACCAAGTTCGCCATAGTAAGCGCCTCGTCGTTTCATCTCCCTCTGCCTTAGCTTGTCATAAGCAGGAGTTTATGGTAAACCGTTTACGTAACACTGCATTGTTGCTGATTTGTGCCCATGCTTGCTGCAGACATGTACTTCTTCGATGCTGGGCCATCCCCAGATGCAAATTGACCAATGCTGTGAAGCAGAGAAGCGTATTTATTTATACAAGTACATACGGTGAGGTGAACCCGAGGGAACAAAGACAGGACAATCATGTTGTTTGGCATTCCTGCTTGCGAAAACAGCTATCGTCAATGTCTCAAAAGGGGGCAAACACAAGGAAAACACTACATAGATACACACAGCTCAATTCATCATTGTGTTGGTTGGCACAGTGAATGCCTGCATAAGCACATACAGAAGACGGCTGAACCTGAATACACTCTATCAACCAAGCAACCACAGTGCGACTAAAAAGCCCTGCTGCAGTGAAACTCAATCTGAATTATGAAACATATTGGCACACCTTGATGATGCTTATGGCGACTACATTACGGCAACAACCAAAGATTATACTTTCTGTAATGTTTACAGCCGCATCACATGCTCACAGAAGTGCCCAACGGGCACGGCATGCTTGCATTGACCTGCTGTCATCCAATTTATACACACTATGTTAAACAGGCAAAGTCATCTCAGTCATCTCAGCTAAACGCCCTTTTCTTTGCAAGCTTCTTCACACTTAGCCCTTTCTGTACGAAGTCACGTAGGTCACCAGGGACAACGACCTTTTCCAGCCATCTCTGCAAGGGCTCCCCATCCAAACGCTCAGCTGATTCCAGCTCGCTGCTCATCTTTGAGTGCCAGGACTTGTTGGCCAGGATGACGGACTTGGCCACAGACAGTGCTTGCTGCACCAACGCCTGAACGTCTTCCTCCACTTGCTGAGAAATCATCCCCCCTGCAGGCATGTCAGCTTTCTCTGCAACCTGCTTTGCCCATTCAAAAGGCGCGCTCTAAACCCTAGAGAGCTCAAGTAAAGGTAATCATGCATGCTGCATGAGTTGGTGTAGATACCTCAGGCGTTACTGATGACACACACGCAGTGTCTTGCTGTTGCAAAAAGCTGATGCCTTGTCATATGCTGACTGGCAATGATCTGGACAGCAATGCAGACCCTTCACAGGCTCTTACCAGAATCTCGCAACATGAGGCCGCCATCGTCACCCCCGCCCATACTTGCAACGGCCAAGGGCCCTACCACCGCACTCAAGCCAAACTCTGAAACAGCCCTGTAGGCCAGCTCAGTTGCCCTCCTTATATCGTCACTGGCTCCTGCAGGGTTCTAGAAATTAGGGACGAGCATACGGTGCTTAATCAAGCAAGCATCCCCTCTTGCAGGGTGCGTACAGCACATACACATCACACAAACCTACACACACAATGCTCAGACTCAATAGTGCTGCAGTCATGTAGAGACGCTGCTCAGTCAGCGACTGTGATGAGCGCAGGTGACACAAAGAAGATTGGGTTGTCCTGAAAAGCTTCATCTTCTTCTAAAGCTATTGGCAGTCAGGACACAACACCCAGGGTGCAGGATTCAGATCATCATACAGCATCAGCACAAGGTGCGCATGCAGAGCTAGCTGCGGATCGTGACAGCATATTGACGTGCTGAGAGTGCTGCACTTGAAAGGTTTTCAGTCATGCTGACTAATACTGATAAAACCCTAGACCTAGACCCTGAAATGGTCTGGCAGCCGCTTTGCAAAAGCTGGGGTGTGCTTCAGCAGACCCATGTCTGCTGCTGCACTTGAGTCTGAAAGCAAGCTGGTAGCTTCTGTAGACGCAACACGCCTCCACTCAGATTCTGCTGCTTGAGAGACTGCGTGTGGAGTTTCTTTAGTACTTCTTATCAACTCCCACCCAACCCCCACCCCTGAACTGCAGGGCCCTCTGGGCTGTCTTTTTGCATGTGGCAACTCAGTGGTCTTGCAGGTGTTTGTGTGCTTACCTGTAGAGAGGTGACTGCAAGTCAGTTCCTCAGCAGCCCTGCCCCCCATGAGCATGGCCAGCTGGCCCCTGATCTCATTGTCAAACATGAGGGCCCGGTCCTCTGTCTTGGGAGGGGTGTAGGTGAACCCCAGGGCGCCCCCACTGCGTGGAATGATGCTCAACTTCTCCACCTGAATGGTCAAAGAAGTATGCCAAGGGTAAGTCATCATGCTGATGTCAAGGCAGAAGGTGAGTGGCCTGTTGCACACGTAAGCAAGGCCACAGCTGCAATTGTGACTCGGCATCAACAGACAGCACCCAGGCTAAGACAGCAGCACTGACCTGTGGCGAGGTGGGAATGAGTGTGGCCACAGCTGTGCTGACTAAGGCATGGCCACACTCATGCTTGGCAACACTCTCCTTCTCAGCTCCCTGCAAGACGCTCCTCTTCTTCTCCACGCCTGCCACAGCCCTCAAGATGGCATGATCAAAGTCAACCTGTCCCACTTGACCTGGAAGACCGAAAACAAATCAGAATCGCATGTCTATGCTGTTCTGGATGAAGATGTGCGGGTCACCCTTGGTGCAATCTCTCTTGAACAATCCCAACGAGCAGGTCAGCAGGATTGCCTTCTACCAAGATTACAGAAGGCACAGCCATTCAGCCATTTTCTTTTATTTAAAGCACCTGTCATCGTCAGATCGTCCAGTCAGCAAGCCAGCTCCATTGACCAATTTCCTTTCCAGCAAGCAGCAGGCGTTTGCAACAGGCAGGCCTACAGATCCAGCCACCTTCCAGTAAGGTTTTTAAAGAGAAGGCCCTGCCCACTGAAAGACTTGCCTTTATCAGAGCGTCCCGCCAGCAAGGCTGCTTCATTGACCAGATTGGCTAAATCAGCTCCAGTGAAGCCGGTGGTGCTGCCGGCTATGCTTCCCACTGTGACATCATCTCCTAAGGGCAATCCTTGCTTCTTGATGTGGGACTGCAGGATCTCTTGCCTCCCTGCAAAATGAAGGCAGGTCATGAAAGCATGGGGAAGGAAGATGAGCGTTTGAAGACAGGAGCTATGCTTCCTGCTATGACATCGT
>JAABVA010005387.1_pt1 | contig 11580 bp, 10 predicted proteins | sample 5560331 | NCBI WGS metagenome assembly JAABVA01 (sample SAMN12812661, study PRJNA571458) | rock metagenome | isolation source: Antarctica rocks | place: Antarctica: Victoria Land, Mt New Zealand sud | collected 2016-01-07
CAATTCAGACAGTAATTTGATTGATAAATCGAAGAGCAAACTCACACGAAGAGAACAAGTCATCAATCGACTTCAGAACAGCACAGAAGACTGCGTACTGACGCAAAAATCGAAATCAAACTCTTTTACGCCCGAAGGTCGCACAGGAAACAACATTGTTTCAGAGAAGTACAGCGTTTCTTATCAAATCACTATCTGTTTTACCTTTTCTTGATGCGCAAGGCAATAAGTCGAGATCAGTCGTTACTATTCTGAGCGAAATAACGCGACTACTTCGATACACGAAATATAAAGCAATTACGTCAAGCATTTTCTATCAAAAAGAGTAATCTAGGCTCTTGTAGACTAGATTTATATCATTTTCGTCTGACATAAGTCGGTAATAGAAGACGATCTATTGCAGGTTTCGGGATAGAAATTGGGAAATCTCTACACTAGAGTTACTGTCTACGTGAAACGCTCTGAGTACAAGGTTAAAGAAATATTTAAGTGATGTCAAGTGAATTGTCTAGAAGTTTGAAGCTCGAAGCTCGAAACTCGGAAAAACCCTCTATGAAAAGAAATATAAAGAGTCGCTTTATGCGCTCTTTCTCGCCCCGTTTCGCGAATAGTAACACGGAACTCAGCAGAAGCAATAGCTCAGCGTCAGAACTCAAAACGTCGACGATAGAAATCAAAAAGTCAACGTTAGAGGTTGAAACAGATCTATGAGACGAACTTAGCATGAGTTCGCCAACAAGCAAACAACTGCAAAACGACATTGTCGAGTTATTTCACAGTCAACAAAAATCGCTCACATCAGCAAATAGAAAAACGCAATACATGTTTAGTTCACTCGACGCATTGATGCTAAATTTACATGCAAATGCGCACAACGACAAGAATACAATCAATCTGCGAAATGCAAATTCGCAGCAAAAAGAGCAAACACGAGCGATTATGAAATTCAAAGGAATGAAAAAGCGAAAAGCGATGAAAAGTTCGCAAAAAGAAGCTAGCATCGAAGTTAGTACTAGCAAGTGCTACGATGCCACCTCTAAAGAGATGCAGATAAAGAGACTGCGCGAAAGAATTGAATTCGCAGTCAATCAGCTAAGACAAGCAATATCAGAACAGGAAGAGACTATAAATTATAGCTTAATCTACATTCGAAGAGCATGCGACGAAAGTATAGAAAATTCGATTCAGAAGCAAATTGATCGACTTCAAAGTCAAACAAACAACAAACTGAAGATCATTCTACAATTGATTCAACAAAATGCTGAAAACATCAAAAAGGGAATCAACGCAAAGCAAATGACAGAGAATTCACAAATCTCGCAGAAGACGCAGGTTTCGCAAACGTCGCAAGTCATGCAAAATTCGCAAAAACCAACGCAGAAGCTCACATATGCGCAAAAAGCAGCTCAAGTCACAAGCGCAAATGCAAATGCAAACACAAATGCAAATGCGAATGCAAATGCAGGCGAATGGAACCTGGTTACCAAAAAACCCTCGCCAAAGTCACAAGAGGTATCATATCGCGAAAGAAGGTTGATAGTCACTTCGAAAAATGAGAACTAAATCTTACAAGCGATGAAAATGCGCAATGCAGTGAACAACGCACTGAAGAAGGCAAAGTCTGACATAATAGTCGCTACAGTGACTAAAACACAAAGAGGTAACAATATTGCTTTAACGATTTCAGAGAAATACATCGCGAAAGCTCTACTGAAGCAAAGAGGTATATGAGAGCATATATTCGAAGTCAAAAGTATCAAGAAGGATGAAAAATGATACAAGATAGTGATACACAGTCTGAAAATCGATATCTTCAACATGAAGATCGAAATAAAATATCTGAGAATTGAGCTAGAGAAGTACAACTCTGAATTGAAGCTGATAATCAACTCGATATGATTATTAAAAGGTGAAAATAGAGCAAGAAAGAACCATGCTTCGACGATACTGACGTTCAAAATCAAAGTCAAAGCACAAAAACATCTGAAAAAACGAGTTCTAGCAGCGAAATCAACATATCGAACGGCCGAATATTGAGATTATCGGTCAAGCGATCAGTGTTAGAGATGTCAAACATTCGGACATTTGCAGAACAAGTGCAATAAATCATCAAGATGCTTGTTTTGTGAACGAAATCATCTGACATGAAAGCATAAATGTCAATTACCTACGTGCGAAGACAAGCAATCATGCAATCACACAATTTCTAGATGCTGCAACTGTCAAAATGCGCACTTCGCAAACAGCGCAATGTGCGAAACATATCAGGCAGCTCAGTCTATTAGCTCACAAAAAGATCATCTAGTCACGAAATTGTAATGAGTAGTGCATTCGAAATGTCACAAAACAACGCAAATGACGAAAGCTTTGCAAACACGTCAAATATTCGAATTCTACAGCACAATTGTGCAAGGTCAACGCAAATTATGCATGCATGCATGAAATTTGCGAAAAACAAGACAGATATTGTTATACTACAAGAATCGTGAATGAAAGACGGAAATATAACAATTTCGCATTCGTCGTTTACCTGCATCAAATCAAATGTTCAGAATACTCGTGTCAGAGTACTGATATTTGTTGCGAAAAACGCAAAGAAATTTACATGCACATCAAGATCAGACATAGTCAATAGCGAAGATATGCAAGCGGTATCAATAGCGAACAATAAAATTCAGAGGGAAATTTTATTGTTCAATATTTACAACGAAAAGTCACAAAACGCAAATAACGAGCAATTATACACGATTGAGCGAGAATTAGCAAAAGTTATGCTAAATTCTGAGCAAAAAGTTATTATCGTCAAAGACTTTTAATGCACATCATAGCTGGTGGAACGCAAAAATTTCAAACCCTATTAGAACGAAAGCGTTAATAAAGTGGGTAAATTTACATAAGTGCGTTCTGATATAGACACATATCACAGCTATTCGAGTCAGTCAAGCTCGATACTTGATTTAGCATTCGCATCAAAGAATATGCGCAATCACATCAAGAATTGACATATAGATGAGAACGCAGACACAGAATTCGATCATGAAGTAATTCTATTTACAATAGTTACGGAAAAAGTGAAGTTGGTCGAAAATTTGTTGAACGCGCCATACAATTTGCAAAAAGCCGACTGAAAAGGCTTTGAGAAGCATTTGCAAAAGGCGAAAGACAAAATAATTGTCAAGATGCAAAGAATCACGAGTTTAGAAGCAAAAGTCATTTATTTGACTGAATGCATCAAGAATACAGTGAAATTATTCGTATCTAAATAGCGAATATACGCAAAATCAAAACCCTGGTGAAACAATGAGCTCATCGAAAGGCGAAAGACGCTGTCGTCAAAAAAGCGAATCTGGAAAAGATGCAGAAGTGACGACGCATGAGCAGAGGTAGTGCAAACGCGAAATTCGTATCATGATGCAATAAAGCTGGCCAAAAACCAATTCTGAACCAACTTTCTGAACAAAGTCGAAGGAAAGAAAGTGTTTCAGGCATACAAGTTCATCAAACCACGACTAATTGAAAAGCTACCCTCAATACAGAATGCGCAAAAGGAGTTGAAAACTGAATTCAATGAAAAGTGCGAGGCATTCTTGAAAGCAATGTATTCGTCACCTTCGAAAGTTCAAATCAATGAGGATTTACTATCGAACGAAAGTATACAGTGGTCAAGAATTATTGAGGGGAAGATTAAGCATGCTATTAACTTCTCAGCACTCAGGAAAGCACTCGAACCAGATGATATGTCATTCGTAATCGTGCAGCGAGCATACAAAAGCGTACCGGAAATTTTCAACCTGGTGTATTCGAATCTGATCGAAAGTGACTATCATTCAAAGATATGGCGCGAAGGCACAGAAATCATTCTGAAAAAATCGAATAAACCGGATTATTCAATTTCGAAGGCATACAGAATTATCACACTGCTAAACTGCTTAGGCAAGGTAGCGGAAAAGCTAATAGCGATGCGACTGTCATACACAGCGGAAACGAATGACAAGCTGCTAGACTTCGATCAAATAGGGGGCAGAAAACAAAGATCAGCTATAGACGCAGTACTAAACCTAGTACACGACGCGCAAATGGCAAAAAGTCGCGGAAACACGCTTACATGTCTACTGCTAGACGTCAAAGGTGCCTTTGACCATGTGACGTTGAAACAGCTGGTCAAGATCTTGATCAAACAGAAGATATCAATCAATTTGATCAACTGAGTAAAATGCTTCTTACAAAATCGAGTCATTGGCTTAGCATTTGATGAAGAATGTCAGAAGTCAAAGGAAATTTCCACAGAAATATCGCAAGAATCATCTATTTCGCTCATTCTGTTTCTAATTTACATTCGACACTTATTCTCGAAGATTCGCGCAAGAATCGAAAACCTACAGTCACTCAGCTACATTGACGACGTCGCACTGTACGTCAAGGGAAAGAGCATTGACAAGAATGTGAAAAAGCTGGAAAAGGCGGCGAAAATCGCATTTACATGAGCGAATGAAAACGCAGTGCAATTTGATGACTCAAAATTCGAATTGATTCATTTTGAAAGTCACAAAGCGGCACTCGATCAAACGATTATGCTACTCAATAACACAGTCGTAAAATCGAAGATCTGCATACGATGACTAGAAGTCTGGTCGAATAGAAAGCTCAACTTCAAGGTGCATGTGCAAACGAAAATCGTCGCAGTCACAAGAACGCTACACTCACTCTTTAGACTAATGAATAGTGAGTGAGAACTAAACACGAAGTCAGAAAGACAGTTGTATCTAGCATGCATCACAATCATTAGCGACTACGACGTCGAAATCTGGTGGAACAATCAAAAAAGTCACGCAACCAAATTTCGCAAGCTGCAGAACGCAGCGTTACGAAAGATACTGAGAGCATTTCGAACATCGCTCATAGAAGTCATGCAAATAGAGGCTGAAATTCCGTCAGTGAAAGTACGACTAGACCAAAAATGCAAGAACTATGCAATTAGAATAGTTGAATTATCGGAAAAGCATTCAACAAGAAAGCGAACACTCATATCGTACTCATCTCAATACATCATCGAATTGAACCTGAATCTGAACGCGACAAATTATCTGAATTGAAACGAGTCGACAACGAAGTTCTCTCAAAAAGTCAAGAATTGCAAAGAGAAGCTCACACAAATATATCGAATATTGAACAAAGTGCATAAAACGCTTAGTTCAATACAGAAGATCGAAATACCTCACTTCAAGAAATCATGAGGTCAGGAAATCGAATATCTGGCAAAGATGCAAATCGAATTCGCAAGAGGTGAAACGTGCGAAACGGTAAATACACACTATAGGGAACTGAAAACAATAGTCAAAAAGACGAAAAACATAGTGATGTACATTGACGCATCGCAAACTTGAAAAAAGGTAGCAGAGCTCAAAACAGGAATCGAAACCGCGATGATATTCACGCACGAGCCTGTTAGATGCAGCAAGACGACAAGCGTGATCGACGAAATAATCATAACGAAAGCGGAATTGCAAGCTATCGACGATGCAATCGCGATATGCAGCGAAGAAGCATCTGAAGGCAGCGAAATTTGAGTGTACACAGACAGTCAAATGACGCTACAAAGGCTAAAAGCAAAGAGCAATGTCAACTCGAAGTTATTCAATAACATACGGCAAAACCTGACAACAAAATCGATGTCATATTTGCATACAGTGAGTATCAAGTCGCAAAGGCATCGTCGAAAACGAAGCAGCGAATCAATTGATCAAAGGCGCGACACGAAAAAGATCGGCAATCGGCATCAGGAAAAGAACAATCATGAGCTTCATCAAAAAGCAAATAGACAAAGAGGCAAAAGAGCAATGACTAATTGCATGAAACGACAGCATCAAAAAAGGAAACCAGTATCAGAAGCACACAGCGAGGGTGAATCTGAGTTACAGGTCACTAAAGAAGCTTCGGAAAATAGACAGGCTGACGTTTTCAACGTTTATACAGCTAAAAATGAAACATGACTATTTTAAAAGCTATTTGCATCGATTATCAGAGAATAATTCGAACAAATGCTATGAAATATGCAAGGCGAGACAAACGCCGAAGCACTTACTGCTGAACTGCAGGCATTATAGAGCAGAGCAGAGAAAGCTTAAGGAAAAAGCTCAGCTCAAAAACACAGACATCATATTGACACTGTTCATCATCAAGATTGAAAGAATCGCAACACTAGAGTATTTGAAAAATACTCGAATTACGACAAGAAAATGGCTATTAGAAACGAAAGAGTAGAACGCGAAGAGGGCGAAGGGACGAAGGAAAACGAGAGTACGATTGCGAGGGTTTGAGCAAGAGCGCTTGTATGCGCAAACTATCGATGTGATTGACCAACGGGAAGATATAAAGCAGCGACTTGAGCTAGGTTACATGTAACGTAGCACACACACAGCGCCTAGACAGTGTCATAGTCATAGACTGCATGCACTTAATGAAGAAATAAAAAATAAAAATAAAAACTGCATCATGCGAGCGTGTAGATGCGCAAAAGCTGAGTCGTGTCTGCGCAATGTGTGTGTGTGATGTATATGAGTTGCAACGCATGCGCAAAGACGTTGCTGTCGTTTTGTGTATATGAGCAAAGACTGTGTCGTGTCTTCGCAGTGTATGTGATTGCGATGCATGTAAATCGATCTGATAAAGCAAAAAACCGGTTGATTTACTGCATCATGCAGACGTGTAGATGCGCAAAAGCTGAATCGTGCCTTCGCAGTATATGTGTGTATGTTGTATATGAGCTCAACGTGTGAAAAAAGCGCTGTTACTGCTCTGTGTGTGATTGCGCTGCGTGTAAATCGATCTGAAAATGCGAAAAATCGATCGATTTACTGCATCACGCCTGTCTGTATGTGCGCAAAAGCTGAGTCGTGCCTTCGCAGTATATGTGTATATGTTGTATATGAGCTGCAGCATGTATGCAAAGACGTTGCTGTCATTCTGTGTATGTGCAAGCTTCAACGCGTCAACGATCACGTTGTTATTGCTTCGCTCTTCGACTGTGTGTGAGCTCAACATGTGAATAAAGCGCTGTTACTGCTTTGTCGATGTTGATGAGATTGTTCAGCTCTTTTGACAAGCATAGCTTGCAGAAGATTCGTAGTCAGCATCTTGTACAGATAAATCTCGTTGTTGATCTTATGAATCATGAAGATGCAATTGAATTATTGCATTATTTTGTTGCATTATTCTGTTGCATTATTATTTAATAATTTAGTAGTAGTAAATCATATTTTGATGAGTTAAGTCAAGAATTCAAGTCAATACTTGATATCAATAAATTGATTGTTAAGTCAAGTTTTTATATCTACTTTCTGACTTGACTTAAGTACTTGATATTAACATCTTGACTCGACTTAAATACTTAATATCAATTTCATGACTTAATTTAGTATTAACTTAAGTCAGGTTTTGATTCAAGTTCTTGACTTAACTTGTCAAGCAATTGAAAATGACGTCAAGAGAGCTAAATATAGAAATTTTCCCGCTTTTCTGCATTATTTTTTTGCATTATCTTTTTGTATTTGATAGAAAGTCATGACAAGAAAACATGAAGATCATTTGATAGAAAGTCATGAAGAAAAAACATAAAGATCATTTCATAGAAAGTCATGAAGAAAAGCTGAACAAGCTATCTACAACTATCTATCTATCTTCATGTCTTGATGAACTGAATCAAGAATTCGAATTAATACTTGATATCAACATCATGACTCAACTTAAATACTCAATCTCAAAATTCTAACTTGATTCAAATATTTGATCTTAAAAATCTGACTTGAATCAAGTCTTGACGAGTTAAGAAATCAACTTGATCTCGATGATTTGACTCAACGCAATTAGTTTAAATATTAACATCATGACTTGACTTGAATACTTAATATCAAAATTCTGATTCAGCTTAAATACTTGATTTTCAAATTTTGACTCAAATTGAATCTTGATGAGTTGAAAACTTGACTCAACCTCAATGACTTGACTCAATGCAATCATTTTAACTAAAAAGTGTTTAGCAATGCATATTAAAAGTATGTTGCTGAAAGCAATGATTTTAGCAGTGCAAAAGATGCATTTAAATGAGATATATTTTTCAAGATGTAAAAACTTTCAATTTAAGTCTGAAAACTTAAAAAAATATGATGATGAAATGTTAATTTATAAAAATTACAACATAATTGAGAAATAACTTAATTCTGTTGCTGAAACTGTTGATTGCAAACAACTCATTTTACATGCAATTGTCAAAGTATTAATAATTCATGAAATAATATACAATTTTAGTAATAAATTTATAGTTGAATTCATCAAGATTTTACAATAAGAAAATTAATTTACTGTAAGATTGAAAGCAGATGAAATAATAAATATGCAAAAGAATGATATTAAAGCTTGAACATTAAATAATCAAGAAATGATAAAATACAATAAAGCATTATATGTTTTAAAAAACATTTTCGTTGAAGAAGAGTTGTTAAAACATCATTATAATAATTCTTTAACAAAACATTTTAATGCTGACAAGATCAGTGAGCTATTAAATTGCAAATATTACTGAAAAAGTATGATCAAAATGTCAAAAAGTACATAAATACTTGTAACATTTGTTAAAGAATGAAGATAAAACATCATTTATCATATGATGAGTTGAAATCATTATGTTGATTAACAAATTTCTGAAAAAAATCACAATGAATTTCATAACAAATTTGTCATCTAGTAAATGAAAAAAAGTTGTATATGACTCAATTCTTATAATAATTGATCATTACATGAAGATAATATATTATCTTTTTATGAAGAAAATTCTGACTATTATAAAGTTAACAAAGTTGTTCTTTGAAGAAGTAGTTTTAAGATATGAGATACTTAATGATGTAATTAAATCATTAATAAAAATAATCTATTTATTAATGCATTTTGATCAGAAGTCTGCTTTCATGCAAAGCTAAAATGATGATTAAGCATTGTTTTTCATTTGCAAACAGATAATCAGACAAAATGTCAGAATTAAACGCTGAAACATTATTTATAAATGTATTGTTCAGAAAAGCAAGATGACTGAACTACGCTTTTATTCATAGTCAAGTTTGTATATCATCAGATGAAACATTCTTCATTGAACTGTAGTTTCTTTAAAATCATGTATAACTATAAATCAATCTTTGACATATACATTAAGAATGATGCTATAAAAGAAGAAATATCAGCAGTAAAAAAATGTGTTAAAATGCTGCGAAATATGTGAAATATGCTGATGCAATGTCAAAGATTAAACTAAAGTTACTATCAATATAAAAGAATGATATATTATTAATGATAAAATTTAGATATGAGATATACATTAAATAATGTATAAGATGAAAGACAGAGTATGAAAGAAAAGAATGAAAATCAGACTTTTATTATACATGAATTGAGCAAAATTAAGACTAAACAGTAGTTTTGAAACTTAAGATTGCAAAGATTTATGCATATGACTGCAATGATTGAAATAAAATTGCTATGACTAAATTAAGATAATTATGATTAAGTCAATGATCATGTTTGTGATCTGAGTTGATCATTTAAATCTCAAATCTGAATGATGATCTGACATTATGATAGTAACTTTTCTGTTTCAAGACTAAGCTTCTGCAAAGTAATAAAAAGAAACAAGATGAGATAAGAAGAATTGAAGATTAAAATAAGATAAAAGTTGATGTGAATGCATTTTAATGTAATGATGTATATTGAAATGAGACGCATTTTAACATGATGATGTTGATCAGCGATGAAACTCATCTGTACGCGATGCTGGCTACGAACCTACTGTCTAGCTACAGTAGAGTCTAGAGATTATCAAAAGTTTGAATGACATCGAAGCGCTGCGTGATGATGAAGCGCTGTGCGTTGATCGCATGCAGAGTTTTCGCGATCGCGCAGACTTCGATAATCTCAATGCGCATGCTATAAGCAATCTGCACGCAGATGAGAAAGTCAAATAGAACGCAGAACTACGAGGGAAATCGCTTATGAAAATCATTCGATTCAGTATCTCGTCGTCGTGATGATGAGAACTAAGACAAAACATTCTCGCGTTTGACCTGTTGAGAGTGATTAGCAGAAAGAACTCGAATCACGAACATTCTTTAAATCTACGTGCTAACTACGTATAGATCTTGTTAAGACTGCGTGCCTGTTACTACGACATGAGCAACTCACGAGACTCGTTAAATTCGACATGAGCAAACTCAAGAGTCTCATTAATATCGTTTAACAGACGTTCAGACACAGACATTCTATACGTGAGCGATACGCTGACGAGAAGACTTTGTTAAGAGAAGAGAAACACAAGCGAGTTAGTAGAGAATGATCGAACTACGCTGTCTGATTAGAAGTGTAGCATACGAACATTTCTGCAAGACACGATCGATTTGCACAAGAGAAATCTCTACAGATAACGCGAAACAGATGAGTTGCACGCCTTACAAGCGAAGCGAGCGCCTGCAAGACGTGATATACAATGACGACGACTGTCGACCTCGAGAATCTCACCCCTTCACTGAGCTCTGACTCTTGAATGCCTTGATGATAGAGTCAATCTCTAGTCAAAGACATTGTCTGTATAGCTCGAGAGAACAGTAGCGTGTGTCAATGTGATTAGAGAAGAAATCGACTGCAATACGCATGCGTATCGCAGGCGAAACGTCTGCGACTCATGCTTAAGAAGTAAACTGTCGAAATCTGAGCAGTGAGAGATCTCGTTCGCCTTGAACTGTGAATCTGCTGCGAGAGACTATCTCTCGCTAAGAGGAAAATCAGCATAGAGATCGTGCCTTATGTATGTTGCATGCAACGTATGCAACATATTTTCGATAGGCATGCTATTAACTTCTCAGCATTCAGAAAAGCACTCGAATCAGATGATATGTTATTCGCAATCGTGCAGCGAGCATACAAAAGCGTATCGAAAATTTTCAACCTGATGTATTTGAATCTGATCGAAAGTGACTATCATTCAAAGATATGACGCGAAGGCACAGAAATCATTCTGAAAAAATCGAATAAATCGAATTATTCAATTTCAAAGACATACAGAATTATCACACTGCTAAACTGCTTAGACAAGATAGCGGAAAAGCTAATAGCGATGCGACTGTCATACACAGCGAAAACGAATGACAAGCTGCTAGACTTCGATCAAATGAGAGGCAGAAAACAAAGATCAGCTATAGACGCAGTACTAAATCTAGTACACGACGCGCAAATGGCAAAAAGCCGCGAAAACACGCTTACATGCCTACTGCTAAACGTCAAAGATGCCTTTGACCATGTGACGTTGAAACAGCTGATCAAGATCTTGATCAAACAGAAGATATCGATCAATTTGATCAACTGAATAAAATGCTTCTTACAAAATCGAGTCATTGACTTAGCATTTGATGAAGAACGTCAGAAGTCAAAGGAAATTTCCACAGAAATATCGCAAGAATCATCTATTTCGCTCATTCTGTTTCTAATTTACATTCGACACTTATTCTCGAAGATTCGCGCAAGAATCGAAAACCTACAGTCACT
>JAABVA010005389.1_pt1 | contig 11578 bp, 6 predicted proteins | sample 5560331 | NCBI WGS metagenome assembly JAABVA01 (sample SAMN12812661, study PRJNA571458) | rock metagenome | isolation source: Antarctica rocks | place: Antarctica: Victoria Land, Mt New Zealand sud | collected 2016-01-07
TCAGTCTGTCTTCTTCTTTTCAGAAAGTCATACTCTATATTGATTTCTTTCTTTATATTCAATAAGAATTTCTTTATTGCTTCAGAATTCAAATTTAGTTTCTGTTATTTAAATCTTCTTTAAAATATACATATATGCTGTGCATTCAAAATATCAAAAATATCAAAAATTGATGAAGTCTGCTGATCTATTCTTATTAAAAGATTTAAACAGTAGCTAAATTGAGATCTTATTGTTCTTAAGAGCTAACATTGAGAGTTAATTAAGAAGATAGCATGCTGTTTTGACAGTCTTTAATTATAAAATTTTAAAGACTTCACTATTTAAAATCATAACTCTAACTTTTACTGTCAAAAGTTCATTACTTCTTTCTGTCATCTCATTCTGCTTCAGTTCATAAGAAACTGTTGTTTTATAGATAATTCTAAGACTTTATAATCATTCAATGATGAGCTTACTCTTAAATTTCTTTTCATTATCAAGTTATACTTATACAATTCATAAATTCATCTAAGTAAAAAGCATATTAAGAAACTGTTCAATTTCATCTTTTGCCTGATCTTTCATTTTCATATTATAAACATATTGTCAGCAGATAAGATCATTCATGAAGACTATATATTACAAAAACTCATTATATGCTTTCAGTGTGACAAAATCAACAATATTAATGTAAATCAGTTCAGTCATCTTTGTAACTCAGTTTTGTAATTTTCTTAAGATCTTCTTCTTTTAATTTGCTCTCATGCAGACATCACACAAGTGTAATAATGTTTTCATAAGTTCTTTATTACTGTCAGGTAATGTCAAGAGATAAAAAGCTGTCTTGTTAAGTAAGCAAGAAGTCTTAGCTATATAGTTGTCTAACTATGACATCATAAGAGCAGATAAGCAGAAGCAATTTCTCATAATGATGAATAAAGCAAGAACACAGAAAGAAATAATGATAATAAGAAAAGATTATAATGATGAATTAATGTAGTGAGAAGAAGAAAGACATTAACATTATAACAAGTTACTGATCACAAAAAAGACATCAGTTTCTAACATTATTTCATTTATTACTTCATCTCTTTGTTCTTGTTCTTACACTTAACTAAGATTCTCTCATTCTTCACATTCAGTGCTATTCACTCATCTTCTGTCATCTTAATCATCTCTGCATCTACTGTTCTGTCATTCTTTCTTAGATATTCAACAATAAAGCTTAATATATTAATCATCTTCATAAAAGTGCTCTAAGTCTTCACTGTATAATTCTTAAGAATGCTCAGTTTCTCTTTTAAAACAATGATGTAATTCTTTACTTCAGTAATATAGTTTTATATTTTGATCACTGTCTTCATTTATTCATTCAGATGTGTCTTTAGTTGAGCAGAGCTATTAAGTAATTTTTGTACTATGACTTGTAGAAGAGATACATTGATGATAAAAATTGTAATAAATAGAAATTATGACTTAATTAATGCTGCAACTAATCTTAAGACAAGTAGATTCATCAATTACTATTTATTCATTAAGAAAACATCAAGCTCTGTCTTTTCTGCTTTCTGTTTAAATGTGTAAAGTATAGTAAGCAGCATAGAAGCATTAAAGCTGATTGCTGTTTATGATGATGTGATCATTTTAATAAATGTGATGATGATATTAAATATAAATGAGTCTTAAAGTGTTGACTTTAATGACAGTGTTGATTGAGTAAAGAAGTTTAAGATGAGTTTTGTTGCTAAATTTAATGTAGATGATGATGCTATTATAATGAATGAAGCTGAGTTTAATGATAATGATGATGCTGTTTCAGTAAATGAAGCTATACTGATGTTTTAATGCAATGAGTTAACTTAATTTAACAGTTCAGCTTTTATGATAGATGTTTCTGTCTTGTTGTCTTTGATGATTTTCTTTAATTTAGACACTGATTGTGAATTAAGATGTATGATCTTGTTGTTAAATTAAAGTAAATTGTCATCTTCAATTTAATGCATATTATAATGTATCTTTATATCTGCTTCTCTTTTCTCTTCTTTACATAACTAATAATAGCTCTTAAAAACAACATAGCAGTTCTTATCAACATTGTTCATTATAACAGTCTCATTATCATAGTTAATTCTTAAAACTCTGATATCTCTCTGTCAATCAAAGTTTACAGGCCACACTGTATTTCTCTTGTTTTCTTGCATCTTTTGTATGATCATGTAGACATTGTAGTCATCAAGTTTTACTTTATTTAATGATGATTTATCTAAATAATTTAACATTTCAGTATACAGTTTTCATTCTCTTCATACTGTCTAAGAAATATTGCTCACTTCAGCTATATTAATCTTTTTGTCTGATTTATTGTCACATCATAGTTCATGATTCATCAGCTCTGAGTTTTTCTTTTAATTAATCATTTTGATGTCTCATAATATAGAGAGTGAATGAGTGCTGTATGTGTCTTATAGAAATGATTGATGTGTTGAAATTGCATAAAAAATGTAATAAATAATAGTTAAGAAAAGTTCTGATGAATAATGATGTTATTTATTTCTAAATGTTTGTTTACTTTTCTGATATCTGTCATTTGAGTTTAGATAGTGTATATGAAATTTACTGCTTGAATAAGAAATGCTGTCATATAGTTATGCATTAAATGTTTGCTTCAATTTATACAGTCACATTAGCTCTTTAATATTTCTCAAATCTTTAATATTGATTTAGCTGTCAAATTCTGAGTCATACTTTAATTAATGAGCTAAATATTTGATAGTTATGTCTCTACCTCTTTAGTATGTTCTTTTGAACAGCAGTTTTTCAATTTCTTACTTTTTTTCATCATTCACTATAACTTCTTCTGACTCTTCTGGTCTTGGCCATCAATATGAGTCATTAATATGAGTTGATTTCAGGTATGCTATTGATATAACATCATGAATGCATCAACTTAATGATAATTTCAGTTAATATATCAATTTTTCAACACAATTTAAGACTTTCAGCAGACTCACAAACTGCTGTCTCAGCTTCTTATTTTTTTCTTTTAGACTGAATAACATATAGTTCTTGTATAAATGTAGATTTATCAAATCTTCTGTCTTAAAGTAAAGAGATTTATGTTTTCAATTATAATAATACTTCATTGTCATAGTGATGTATGCTATTGCATCTTTAATATCAATATGTGCTGATCAGTACTGATTCATTATTGTAAAAGTAACTAACTTTCTTTTTATCTGTTCTTCATTATGATTAGAGTCTATTTGCTTCATATTAAACTCTGTTTATATATCAAAAATGATTTGATTGAGACTGAGCCTGATTAAACTGTACTTAGTTAAGTTGTTCAAAGCATCTTATAGATGTATCAGTACAAATGATTAGAGATCTGACTCTTTTAAAATTATTAATTAATATTAAAATACAATTTCAGCTGTTTAATTGATCACTTCTGAGCTACTGTTCATTTGTAGATGATAAACATTCAAGTAGAGCAAATCTATCTTAAGTTGCTTAAATACTTTTTTTCACAGACTTATCAAAAATTTGCAGTCTTAATTTAATATAATTGCTCTAGACAAATCTCAGTTTAGCAGTGCTAAACAGTTTAGTAACATAATTGCTTAATCTTTTGCTATTATGATGTTTTGATTAAGTATAAGAATGATGACTTTACTGAATTTGTTAGTGACTGATATGATTATATTATACTTATCTGACTTCAATAATAGTAAGATCAGAATAAAGTTGATTGTCAATGTATAAAAAGAGCAAGAAGATGTAATTATTGACTGTAAGACATCATAAGACTTATAATGTGATGTTTAATTGAGCTGACATTGTGAGCAATGTTGTATGTATTCATGAAGATTCTTTAATAGATTATAGAAATAAAATGAATTAATTAATTTCTTATGAATTTATGCATATTCTAAGTGATCAATGTCATCATAAGCTATCTTAAACATTCTGTTATAAAGACTCTTTAATATATATAGACAGAGCTTTTTCTCAAGATCTTTATAAAAGATAAGATCATCTCTTATTTCATATGAAAGTCTTGCAGCATCAGGTCTCAAAGCATTGTTTCTTTTTAATATTTGTAAAATACATTCTCATTTTAATTCTTCAGCATATTCACACTTAATATTTTGTCACAATTAATCTAAGACTTTCATCAAGATTCTTATGTAAATAACTGTTCTCAAGTCAGTCTGCAAGACTTTCAATATAAAGTTATTCATTTTTAATTGATTCTTTTAATTAACTAATTGCTCACAGATATCATTATTGCTAGACAATCAGAACAGAGCATTTAATATTATGTTTGATTTTTCAGACTTATAGTGAATGTTTAGGCAAAAGCACTGAAGATATTCAGATATCTAAATAAGATATAAGTTAAGCTTCTTCATCACAGTGATATTTAGACTGAACTGATAATTAATTCTTATTGAGACTACATAATCAGTATAGATAATTACATTTTTTATCATTACTTCTATTATGTGTCTGATCTTCTTAATCACTCAGATCAATTCTGTCACTTTAAGTTCAATTAATTAGTATTGTGTTTCAGTATCTTGAAGCAGTCTGCTTAGAAACAGAATAGACTTCATAAACTTTTATTTTGAAATACTGTCTTCAGCAAACTCTTTTATATAATACACATGCACTTCAAAGCTAAATTCTTTAAATGCATTCAGATTAATGTAGAGTTGCTGTTTTGATGAGAAATGCATTAGAATGATTAATTAAGAGAATAAAGACTGAAGATAATGAAAGATATTTAGCTTCTTTAAGATTAATTTATTCAGTTTAATAATAATGATTATTTGCTTTTTAGTGTTTTCTTTTGTCTCTTTTGCTTGAAGATCTTGATTTAAGAAGATTTTTTGCTGCTGAAGTGACTTAATGATAGCTGTGTAATGTGAAATATATTATTGCAGATAGTTAATTAGATCAAGATACTTTTCTAATTGACTCAGACTTAAAGAGAATCTAATTCTGAATATTGCAGTTAATTTATCTTTTAAAGTTGCAAAATTCAAAGCATTTACTTATTGACTCAACAGCTAAACAAACAGATATGTTAAATAGAACTTCTTCAGCAAAAGACAGATTTTCATTTTGTTTAATATATTAAATATGTTGTGAAGATGATTCAAGTACTCTTTTAATATATTGAAGAAAATGACAATATCATTAATATAAATTTTAATGTATAATCTTTATTGTTGTAGAATTCTATCAATCATTTGTTGAACATACACTAACAAGTTTTAATATCTCATAACTGCAACCTTGAAGATTTTCTAACCTCAGTGTAAGATAACAGTCAGACAGTGTTAATATATTTGTTTTACTCTTTATTGATAGAAGAAGAAGCTGCAGTCAACTGTAAAGATGTATTTGACTTTTTAAATTGCTGTTAAAATGTCAGTCTGACTAGATACTGAATAGACATTCAGCATGATGATTTTGTTAAGTGCTTAAATGTCAACTATTACTTTATCTTTTTAAGTCTCATTCAGTAGATTTTTTCATATCATAAAATAGAGATAGATAAAAGAAATAAAACTTATAGTTCACTTTAAGCAGTCTTGTATCTGTAACTTGTCAAACACTATATCAATTACTTTACAGTTCTTTTGCTCAACTAAATATACATATATTTATTTTAACTTGTACTGAGTCTTTTAATTGTCAATAAGTGAAATATTCATTCTTTCTTTCTCTGAGATCTTTATCAAGTTGTCTCAGTTCATTTAAAGATGAGAATATGAGTACATAATCATTGCAATTTAAGCTGTTACAGCATTAAATCTGTAAATCATTACTTTATATATGATCTTTCTCTTAGAGCTAATCATCATTCTTAGATAAAATGTCATCACTGTGATCAACAGACTCTGAAAACACATTCTAACTTAATTTGCTCATTTTTTAATTGTGAAGACTGTAAGTTCTGAATTCTGTAAATTGATTAAATAACATTTATTGACTTCATATTTCACAACATAATCAAGACAGATTTTTCATAAAATGATAAGAGACACATCTGAGTCATTTTGTACTTGTATTGTCAATAAAGTATGATCAATAATGTAAATATATATCACTGTGTTCTCTGTATGACAATCTGATTCAAACAGAAGATCACAATTTTAAGATAAAGCAGTCTTGACTATTAGTACATTTATGTAATTTCTGAGCTGTATAATCATATTTTTATGAGTTATTATGATCTTTTGCACTAAATCAATTAACTATGTAATGACTGTTAATGATAGTTCAATGTTGTCACAACTACTCACAATTGCTTTTCTGCTTAAAAGCATGATAGAAATATTCTTTAAAATGAGAATGTTGATGTCTATAAGCATCTTAATCTTCAGATTATTGACAATATGCATCTCTTTAATGATTACTGCTAATTAATCATTATTGTCAGACAGATAGATATCTGAAACCTGTTTCTTTAGAAAGCTTCTGTTAATTAAACTCATAATGCAGTTTATATCAAGGCAGATTGACTCTTCTTTTACTGTGAGTGTCAGTTTTGCTAAGGCAGTGATGTATCTTCAGCTTTAAAAATCATAATCAGTAGATACATAAGAAAATGAGCTAGCTATAGATCTAATCAGTGTAGATTCTGACAGTTTAACAGATTTTGACTTCTGAATTATTTTATTGAGCTTCTGTTTAATCAATTTTCTGTCATTGCATTCATCATACACATACTTGTGCAATTTATTGTTGAACAGAAAGATTTTACAGTAGCTGCAACAGTCATTTTATGTTTCAGTTACATAATTTATGTTTACAGCTTCTTCTTCATTCTTTTTGTTCTTCAGTTCTTGCTCTTAATTCAGCTCATAGATCTCTTCTTCTTTCTGAATATTGAGTATATTAACTTTCTAATATGTATTGTTGTAATAGATGTTCTCAAATTCTTGATAGTCAGTCTGATCATCAGCAGAAAATTCATTCTCAGAAGAATTCATCTTTTAAGTGAAGTACATTTAATTGCTGTATTCATCATAATTATCTCATCATGAGAACTTATTGTCTCTGTTTAGATAATTAAACAGTTTTTTAACCTGATTTTTAAATCTTTAATTCAATGTGTTTGTCTCAGATAATGATCTTTTATTTTTAAAAATAATTTAAAGAGATGTCTTAAAGCTCAATTAAGTGTTTAACAAAGCATCTTGTGAACAGAGTTGAAACTATTGTAACTAATTATTAAACTGTCATTGTGATCTGAGTGAATATGAGAAATTTTTATATCTTAATGATGAATATGATGAGTAAGAGAAAGATTGACAGTCATAATTATCTTGATCATGATTGTTATAATTATACTAATCTTGCTGATTTCATTGAATAAATCTATCAGATTAAGAATTGCACAAATAGCTATTGTATTAATTTGTCTGTTTAACTAAAAGAGTATTGACAAAATCTTTAATAAATGTTTCATTCTTAAATTCATTGATGTCTCATCAGAGAGACATGTCAATATGTATTTATGTCTAAATTATTAGATTGAATTCTGATTTGTCTTAATTACAGCTTTTAATGACAGTTATAAGAGTAATAATATATTCTATTGAGCTACAGTGATTTCTGATGTCTTTAATAATGTATTTAATTAAATTAAACTTATTTTAAGTCTCACTGAGCAATACTTTAAAGCATTTCTTTAGTGTCTTGCATCATTCTTTAACATCATTAAAATGAGCTACTAATTCAAGACAAATGATCTTTGACAGCTAATTATTTCATTACAGTTCTGCTTCTTCACATAAATTAATGTCAAGATTTTAATATATTTATCTAACATCTTGAGTGATAGCTGCCACTCTGACTTAATTAATAAAGACATAAACATTTTAATAATAATTCTTGTTATTCTTATTGACAATATCACTGTCTTCTTACTTCTTAAGCAAGTTTAAATAAAATAAGCTGATATTGACTGACTTTTAAGTCAAATTATCTTCATAAAAGTTATCATTGCTGTTGACATCATCTCTGTGAAGATCAGAAGAGCTGAATGAATCAGATAACTTAAATGTATCTTATTGTGAAGCATTTTGTTCTTATGATTAAGCAATCAACACAGTGATAATCTGCAGAATCTATGCTTAAATGATAGAGTTTATATTAGCTGAGAAAGATATATTATCATTATTATCTTGTGAATCAACATTCTGATCATTGTCTGTTATGCTTTGTGATGAATTTTAAAGAATGTTTTCAGTAATGCTGAAGCTAAACTCAGACTTGATGACTTAAGATGCTTATGATGTGATAGAATGTCTTAAGATATTTAGATCAATTTTTAATGAGATGATAATGAAATGTTGTAGTTTTTGTTTAATCATAAAGAGATTTAATAAATCTGAATTAGACATACTGCTGATCTTTAACTGCTGACTGACTATTCACTGAAAAAAAAAAATCTATATGTAGTATTGCTGTGTTCTAACTAAAGATTTATAGTGCTGAATTGAATAGAATCTGATTATGTGCTTCAGCAAAAGAAAATATGTCAGAAAACATTAAGAAAGCAGCTCAGATTTCTTAAACACTTAACTATTTATATAGAGTTGTAATTCTGTAAATAAGAATGATGACATCATCAGATATAAATGAGACAAAGTTAAGATTTGCTGATTTATACTCTTTAAGCTGATAAGCTAGAGTTACTGTACAGTCAGATAATCTTAATAGATTAGATAAAGAAGATTTGTTGAAGATCTTTATTAGCTTGACAAGTTGAGAGGCATTTTGACTATAAGATGAAGTTATGAGATGAAAGAGTGATGTAATGTAATAGTAAGATGATGAGATTTCTTAATGATTTAATTTATTGATCTCATCATTATTTAATGCAGCACAGAAGTTAAGCTGTAGAACTGACAGTCTAGCAAGCTAGAATCTTAATGAACAATTAATAATTGTTTTGATGAAACATCTTTAATGCTATCAAATTGTTACTGTCAGATAATGTCAAGAGATAAAAAGCTGTTTTACTAAGTAAGTAAGAAGTCTCAGCTATATAGTTGTCTGACTATGACATCATAAAGGTAGATGAGCAGAAGCAATTTCTCATAATGGTGAATAAAGCAAGAACACAGAAAGAAATGATGATAATGAGGAAAGGTTATAATGATGAATTAGTGTAGTGAGAAGAAGAAAGACATCAGTGTCATAACATTCTTATAAGTTGAGCCTCACTATTTCAGAATTCTTTAACACATTGTTAAGACTTAAATTCTTTATATGATCAAGACATTGATGTTAAGTAGTCTTTAAGATCTTATTATCTTTAATAATTGACATAATCTTATTTTTATTTACAGAATTTCTCATCATTAAAGTTTAAAGATAATATAGCTTATCTTTGTATATTATGTAATTAAGCATATTCTTTACTTTATTCTTTAGACATAATAATTCATTCTTAATTTTAACTGATATCTCTTTCATTTTAACTATTTCAATTGAGAAGAGATTGAGCTCTATATCAGATATAAGATAAACATTCATTAAAATGATATTTTAAATCTTTTCATTACTGTTCTTTAGCTATAAGTTAATCATTCTTATCTTTTAAGTATGCATCACTTCAGACACTCTTCTTATAGAGAGTTCATTATTGAATGTTTTGATTAAGCTAAATGTAGAGAGATCATAATATATATATTGTGTTGTGTTAAAGTCAGTTATTCATGACATCTTATTAATCACAAGACTATAGTTCTTTATTACAGTCAAGATTACTGAGTTCTTATTATACTGTTTATCTTCAAAACTTAAGAATTTCTTCTTTTCTTTCTCTTTTTCTTTCTTCTTTTTAGTCTCTTGTTTCTTCTTTAACTCTTTAGACATCTTTTTCAGATATAACTTTCAGTAATTATTTTTAAAGTGAACTGCTTTCTTACAGTAAATGTACATTTCATTTTTATTTTTATTTTTATCAGCATTTCTCTTCTTATTCTTTCTCTTCTTATCTTTATGATTTCTCTTTTTATTCATTAAAACAAGCTTCTCATTTCTCTCTTCAAGACACTCTTCATCAATTAGTTTAATGATTAAGTTATTAAGAGATAAGATTACATTATGAGTTTTAGAGCATTTCATCATTACTTATTGAGAGTAGAAGAATTCTAGATTTAATAGAAAAATAATAATCTTTAAAATTTCATTAATAACAAGATTGAAGACTGCAATTTCTTATAAGAGTGTCTTATACTTTAGAGCATAAGCATCAACAGAGAAGTATTGATTAAGTTGACAGATATATAGATTGTTAAATAAAATATATTTAAGATTAAATCTGTAAAATAAATAAAAATATACAAGATAATTTTACATCTCTTTTGCTGTTTTTATGTCATCTATAATGACAGTGATCTTCAAGCTGACAGTAAGAACAATGATGATTATGATCTTGTTGTTTTATGTAATTTAGTTAGCTTAAATAATGTTAATTAAGACTGTCAATGTAGTCATCATTGTTTTAGATATAAATTCTTTAGTCATTACTGACTAACTCAAAACATCTGACTTTAATGAGAATTCAATGTCACTTTCTATTATTAAATCTTATAATTCAGCATTCATCAAACTGTATTTAATCAATGTTCTTCATAATATATAGTTCATCAACTTCTTAAGTTTTATAACTTTTAAAAACATAAGATCATATAACATTATAGTCATTTTATATGATGAGAACATCTAAATCAATGATGAAGTTGTTTTCAATGTAAAGATTTAACTTTAAAATGATTATAAGAGTTGTTTTTGACTGTTTTATCTGTGAATTTATAATGATTTGATGTGAATAACTTCTCATTATATATTGAATTCACTTTATCTCTTAAGACTCTTTCTAGTGTTCATAAAATAACAATAACAATAAGATGTTTTTCTTTCATCATTTTAAATAGAAACAAATGACTTAATGAATGAATTTTAAAGAATATCAATATATATTCAGACTCATAATCTGTCAAACATAGAAGAAGTGACTAGTAAAATGAACATGTAATCATAAGTGTCTAATTACTCTATGAAAATGTGGTTCTATAAGAAGGTCTTCAATCAACAAAAGAAAAAACTTTTATCTGTAGCAAACTGTTTGCCCTAGCAAACTCCACATGTTCCTGAAACCTCTGTAGGGCTCCGAACCACTAAGGTAACGAAATGAGGCTGAAAGTTTGACAGCTGGTAGTTTCATTTAGTTAGTCTCTTAGATAGTCCCTTATCTTACCTAATCGTAGCAAGGCAAAGCGCCTCCTTGCAACAGTGCAAAATCAACACCAAAACTTAATCAATAATAATACAATCCAGAGCAATAGCAATAGCAGTACCTCCTTCATTCTTTCACAGTACTGAGCAAGACCTACGTCGGTATGCCATAGTATCGAGTCTCATCAATCTTTAACCACGACACTCGCTTTACCATCTTCACATTCACATTTACTGTGTACCTCATCGGTTTTCTCCCAGCAACCCGCAGCCCTCCGCGGCATCTCGATTCCGACTCTTTACCAGCCATATAGCGGATTGCCGTACC
>JAABVA010005390.1_pt1 | contig 11576 bp, 7 predicted proteins | sample 5560331 | NCBI WGS metagenome assembly JAABVA01 (sample SAMN12812661, study PRJNA571458) | rock metagenome | isolation source: Antarctica rocks | place: Antarctica: Victoria Land, Mt New Zealand sud | collected 2016-01-07
TCGCTGATCCAAGCCGCCAAGCGCAGAGCCCGCGGCTACCGGTCCAGGACCAAGATGATCACCATCATCTACCTCACCGCTGGCAAGCTCCCGCTACCACAAATCCACACGATCTAGCGAGGAGCCCGCATCTACACCAACCCTGCCGCAGCGCTCGCTCCGGGCGTCGCCGTCGTCGTCGCCGGGCTCGCGTTCAACCTGTTCGGTGAGACCATTGCCGCGGTGGTCGGACAACGTGCCACGACCGTGCGCCTGACCCCGCAGGCAACGCCGGTTCCGGTTCTTCCGCCTGCCCCGCGTCTGCCCGACGAGGCTGCCCCAGTTGTCCACGGCGCCTACCCGCATACGTCCCGGGCGGCCGGGCCATCAGATGCGAATGCCGTCCTACGCGTCGAGGACCTGCGCGTGTCCTTCCCAAGCCGCGCGGGGTGGACCAACCCGGTGCGCGGCGTGACGTTCTCGATCGCGAGGGGCGAAGCCGTGGGAGTGGTCGGCGAGTCCGGCTCGGGCAAGAGCCTGACCGCACTCGCGTCCGCTCGGCTCATCGAGCCCCCCGGAGTGGTCACCGCGGCGCGACTCGACGTGGACGGCACCCCCCTGCTCGCGGCGCCGGAGCGAATGACCCGGCACCTGCTCGGCACCGGCCTCGCCATGGTCTTCCAGGACCCGACGACCTCATTCAACCCGACCCGTCGCATCGGTGGGCAGCTTGCAGAGGTCGCGGTCGAGCACCAGGGGATGGGCAGGCGCCAGGCCCTAGCCCGGGCCGTTGACCGGCTGCGGGCCGTGCGGGTGCCGGCGCCCGAGCGTCGGGCCCGGCAGTATCCACATGAGTTCTCCGGGGGAATGCGGCAGCGGGCGATGATCGGCATGGGTCTCATGGGGTCCCCGCAGCTCATCATCGCTGACGAACCGACGACCGCGCTCGACGTGACGGTGCAGCGACAGGTACTCCGCCTGCTCGCCACCGTGCGCGAGGAGACGAACGCCGCGATCCTGCTCATCTCCCACGACATCACGGTCGTCGGGCAGACCTGCGACCGGGTTCTGGTGATGTATGCCGGCCGCATCGTCGAGGAGTTGCCTGCCTCCGAGCTGCACACGGCGACACGGCACCCGTACACACGCGCGCTGATGTCCGCCGTGCCGGAGCTCGACACTGACCGCGAGCAGCCGCTCGTCGTGATCCCCGGGCGACCTCCGGAGCCCGACGACTATCCGCTGGGTTGTGCCTTCGCTCCTCGGTGTCCTCGTGCGAGCGACCTGTGCCGACGCGTCGACCCCGAGCTCATGCCGATGGGGACGGCACACCGGGCGGCGTGTTGGCATCCGGTCATGGAGGACGGCCTGGCGCTCGAACTCGTCAACCAGGGGAGGGTCGCGGATGAGTGAGCTGCGCTTCGAGGGGGTGTCCGTCCGCTACGGGCCGTCCCGCACCGGTCTCACCGCAGTCGACCACGTCGACCTCACCGTCCCGTCGGGCGAGGTGCTCGGCCTAGTCGGCGAGTCAGGGTCGGGCAAGTCGACGTTGGCTCGCGCAGCGGTGGGCCTGGCACCAGTGACCGCGGGCCGGGTGCTCCTCGACGGCGTCGACGTGGGGACTCTTCCCCGACGTGGTCGCCCGTTGCAGATGGTGTTCCAGGACCCGTACTCGTCTCTCGACCCGCGGATGACCATTGGTGAGTCCATCGCCGAGGCGTTCCCCCCCGGCGCCGTCCAGCGGGGTGCGGCCCGGCGGGCCGAGGTCGGCCGGCTCCTCGAGCTCGTGAGTCTGGACCCGAACCGGGCTGCTGCGCTTCCTGGCGGATTGTCTGGCGGTCAGCGGCAGCGCGTCGCCCTCGCCCGCGCGCTCGCGGGGCGGCCCCAGGTGGTCATCGCCGACGAGATGACGTCGGCCCTTGACGTCTCCGTCCAGGGCTCTGTTCTCAACGTGGTGCGGCTCGTGCAGCGTGAGCTGGGTCTGACGATGCTGTTCATCTCCCACAACCTGTCGATAGTCCGCTACGTGAGCGACGACATCGCGGTGATGTACCTCGGTCGAATTGTCGAGGCGGGTCCCGCGATGGCCGTCCTCGCCGCGCCTCAGCATCCCTACACCGCCGACCTCATCGACGCCATCCCGTCGCAGCACGGCCATCTCCTCGCCGACGAGCCGAGCGCCATCAGCGACGCCGAGCCACCGGACCCGCACGCACCGCCGAGCGGCTGTCGCTACCATCCGCGGTGCCCTGTCGGGCCCAGGGTCCTGCCCGAACGGCAGGTCTGCGTGTCGACCGACCCTTCCGCCGCCGACCATCGCCACGCCGCCGCCTGTCATTTCGCCGAGCTGCGCACAGTTCCTGTGCCGGCGGGCTCCTGAGGCAATCCCGGTGGTGCGTTCGTCGCATGCCTTGTCGAATCCGCCCAGCGGGACTCAAGCAGTTGTCCGGCTCGCACTAGCCCAGTGCCTCGTCGCCTGAGGATCCTCAGAGCGAGGCGACAATGAAGGAGACTGTCATGACCCGACGCATCACCATCGAGGACCTCTACGACCTGGCGGTCCCGGAGCAGCCCGCGATCTCGCCGGACGGCGAGCGGATCGTATATGCGCTGCGCACGAGCGACCGCCAAGGTGATCGTGACGTCCGTGCTCTGTGGCTCGTGCCGACCCGAGACGGAGAACCGCACCGGCTCACGCACGGCCCGGCTGACACGTCGCCGGCGTGGTCGCCGGACGGCAAGAGGATCGCTTTCCTGCGCGCCGTCGACGGGCCGGCGCAGGTGTGGCTGCTGCCAGTGGACGGCGGCGAGGCCGAGCAGCTCACGTCCCTGCCGCTCGGGGCCGGCCGTCCTGTCTGGAGCCCGGACGGGTCCCGCCTGGCGTTCTCGGCTCCCTTCCTGCCCGACGCCGAGGAGAAGTCTTCGACGGACGCGTCTGAGCGGCGCGCTCAGACGCCGGCCGTGTCCGACCGTCTGGGTTTCAAGGCGGACGGCGCCGGGCTACTCGGCGCGATGCGCAATCACGTGCACGTCGTCGAGATCGAGACCGGTGAGGTGCGCCGGGTGACGCATGGCGACTGGCATGCGGGTGAACCATCGTGGTCACCGGACGGCGGCCGGATCGCCTTCTCGGCAGGCCTTTCCCAAAACGCCGACCTCACCCAGTCGACGGCGGCCTGGGTCGTCGACGCCACCGCGCGCCGCGCCGAGCCGGCTTTGGTCGGTCCGGGTGAGGGCATGGTCAACCCGGTCGCGTGGACGGCCGACGGAGAGGCACTGGTGGCCGTGGGCCGCCAGGACACGAAGGTCGGTCACGCCCGGCTGCTGCGACTGCCCCTCGACGGTGGCGAGACCGTCGAGCTGGCTGCCGACCTCGACCGCAATGTCATGACCGGAGGGCCGGGCTATCCGGGCGCCCTGCCGGAGCTGGTCGAGGACGGGCGTGCGGTCTCCTTCTGCGTGCGAGACCGTGGCTGCACCCACCTCTACGTCGTCGACCTGGATGGCGGGACGCCGCGGTGCGTCGTCGGCGGGCCAGCCGTCAACGTCTCCGGTGCCACGGTGTCCGGTGGCACCGCCGCAGTAGTCCTCGGCACCGCAACCTCGTACGGCGAGGTGGCCGCCGTCGACCTCGCAACCGGAGAAATCACCGTGCGCACCCACCACGGCCCGGACTCGGTCGACCTGTTCGTGCCGCAGGAGCGGGAGTTCACCCTGTCCGACGGCACGACGGTGCAGGGGTGGGTCCTGCGCGATCCGAACCGGTCCGGACCTCAGCCCCTGCTCCTCGACATCCACGGCGGACCGCACAACGCGTGGAACGGTGCGGCCGACTCGGTGCACCTTTACCACCAGGCGCTCGCAGCCCGTGGCTGGACGGTCCTACTGCTCAACCCGAGGGCGAGCGACGGCTACGGCGAGGCCTTCTTCGCCGCCACCGTCGCCCAGTGGGGCACGCTCGACGCACGTGACTTCCTCGAGCCCCTCGACCAGCTCGTCGCGGAACAGGTGGCCGACCGCGACCGTCTCGCCGTCTCCGGCTACAGCTACGGCGGCTTCATGACGTGCTACCTGACCAGCCTAGATGGCCGTTTCGCGGCCGCCGTGACCGGCGGGGTGGTGTGCGACCTCGCGAGCATGGCCGGGTCATCCGATCTCGGGCACTACCTGGCCGACCACGAGCTCGGCGGGCTCCCTTGGAAGTCCCGCGACGACTATGCCTCCCGGTCACCGATCTCCCGGGTCGAGCAGGTCACCACCCCGACGCTCGTCGTGCAGGGCAACGAGGACGAGCGGTGCCCCGTCGCCCAGGCCGAGCAGTGGTTCACCGCACTGCGCGAGCAGGGTGTTGCCTCGCGGCTCGTGCTCTACCCGGGCGCCTCCCACTTGTTCATCATCACCGGCCAGCCATCCCACCGCGCCGACTGGAACCAACGAGTCGTCGACTGGCTTGAGGAGTATGCCGTCCCGGCTGGCCGGCCACGACGGCCGGCGATCAAGGGTCAGCACTGGCAGCAGCGGCTGACCGAGCTGGCGGCGGCACACCGGGTTCCGGGCGCCCAGCTCGGGATCCTCCGGCTCGGCGACGAGCCCGTCGTCGTGTCGACCGGAGTGCTCAACAAGGCCACCGGGGTCGAGGTCACGGACGACTCGGTGTTCCAGATCGGGTCGATCAGCAAGGTGTGGACGGCGACCCTGGCCATGCGCCTCGTCGACGACGGCAAGCTCGACCTGGACGCCCCCGTCGTCAACGTGCTGCCCGAGCTTCGACTCGCGGACCCCGACGTGACGAAGCAGGTGACGATGCGTCACCTGCTCACCCACACGAGCGGCATCGACGGCGACGTCTTCACCGACACCGGCCGCGGCGACGACTGCCTCGAGCGCTACGTCGACCGGCTGGATGAAGCGGGGCAGAACCACCCCCTGGGAATCACGTTCTCCTACTGCAACTCCGGCTTCAGCCTCGCCGGCCGGGTGATCGAGAAGATCACCGGCCAGACCTGGGACGACGCGATGCGGGAGCAGGTGTTCGCCCCGCTCGGGCTCACCCACACCGTGACGCTGCCCGAGGAGGCTCTGCTGCTCCGAGCCGCCGTTGGACACATCAGTGAAGCCGACGAGGAGCCACATCCGACGAAGATCTGGGGCATGCCCCGAGCCGTCGGCCCGGCCGGCACCATCACCGCCTCGGCGGGGGACGTCCTCGCCTTCGCGCGGATGCACCTCGAGGAGGGTGTCGCCCCCGACGGCACCCGGGTGCTCGACGCCGCCAGCGCCAGGGCGATGACCATGCACCAGGTCGACCTGCCCGACCAGTACACGCTCGGGGACTCATGGGGGGTGGGCTGGATCCGCTTCGCCTGGGACGGTCGGCGCGTCATCGGTCACGACGGCACCACCCTCGGCCAGGCGGCGTTCCTGCGCTTCCTGCCCGAGCAGGGGCTCGCGGTCACGCTGCTCACCAACGGCGGGAACGGCCGAGATCTCTACGAGGACCTCTTCCGCGAGATCTTCTCCGAGCTCGGCGGCGTCGAGATGCCGGCACCGCTGGTGCCCCCGGAGCAGCCGCCGACCGTCGACGCCAAGCCACACCTCGGCACCTACGAACGGGCCGGCGCCCGCATCGAGGTGTTCGACGGCCAGGACGGTCTACGCCTACGGCAGACGGCGACCGGAGCCATTGCCGAGCTGATGGAGGTCAAGACCCACGAGTACGACCTGGTACCGGTGCGAGAGTCACTCTTCGCGTTCCGCGCGCCCGGGACCAAGTCGTGGGTGCCCGTCGTCTTCTACCGGTTGCCGAGCGGGGAACAGTACGTGCACGCCGGCGCGAGGGCAACGCCGAAAGTCTCGTGATGCTCGACGACATCGAGCAGCTCGTGCGCTGCGAGTCGCCGTCGACAGACCTCGATGCCGTCGCTCGCAGCGCCGACGTCGTCGCGGACGTCGGGACCCGTCTCCTCGGCGTGCAGCCGACGCGGATCGTGCTCGACGGCAGGACGCACCTGCGCTGGCAGTTCGGGGAGGCGCGGGAGGTGCTGATGCTCGGACACCACGACACCGTATGGCCGACGGGATCGCTCGTCAGGTATCCCTTCGAGGTGCGTGACGGCAGGCTCCGAGGGCCTGGGTGTTTCGACATGAAAGCCGGGCTCGTCATGGGCTTCCACGCGCTGGCTGCCGTGGAAGACCGCGACGGCGTCACACTCCTGGTTACCGGCGACGAGGAGCTCGGCTCCCCCTCGTCGCGCGGGCTCATCGAGGACGAGGCGCGCGGGCTGGCCGCCGCCCTTGTCCTGGAGGCGTCGGCCGAGGGCGGTGCGCTGAAGACCGAACGGAAGGGCGTGTCACTGTACGACGTCGTCGTGCGTGGTCGCGCCGCCCACGCGGGACTGGAGCCGGAGCGCGGCGTCAACGCGACGATCGAGGCGGCGCACCAGGTGCTCGCGATCTCCCAGCTCGGATCCGCCGTCGTTGGAACGACGGTGACCCCGACGCGAATGGAGGCCGGGACGACGACCAACACGGTCGCCGCCTGGGGGCACGTGGCCGTCGACGTGCGGGCGCGCACAGCTGTCGAGCAAGAGCGGGTCCACCGGGCGCTCCACGCACTCCGACCGGTGCTTGAGGGAGCGCGGCTCGAGATCATCGGTGGGGTGAACCGGCCGCCGCTCGAGGCGACCGCGTCGTCGGCTCTTTTCCATCGTGCGGCGCGCCTGGCCGAGGACCTCGGGCTGCCGCCCCTATCTCGAGCCGCGGTCGGCGGCGGGTCGGACGGCAACTTCACCGCAGGCGTGGGCACCCCCACACTCGACGGGCTCGGGGCAGTGGGAGGCGGCGCCCATGCCGCCGACGAGAACGTCGTCGTCTCTGAGCTGCCCGGTCGCACCGCCCTCCTCACCGCGCTGGTGACGCAGCTCCTCCGTGAACGGCGCAGCCGGCAGACCGTTGCGAGCTCGACCTCACGAGGTGAGACGTCGTCGTGAGCGTTCTCCCGCGGGCGTCGGACGGCGTCACGAACCGTGCCCTGGTGCAACAGGCCGCGGAGATGGCTTCCGCTTCGGCGGCCGCCGCCGGTCTTCGGGTATGCCAGCTTGACCAGATCACCGACTTGCACGCCGTGCGGCGCCTCTTCGACGCGATCTGGGGACCAGACGGCAGCGGCTCCGTGGTCACCACAGAGCTCTTAAGGGCGCTCAGCAAGGCGGGCAGCTACGTCGGCGGCGCATTCGACGGCACGGAGCTCGTCGGCGCCTCCATCGGCTTCTTCGGGCCACCAAACCAGGCGGCGATGCACAGCCACATCACCGGCGTGTCGTCTCGGATGCAAGGTCGCAACGTCGGTTTCGCCCTCAAGGTCCACCAGCGGGCATCGTCATTGGAGCGGGGCGTGCGTGAGATCACCTGGACCTTCGACCCCCTCGTGGCGCGCAACGCCCACTTCAACCTCGGCAAGCTGGCAGCCGATCCGGTCGAGTACCTCGAGAACTTCTACGGCCCGATGGACGACCGGATCAACGGCGGCGACGACACGGACCGGCTGCTCGTCCGTTGGGCCCTCGACACCGAGCGTGTCGCCTTGGCGTGCTCCGGTCACGCACGCCGGGACTCACAGCGTCGGGCTGCGTTCGACGGTGCCGACTTCGCCCTTGCTGTCTCAGAGACCGGGTGGCCGATGGCCGGTCGGGCCAAGACCCGAACGGTGCTCGTCGCGGTGCCACGGGACATCGAAGCAGTCCGGGCCGCCGACCGTGCCTGTGCGGCGGCCTGGCGGCGCGCGCTGCGAGAGACGCTGGGCGGACTCCTGGCAGAAAAGGCCCGGGTCGTCGACTTTGACGGGGCCGGTTGGTACGTCGTGGAAAGGAACACGGACCAGTGAAGCTCAGCGGTGTGGAGGTCAGGACGATCGAGATGCCGCTCGTCTCACCGTTCCGCACCTCGTTCGGCAGCCAGTCCGTCCGGAAGGCGCTGCTGCTGCGCGCCGTGACGCCGGACGGTGAGGGTTGGGGCGAATGCGTAGCCATGAGCGACCCTCTTTACTCGTCGGAGTACCTCGACGGCTGCGTGCAGGTGCTTCGTGAGTTCCTGGTGCCTGCGCTCGCGCACGTCAAGCACCTCGACGGCACAGCGGTAGCCCCCGCCCTCAAAGCCGTCAAGGGGCACCGGATGGCCAAGGCAGCCCTGGAGATGGCCGTACTCGACGCCGAGCTGCGCAGTCGAGGAGTACCCCTCGCGCGCGAGCTCGGCGCGGTGCGCACGCGCGTTGCTTGCGGGGTTTCGGTGGGCATCATGGACTCCGTTGGCACCCTGCTCGAGGCGGTCGCCGGGTACCTGGAGGACGGCTACCTGCGCATCAAGCTGAAGATCGAGCCAGGATGGGACATCGAGCCCGTGCGCGCCGTGCGCGAGCGGTTCGGCGACGACGTCCTGCTCCAGGTGGACGCCAACACGGCATACACGCTCGCCGATGCCCGGCACCTGGCGAAGCTCGACCCGTTCGACCTGCTCCTGATCGAGCAGCCGCTCGACGAGGAGGACATGCTCGGTCACGCGAGGTTGGCCACCGTCCTGAAGACGCCCATCTGCCTCGACGAGTCCATTGTCTCAGCCCGTTCGGCAGCCGACGCGATCACCATGGGTGCCTGTTCCGTGGTCAACATCAAGCCCGGCCGAGTAGGCGGGTACCTGGAGGCGCGGCGCATCCACGACGTCTGCGCCGCGCACGCGATACCGGTGTGGTGTGGGGGAATGCTGGAGACGGGCATCGGGCGGGCGGCCAATCTCGCCCTCGCAGCACTGCCTGGCTTCACCCTCCCGGGGGACACGTCGGCGTCCGAACGGTTCTACGCACGAGATATCACCGAGCCGTTCCGCCTCGACGAGGGGTATCTGAGCGTGCCCACGAAGCCCGGGATCGGGGTGGACCCGATACCGGAAGTCCTCGATGAGATGACCGTCGCGACGGAATGGATCCCGGCCTGAGCCTTGTACGCCGCGACGAAGCACATCTACCATTTCGTCGTGACAAACGAGATGCAGTCCGGTCACCGAGCCACAGCGTGCAGGGGATGCTCATGTCGATGACCGCCCGCCCGAGGGCCAGCCTCGGCCGCGTCCTCGAAGACCTCGGAGCAACGCTGCTCGAAGTCGTAAGTGGCGACGCGGACGACCCCGAGACGCTCGGCGGGATCGTGATCCACGACCCGCTCGACGAGATCGAGCCGCCGCACCACGCGGTAGTACTGGGAGTCGGGGTCCATGGGTCGGAGGAAATCGTCCGAATCCTGCACCACCTCGGCACCCATCACGCCGCGGCGCTTGTCGTCCGTGCCCCTGTCCTCGCCGACGATGCGTGCGTCGCCGCTGCTCAACGCTGCGGGGTCGCGTTACTGGCCCTCACCCGCGGAGCCTCATGGGCGCAGCTGGCGGCGATGCTGAGGTCCCTGATCGCCGAGGGAGACATCGGCGCCGCCGGCCAGGAGACGCTCGGTGGGATGCCGGCCGGCGACCTGTTCGCCCTCGCCAACGCCATCGCGACGCTGCTCGACGCCCCGGTAACCATCGAGGACCGAAACTCCCGGGTACTAGCCTTCTCGGGGCGTCAGGACGAGGCCGACCCGTCGCGGGTCGAAACGATCCTGGGACGACAGATTCCTGAGCGGTTCGCCCGGATGCTCGAGGAGCGCGGGGTTTTCGAGGCGCTCTACCGCAGCGACCGCCCCATAAACATCGAGCCCATCAACGGGGATGATCCCAGCTGGGCCATCGCCCGAACGGCGCTCGCAGTTCGGGCCGGCGACGAGGTCCTCGGGTCAATCTGGGCCGCCGTGCAGTCGCCGCTCTCCGCGGAACGCACCCAAGCCCTGTGCGACGCTGCGAAGCTGGTCGCGTTACACCTGCTCCGGTTACGAGCAGGTGCCGACGTCGAGAGGCGCCTACGCGCTGATCTCGTCGCCACAGCGCTCGAGGCCGGCCCGGGGGCTGCCGACGCGGTCGCCCGCCTCGGCCTCGCAGGTCACGCCAGTCTGGTCCTCGCGCTCGCGCCGCTTGAGAGCGGTGTGGCCACCGGGCTGGCGGCGCCGCACGCCCGGCTCGTGGCCGAGCGGCAACGGATCGCTGACGCCTTTGCGATGCACCTCAGCGCCCTCTACCCGAGGTCTGCCGCGGCGCTCATCGGCGACGTTGCCTACGGCATTGTCGCGGTACGTCAAGATCAGGCTGACGCCGAGGAACGCGCGGTCGGCGTCGCCGGGGAATTCCTCCATCGGATCCGCGGCAGCCGCCACTTGCTCGTTGGTGTCGGTTCTGTCGCTGCGGACGGGTCGGAGCTCTCGCGATCGCGTGATGGGGCAGACCGGGCGTTACGTGTGCTTCGCCTGGGCTCGGGGACTCAACGGATCGCTCGAATCACCGACGTCAACATCGAGGCCCTCATGCTGGAGCTCCGCGACCTCTCGGAGGCTAGAGGCGACCGGGTCACGGGCCCCGTCACCCGGCTCATGGAATACGACTCCCGACGCAACACAGATCTCGTCGAGACGCTACGAGCCTGGCTCGACGCCTTCGGTGACGTCGCCACCGCCTCCGCGTCGATGTACACGCACCCCAACACCTTCCGGTACCGGTTGCGTCGACTGTCCGAAATAGGCGGAATCGACTTGAAAGACCCCCCCGCCCGCTTCGCAGCCATGGTGGAACTCCGGCTGTTGGTGCCCAGACACGAGCCACCAGCCCATCGCGCCCACGCGGCCGCAGCCCGGCCGAACCACCCCCCGCAACCGTAACGGGCACGCTTTAGACGCCGGCTGGGCCGGTCAACGTTCCCGCGTCCTGGTCGCGGAAGTCGTCGATGGTGAATCGGTGCTCGACGACGGGCTTGGTTGGCCACGGGTTGCTCCCCGGGGTGTGGTCCCGCCCGTTGGAGCGCAGCGAGCATCTGACCGGTCCGGTACGCCGAATCGGCGGGCGCATCAACCTTCGACAACTGACGCCAAAGATGGCCGTTACACCGTTAGGGACAGACCTCGGGGTGACCGCCTTGTGCGGTCGAGTTCGCCGAGACCGCCCAACGCAACGTTTGCGGACGGGTTGTCCAATCCCGCTGACAGACTCTTCGACCGAGCCAACAACAGGGCGGAAGGCGACCCTGCCGAAGAAGTGCCACATCGATGAGACAGATCGGCGCCAAGTATGTGAGACACCAACCTCTGAGCGTGCTCAAGAGAAAGGTTAGGGATGTCAAGTGAAACGAGAACCTACAGCCGCTGTAGGTTCTCACTGAAGTTGTCGCCTTTCTCATCTTCGTGTCGCGATTTGTCGCTTGCGCCAAGTTCGTGAGAATTGGGGAGTTGCGGCCGGCCGGTCCGGCGTGTTCACGAGCTTGCATCAGGCCTGCCGGGACGCCGCCCGCGCCGCGAAGGGCGACGTCTGCGGCACACGCTGGCTGATCGAGGTGCTGCTCGCACACCGCACCCACCTCGCGGCGGAACTGATCGTGGCGATGGACCGGGCGTGTCACGCGCACAGCGCGGCGCGGCCTTCATGACCCGGCCGCCACCAAGCGGCCACACGGCATCGCCAAGGTGTCACCTAGG
>JAABVA010005391.1_pt1 | contig 11576 bp, 12 predicted proteins | sample 5560331 | NCBI WGS metagenome assembly JAABVA01 (sample SAMN12812661, study PRJNA571458) | rock metagenome | isolation source: Antarctica rocks | place: Antarctica: Victoria Land, Mt New Zealand sud | collected 2016-01-07
CGGGCTCACTTTCCGCAGCTACTGCCGCGGACAGCCCAAGTGTAGAGCACCGGAAGGCGCGCCGTCACCTCAAGAGCCGAGTCGCAGCCTGGCGATCAAAGGGACCAGATTCGCTCCGCTGCTAAGCGTACGAGTGTCGGGCTGGATGTGCACGCCCGGTCGGTGGTGGCCTGCGGTATCGACGATGACACGGGGGAGATGTTCCGCGCTCGGCTGGTCCCGCAGCCCGACGCGATCTTGGGCTGGCTGCGGGAGTTGCCCGGCCCGCTCGCGGTGGTCTACGAAGCGGGGCCGACCGGCTTCGGGCTGGCCCGCTATCTGACCGGCCAGGGGGGTGCGGTGTGTGGTGGCGGCGCCGTCGAAGCTGCAACGCCCGTCCGGCGATCGGGTCAAGACCGACGCCAAGGACGCCCTGCACCTGGCCCGGCTGCTGCGCCTCGGTGAGGTGACGCCGGTCGCGGTCCCGACCGTGGCGCAGGAAGCGGCCCGGGATCTGGTCCGGGTCCGGGAGGACGTGCGTGGTGATCTGATGCGGGCCCGGCACCGCACGTCGAAGCTGCTGCTCCGCCAGGGGATCGTCTACGCGGGTGGGACGGCGTGGACCGCGGCGCATCACGACTGGCGGGCCGTCAGGGTTTCGACCAGCCGGCGCTTGCCGCCGCTTATGACAGTGCGTTGGAGACGGTACTGCTCACCGCCGACCGCCGGGAAAGGCTGGACAAGGCGATCGTCGAGCTGGCCGCCGATCCGGCCTGGTCGCCGATGGTCAGCCGGCTGTGCTGCCTGCGGGGGGTGTCGACGCTGACCGCGTTCGGCCTGACCGTGGAGGTCGGGGACTGGTCGCGGTTCACCGGCTCGAGCATCGGGGCGTTCCTCGGGCTGGTCCCGACCGAGCATTCCAGCGGGGCCAGCCGCAGCCAGGGCTCGATCACCAAGACCGGCAACACCCACGCCCGCCGGCTGCTGGTCGAAGCGGCCTGGCACCACAAGCGGCCCTACCGGCCGTCGAAGGCCATGCGGACCCGGTGGGATCAGGCGCCGGCCGCGGCCCGGACCCGCGGCCATGCCGGCAACCAGCGGCTGCACCGACGCTGGCAGGCCTTCGACGAACGCAAGAAACGACCGGTGATCGCGAACGTCGCCGTCGCCCGCGAGCTCGCCGGCTGGTGCTGGTCGCTGGCCATGCTGGACGACCCCACGGCGGCCTGACCGCCCCCTTGACCGGGGCCGGCCGGTAGCACGGCGACGGCAGCGCGTGGAGCGCACCCGCGATCTGACTATGAGCAACCCGGGACACCTCCCAGGTCACGCTCGACTTCTAGACCAGCGGAGCGCTCCAGCCGAACAGCCCGTCCTGCGGTAACCAACCCGCGAATATCAGTCTGACCGCGCGTCGCCCTGACACGCACGCCGCCACTACCGGCCGGCCCCACCCATAGGCAAGATCCTCGAGGAGGTCGTCACGGCCCGGACGGACTGTAATGACGGGGCGGGACTGACAGCCCTCCTTGCCGCAGACCCTGCGCTTGCGGTCCAGGACTTAGCGGGCGTTCAACCGGATGACTTCGTCGAAGCGTTTGGAGACCGCTGCCGCCATGTCTCCGGGGACGGTTCCGCCTCGGGCAGCCAGGCAGCATGCGATGGCGAGGTGCCCGGCGAGGCGGGCGGTGCCTGGTTCGGCGCCGCGTGTGATCAAAAGCGCGGTCATATCGTCGGCGAAGCCCATCAGCTTGCGGATGTGGCGATCCATCAGCTCGGGGTTGGCGTCGATGAGCTGTTCGTGTAGCTCTGACCGGGGACTGGTACCTGCAAGCTGGTAGGCGCCGACTGTCAGGTCACGGAGCTGTTCGAGCGCTTCTCGTAAATGGTGCGGCGAGGGAGCGGGTGTGGCGCGGGCTTCGGCGACGAGGGCGTCGCGGAGCTGTTGGGCGTCCGCGAAGACGACTTCCTGCTTGTCACCGAAGTAGCGGAAGAAGGTCGAGCGGCTGACTTCGGCGGCGTCGACGATGTCGGGGACCGTCACGAGTGCGAAGCCGTGACGGTCGAACAGCTGGTAGGCCGTCTCGACGATCAGCTCGCGGGCGCGCAGCTTTTTGCGCTCACGCAGCGGCCGTCGAGACGACGTGGTGGGGGGAGGCATGGGCAAGACGTGGACGCTACCTGCGGTGCAGGGCAGCGATTCGCTTGATTCCCGCGACTTGGTCACCTAAGGTACTGCATCTCATGTGGAACGCAGTGTCATCGCAGCTTGTGGGGGGCACGATCGACGATGTGCACCGGGCGTACCGTGACGGGACGCTCACAGCCCGGCAGCTCACCGACGCCTACCTGGAGCGGATCGCCCGGCATGATCAGGCGTTGAACACGATCGTCGTGCTGAACCCGGGCGCGCTCGCCGAGGCCGACTCCTTGGATGCGAGGCTCCGCAGCGAAGGCGCCTTCGCCGGTCCTCTGCATGGGATACCCGTCGTCGTGAAGGATCAGGCCGAGACGGCGGGCATCCCGACGGCGTTCGGGTCGATAGTTCTCCGTGATTGGGTGCCCCCGGAAGACGCGGTGGCGGTGGCGCGGCTGCGGGAGGCGGGCGCGATCATCCTGGCCAAGACCGCGATGCCCGATTTTGCGACGTCCTGGCATGGGCACTCGTCGAGGTCCGGGGTCACCCACAACCCGTACGCTGTCGACCGCGACCCGGGCGGCTCGAGTGGCGGTACCGCAGCGGCGGTGGCCGCGAATCTGGCGTTGCTCGGTCTTGGCGAGGACACGGGCGGCTCGCTGCGGGTGCCGGCATCGTTCTGCGGTCTTGTTGCGCTGCGCACCACACCAGGGGTGATCAGCCGGACGGGGTTCTGCCCGCTCGTGCGCGAGCAGGACGCCCCGGGACCGTTGACCCGATCGGTCCGTGACCTTGCCACTGCTCTCGATGTCCTGGTGGGCTGGGATCCCAAGGATCCTTTCACGGCTGCCGCGGCGATCGTGCGCCGGCGCGGCAGCTTCACCGATCAGCTCCGCTCCGGGGGACTGGTCGGAGCGCGGATCGGTGTCCTACGCGACCGGTTCGGGACCGCCGGAGAACCCGAGGCGGCGGTCACGGAAGTGATCGACGACGCCTTGGTCCGCATGCGCGACGCGGGCGCGACGCTGGTCGATCCCGTCGCCATCGACGGGCTCGACGAGCACCTCGCGACCACGTTCCCGTACTTCGTGCAATCCCGACGCGAACTGAACGCGTTCCTCGCCGCTCGCGACCTCCCCGTCAACGACGTCGCAGAGCTCGTCGCAGCAAACAGGTTCTGGCCTTCGCTGGTGCTGATGAAGATCATCGCCGCCGGCCCCCCCGACCCGGGGTCGACGCCCGAGTATGCCCGCCTGCTTGACGCACGGGCGACGTTTCAGCGGGCGGTGGTCGGTGTACTCGCCGCGCATCACCTCGACGCTCTCGTCTATCCGACAGTGCAGATCGCGGCGCCGCGACGAGCTGACATCGACGCCGGCTGCTGGGAGGAGTCCGAAGAGGGCGGCGACCATCCCGGCCGGCGTCCGTTCCCGGTCAACGTCCTCATCGCCTCGCAAGCACTGCTTCCGGCGATCACCCTGCCCGTCGGGTCGACCGCCGACGGGTTGCCGGTCGGCCTGGAGCTGCTCGGCCTCCCCTATGACGACCTCGAGCTGGTGCGCCTGGCATTCGATGTTGAGCGTGTCGCCGGCCGCCGGGCCGCGCCGCCGGACCTGGAACGAATGGAGACGACTAATGCTGGTTGACGGCTGGATAGATGTTCACGCCCACTTTGCGCCGCCCCGCCCGTCGAATGTCGACGATGAGACGGTCGTGGAGCTCATGCGTGCGGCGTGCTGGTGCGTCGACGAAGCGCCGGAGTGGAACGCCGAGACGACTCTGGCCTACATGGACCGCACCGGCATCCAGATGCAGATGCTCAGCAACATCCCCAAGGACCTCGAGCAGCTGCGCCAATCGAACGATTTTGGTGCCAGCCTCGTCGTGGAGCACCCTGACCGCTTCGGGCTGCTCGCTGGGTTGCCGACCGACGATCCCGGCGCGGCGCTCGCTGAGATCGGGCGCGCCTCAGGCGAGCTGCGAGCCGACGGGTTCGCGGTCACCTGCTCCTACAACAATGTCGGACTTGGCGACGAGCGGCTCGAGCCGGTCTGGGCTGAGCTCGGCCGCCGACGTGCCGTGGTTTTCGCTCACCCCGACGCGTACCGGCTTGGGGAGCAGGGACGCCCGGCCGCCCTGCTCGACGTCGCGTTCGAGACGACCCGCACCTTTGTCGACATGCTCTACGCCGGGGTGTTCCGCCGTCACCCCGACATCCGCTTCGTCGTCGCGCACTGCGGAGCCGCCCTCCCGGCGCTCTCGGGCCGCCTGCAGCTCCTCGGACTCGAGGGCTGGGTTCCCAACCCGCAGAAGATCACCCCGAGCGAACTGCGGACCCATCTGCGTCGCCTGCACCTTGACACCGCTGCCACCAGCCCGACGGCGCTCGCTGCCGCCCTGTCGATGACCGCACCCGAACAGCTCGTCTACGGCTCGGACTGCGGCGTGGCGTGTACGACCGACGCGACGATGGACACCAACCTGGAGGCACTGTTGAGCTACCCCCACCTCACCGCCGGACAGCTGACCGGAGTTGGCCGCCGGGGCTTCGAGCTGTTCCCCGACGCCGCCGCCCGCGCCGCCGACACGAACCGCCGCCCGCAAGCAGGTGAGCCCGTTGGCCGCTGACCCGAGGTCGGGGCCGATCGTGTTGATCCACGGCTTCTCCGCATCGCCGGTCATCTGGTCCCGGCTCCTTCCCACCCTTAAAGCCGGGCATCAGACTCTCGCCGTCACGCTCGATGGGCACAGCGGCGGCAGGCCGATCGTCTCGGAGAAAGTGTCGGTTGCCGCGCTCGCCGACGGCGTCGAACGCGACATGGACGCGGCCGGGATCGACACGGCAACGATCGTCGGCAACTCGCTCGGCGGCTGGCTCGCCCTCGAACTCGCTCGGCGCTGCCGGGCAGCCTCGGTGGTGGCGATCGCGCCTGGCGGAAGCTGGGAGTCGGGATCGCAGCAAGACGAGCAACTCCGGGCTCACCTCGTCCGCAACGGCAAGGCAGTCAGGCGGCTGGTGCCTCTTCTCCAACTCGCTGTCCGCTCGGGCCGCCTGCGTCGTGTGGTGTTCGCAGAGATGGCCGTCCACGGTGACCGCGTCGACCCGTCAACGGCCGCCGAGATGCTGCGTGCCTCAGCTCGTTTCCCCATCCACGCCGAGCTGATCGAGGCGATGTTCGCCACGGGACGCGGAGTCGACGCGGACGGGATCGACTGCCCGGTGCTGCTCGCCTGGGGCGCCGACGATCGGCTCACACCCAAGGAAACCTACGGTCAGCGGGTCCAGGCGAGGCTGCCGGAAGCGGAGTGGCGCGAGCTGCCCGACGCCGGCCACATCGCCATGCTCGACGCCCCGGAAGCGGTCGCGGCGATGATCCTCAAGTTCATCGACGAGCAGGGGACCGCCGACCCTGAGCGCGCCAGGCCATGAGCGCGGACGCGCACACAGCCCATGCGCCCAGCCGCCGGGTCCTACATGTACAAGACACGGACCCGTCCGGCGTCGAGTCCACCGGTCGGTTTGCTGCCAGAGCGCCGGCCGCTTCGCTGTGACTATCGGCGCGCTGCAGTCAAGGTCGGCCGGCGGCGTCTCCGCCGCCCGGCTCGGCGGGGCCCGTCTCGTGCAGGGAGCCGTCCGCTACCTCGACGACGAGACACCCCCCAGTTGCCTTCACGTGGCCTTCGTTCGCAGCGCCCACGCCCACGCCGTGCTGGCCGGTGTCGACACCGCCGAAGCCGAGCGCAGCCCCGGGGTGCGCGCCGTCCTCGACGGGCAGGCAGCCAGGAGTCTCATTGGGGACCTGATGTGCCTGGCGCATCCAATTTTCACCGGCCTCGACGGCCCGATCCCCTTGCCGACCCTCGCCATCGGACAGGTCCATTTTGTCGGGGAACCGGTCGCCCTCGTCGTGGCCGACACCGAACAGCAAGCCAGGCGGGCCGCCGCTGCGGTGCGCGTCGCCTACGAGCCGCTCGCGGCGCTGATCGACCTGGACGCTGCGCTGGCGCCTGCGGCGGCGACGCTATACCCGCAGCTCGCCAGCAACGTTCTCATGGCCGGAGTCGTCGCGGACGGCGACGCCGAGGCCGCCCTGGCCGACGCCGAACTCGTCCTCACGGGCTGCGTCGAGCTGGGGCGGGCCAGCGCGGTACCCTCGAGCCGCGGGGGTGTGTCGCGGTGTGGGACGAGGCCGACGGCCGGTTGCTGGTGCGGGCGTCGGTGCAGCAGCCCCACATGCTTCGCGCCGACCTGGCCCGGCTCTTGGCGCTACCCGAAAGCGACATCCGGGTCGTCGCCCCGGCCCTGGGCGGTGCATTCGGTTTCAAGTTCATCGGCTCCGCGGAGGAGCCACTGACATGCCTGATGGCCCGACGGCTCGGCCGGCCGGTGCGTTGGGTCGAAACCCGGGCCGAGGCCCTGCTCACCGGCGCCCGCGAATACCGGGCCAGCTACCGGATCGGCTACGACCAGACGGGTCGGGTCGCTGCACTGTCTGTCGACCTCGACGCCAACGTCGGGGCGCTGTCGGCCACACCCGGTTTGCTCATGCCCGCCGTCGCGGCTGCCACGTTCCCCGGCGGCTACGACGTGGCGGATTTCACGGTGCGGTGGCGGGCGGTGGTCACTAACAAAGGCCCCTGGAACGGCGCCCGGGGCTACGGCAAGGAAGCAACAGCGGTCGTCCTCGAAACCGCACTCGACGCGGTGGCACGGGAACTGGGCGCCGACCCTGTGACCGTCCGGCGGGCCAACCTGCTGCGCAGCGCGCAGCTGCCGCACCGGACCGCATCGATGACCATCGACTCCGGCGACTACCACACCGCCCTCGACACGGCCCTCAGCCTCGCCGGCTACCACGAAGCGCGGGCCCGGCAAAGGAACCAGGACCCGACGTCACCGACCCGTCTTGGTATCGGCGTCGCCTTTGAGCTCACCCCCGAAGGCATGGACTTCGCCGGCAGCGTCGCCCGAGGCTCAGAGACCTCGACGGTCCGCGTCGACACGTCCGGTCACGTCACCGTGCTGACCGGGGCGACCAGCCCCGGGACAGGAAGCGACACGGCGATCGCCCAGCTCGTGGCGGAGCGGATCGGCGTGCCCGTCGACTGGATCCGGGTGGTCCAAGGCGACACCGACCGGACACCGTATGGGGGCGGAAGCTTCTCCAGCCGGGCGGTGCTCGCCGGCGGCACCGCGGCGTGGATGGCCGCCGACGAGATCCGCCAGTCGTTCACCCGAGCCGCCACCGTGCTCCTCGGCGCCGCCGAAGCAGAGATCGAGGTCGCCGACGGCCGCTACCGGGTGACCGGCGACCCCGCCCGGGCCATCCCTGTGCCAGCTCTCGCCACCTACGTGCGGCAACTCGGCTCGGCCTTGCCCGGCATGGACCGCGAACAACTCGAAGCGACCAGCACGTACACGCCCGGCAACCTGCAGTCGATCCCCGACGAGACCGGCCGCCTGCAGCAGTACCCCACCTACGCCTACGGCGTCTACATCGCCGAGGTCGATGTCGACACCGACACCGGCAACGTCGCGGCGCAACGGGTCACCGCAGTCCACGACTGCGGCACCAGAATCAACCCCCGCATGGTGGACGCCCAAATGCACGGCGCCATTGCCATGGGCATCGGGCTGGCACTCCACGAAGAAGAGACCTACACGCCTGAAGGGCAGCCCGAAAGCACCGACTTCAAGCGTTACCTCCTCCCCCGCCTCGCTGACATGCCAGAGATCCGCCTCGGGTCCCTCGAGTCGCCGTCACCGTTCAGCCTGCTGGGCACCAAAGGTGCGGGGGAGTCAGGGGTGGGGGGAACCGCCGCCGCCATCGCCGGCGCAGTGCGCGACGCCGTCGCCGACATCGACCCGGCGGCGCTGCGCACCCCGATGACCCCAGCGCGGGTCCTCGCCGCCCTCGATCACGCCGCCGAGACCGCCGCCGGCGCCTCTCGGGCCGACAGCTTGCCATGACGGCACCGACGCCGGCGTACCACGCACCCGGCATGCTCGACGAGCTCGCCGCCGTGCTCGCTCGCGAGGAGGCCCCAGCCGTTGTCAGCGGCGGCACCGTGCTCGTCCCGCAGCTGGCCAAAGGAACCCGCCAGCCGACCGCGATCATCGACCTGCGGGCACTACCGGATGCCAACCGGGTCCGCTGCGACGCGACGGCCACGCTGCTCGGCCCCGCCGTCACCTACACCACCCTCCTGCACGACGACGGCTCCCCGCCGCTGTTACGCCGGATCGCCTCAGGGATCACCGGAGGCCCCCAGATCCGGAACCAGGGGACCGTCGCCGGGGCCGCCTGCTACGCCAACCCCGCCTCGGACCTCCCCGCCGGGCTCGTCGCCCTCGACGCCACGATCCTGATTGCCGGCCCCGCCGGCCTCCGGACCCTCGCGGCAACGCCGTTTTTCCTCGGCGCGTACCGCACCGCGATCGCCGCCAACGAGGCGGTCATCGGCGTCCAGGTGCCCACCCGACCCCCCGCACGCGCCGGATACCACAAGATCAAACGGTCCGAAAGCAGCTGGCCGATCGTCGTCGCCGCCGCCGTCATCCCCCGCACCGGTGCGGCGACGGTGACCCTCGGCGGGGTCGCCACCACACCCGTCACCGTCGCCCTCGACGGCGACGCAATGTCGGGCGCCGCACTCCGAGCCGTCGTCAGGGACACGCTCGACGCCGCCGACATCGACTGGTACCACGACGAACTCGCCGACACCGCCTACCGCAAACGGGTCGCTGGTGTCGCAGCCAGCCGAGCCATGGACGAAGCACTCCTAAATCCCGGGACCCAGCGGTGAGCGAACAGATCAGCTTCATCCTCGACGGCGACCCCGCCTCCGCCGACGTCGACGGCGACACCACCCTGGTCGACGCCCTTCGAGACCAGTGCTCCAAGACCGGAACCCACGTCGGGTGCCGCAACGGGGACTGCGGCACCTGCACCGTCCTCATCGACGACGCCCCGTACAAGTCCTGCCTGATCCTGGCGTACACGGCGGCCGGCCGCACCGTCGAAACCATCCAAGGGCTCAGCGACGCCGACGGGTTGCACCCGGTGCAGCAAGCCTTCGTCGACGCCGAAGGCTTCCAGTGCGGGTACTGCCTCGCAGGGCCTGTCCTCTGCACCGTCGCCCTACTTCGCCACGACCCGTCACCGACCACCCAGGCGGTCGAGGAGGCCCTCGCCGGCAACCTGTGCCGCTGCACCGGCTACCACAACATCGCCGCCGCCGCCCGCAAAGCCTGCGGCCTCAACAACCAGGGAGCATCCCCGTGAGCTCGACCCACCTTGACGTTGACGGTTCAGGCGACCCGCGAGTCGAGGAGGTGAGCGACGGCGTCTACGCCTACGTCCAACCCGACGGGACGTGGTTCATCAACAACACCGGCTTCGTCGTCGACCGCCGAGCCGTCACGAGCATCGACGCCTGCTCCACCGAGCGGCGCACCCGCCGCTACCTCGACGCCATCGGCACCGTCAGCCCTCGGCCGGTCAGGACATTGATCAACACTCACCACCACGGCGACCACACACACGGCAACTACCTCTTCGCCGACGCCACCATCGTCGGCCACCACGTCTGCCGCCAAGAGGTCATCGACAGTGGCCTGCCGGGGAACTACGGCGTGTGGGACGACGTCGACTGGGGCACCATCGAACTGGCCCCCCCGTCCCTCACATTCAAAGACGCGGTCACGCTGTGGGCCGACGACCTGGCGTGCGAGGTCCGCCACGTCGGCGGCCCCGCCCACACCACCAACGACTCGGTCGTGTGGCTACCCGACCGCAACGTGCTCTTCAGCGGGGACCTGCTGTTCAACCAGGGCACACCGTTCGTGCTCACCGGGTCCGTCGCCGGCGCAATCGGCGTCCTCGACACCGTGATCAAACCGCTCAACCCTCGCACGATTGTCCCCGGGCACGGCCCGGTAGCCGGTCCCGAGCTGATCGACACCGTCCTCGCCTACCTGCGCTTCGTCATGTCCACCGCCGAAGCCGGTGTCGCCGCCGGCATCAGCCCCCTCGAAGCAGCCAGACACGCCGACCTAGGCGTCTTCGCCGAGCTCAGCGACCCCGAACGCATCGTCGGAAACCTCCACCGGGCCTACGCCGAGCTCACCGGCACCCCTGCCGGCGGCCCCATCGACCTCGTTGCCGCCATCGGCGACATGATCACCTACAACGGCGGGCGGCCCCTCACCTGCCGGGCCTGACCCTCCACCTGCCGACCCCAACCACCGACGTCTAAGCCTGGATCCACCGTCCCGGGTGGTGATCTTGTCCCGGGGGCGTTTCTGATCTTGCTGGGTGGGTTGGGCGGTCGGGGCACGGTTGTGCTGCCGGTCTGCCCGGCGTTTCCACTGTGGTCCGGTCGTTGGGGTGGGGGCGGCTGTTCAGCTGGGAGCGAGGGTGGCCTGGAACAGCCGTTGCCAGGGTTTCTGCCACGGCCAGTGCTCGGGCAGGTGGATGGTGAGGCGGCGGGCGGATCGGGCAAGCCGGGCCGGAACACTGATCAGCTGGTGCGGATCGTGCCGGTCGTCGCGCGGGCGTGAAAGCTCGAGCAGCCCAGCCTCGGCTTCTCGGCGAGGATTTGAATGACGACATTCGGGTCGAGCAGGCCCGACTCAATCATGCGCGACCCAAGCGTCTCGGCCTCTGCAGGTCCATTTTCAAGAAGGACTGTACGGAGAGACATCTCGGCGCGGGACCGGCGCCAGGCCTCTGCATCCACGTCGAATAGGGCACCCTGCTCGCACCAGTAGGTGAAGAACGCGCGGGCCTTGCCGATATGTTGGATCGACTCGATGTCGGCGGGCGTGGCCTGGTAGGCCCGAGCGGATTCCAAGCCATGCTGAGTTAGTTTGTCGGCCTTAATGAGGCTCTCGGTAATGTCGAAACCGTGAAGATAGTGCAGCCCTAGCGACACGATCGGATCGAGAGGAGTCGTGTCCTCCCCGTGGTTCCCCTCGACCCATCTCATACTCCACGAGTGGCCTCCTCCCGGCTTATCTCCCCAGCGATCAGCCTTTTCCAGCAGTCCGCTACTTCGGCCCTGGTTGGTGTCTCTGACACTTCTATCCCCTCCTAGTGTCGTATGAACGAGGTTCTTTGACTTGGGCGGCAGTGGTCGAGTAGTTGGTCGGCGGGTTTGGTCCAGACGAAGGGTTGGCAGCGCTGGTTCCAGCCGTCGATGAAGGCGCCGATCGCGCCGAGGAGGTCTTTGACGCTGGTGAAGGTGCCGCGTCTGATGGCCTGTCGGGTGATGATCCCGAAGAAGATCTCGACCATGTTCATCCACGAGCCGGAGGTCGGGGTGAAGTACAGGGTGATCCGCGGGGTGTTCGCCAGCCAGGCCTTGACTGCCGGGTGCTTGGTGAGTCGCCGGAGGGAGTCTCGCCCTCCGGCGCTCGCAGAACCGTACGTGACAGTCGCCCGTCATACGGCTCCCA
>JAABVA010005392.1_pt1 | contig 11575 bp, 21 predicted proteins | sample 5560331 | NCBI WGS metagenome assembly JAABVA01 (sample SAMN12812661, study PRJNA571458) | rock metagenome | isolation source: Antarctica rocks | place: Antarctica: Victoria Land, Mt New Zealand sud | collected 2016-01-07
GCGCGCGTGGACCACAGCGTGCTGTGCAGCGCGTACCACGCCGCCATCGTCGCCGGCCTGGCGCTCACGGGTGGGCGGCCGCGCCGCTCGCCCAGCAGCCTGCGCTGCGCCCACGCCGCGGCCGTGATTGCAAGCCTGCGCCGGTTGTGCGCTGGTTGGCGCCGGGCCTCTTTCCCCGGCCCTCCTGGTGTACGACGTCCTGTCCTCAGCATGTCCGCCCGCGGCCCGACCGACCTTGGCCAGGCTACACCAATGTTTTATATTCTACTAGGTCCTCTAGGATCGGAGTGGAACCAACAGCTTCCTGCCTACCAATCTTCTGCTAGTGGACTGAGGAGCTACTCAGAGGCCGCTCAGCCAGCGCATCCTGCCAGCAGTGCACCCGGCCACGTACAAGCGCGCGCGCGCAGCGCCGGGCATCGCGGAGCGCGCGCGCGCCGGCGAGCCCGGCGCCGCGCTGGTGGTCGGTCTGGGCGGCGGCGGCCTGCCCGCCTTTCTGAGCGGCGCGCTCGGCCTGGACGTGGACAGCGTGGAGCTGGACGCGGCCGTGCTGGGCCTGGCGCGGCGGCACTTTGGCTTGAGCGAGCGCGCCGAGCGGCCGCGCCTCGCGGTGCGCGGGCGCGCCTCTGCTTGGGCGCTCTGCTGCGGGCGCCCGCGCGCCGCACCCGTCCGAAGAGCGCGCACCGTGCACGCCGCGCGGCGCTGTGCACAGGCAAGCAACCGTTAAAGATACCCTAACCGTAATTTCCCCGCCTCTGGGGTTAGGCGCGCGTCGGCGACGGGCTTGTGGCCGTGGCGGACCTGGCGCAGGCGCGCCCCGGCCGGCTCGACCTCCTGGTGGTCGACGCGGGCGCGGACGACGCGTCGCTGGCCATGAGCTGCCCGCCCGCGCCGTTCCTGCAGGCGCTGACCCTACCCTATACCCTACCCCAGTCCTTGCCGGCCGCGGCGCGCCGCGAGCGCGCCTGCCCACAGCCAGTTGTGAAACCCAGCGCGACCTGCTCCTGCGCCTCGCGCACGTGCTGATCGCACTGCTCGCCACGCCCCCCTCCTTGACTGCGCCACCGTGCGGTATGCATGTGGCTGCATGCCCGCGAGCAGCGAGCTCGGCGCGCCCGCGCAGGCGGCCTTCCTGCGGGACGCTGCGGCCGCGCTGCGCCCGGACGGCCTGCTGGCGGTCAACTGCGTCGCGCGCGCCGACGGCCCCGTGCGCGAGGCCGTGTGCGCGCTGCAGGCGCGCGCCTGCCGCGCAAAGTACATGGCATGTCAGAAGAAACCCTATCAGGGAAGCCTGTGTGACGTGGGAGGTCGAAAAAAAAAATGCTGGGGGGGTGGAACGGTGTGGGGTTAGTGTCGAGCGCGGGTGCACTGCAGCTTCAGCAGATGTTAATCGTGCAGCAAGTGACAGGGTACTGCCAGGGCTAGGGTTGCTGAGGGGGTGGCGCGCGCGCGACAGGACGCCTTTGCGGAGGTGTACGAGCTGGACGTGGAGGGCGACGTCAACCGCGTGCTCTTTGCGCTGCCGCGGGCGCTTACAGGAGCGCCAGACAGGCCTGGGGCGGCCGCGGCGGGGGCCGTGCACGCGGAAAGCCCCAGCAGGCCGGGGGGCGCAGCGGCCGACGGCGGTGAGGGTGGGCGGGCGCGGCGCGGAGCACCGGGTGCCGCCGGCGCGGCGGGCGAGCGTGGACCCGCGGCCGGCGCGCCGTGGGGGTCGCAGCGCCGGGCTGCGGGCCTGGCCGCGGGCCTCGCGCGGCTGGCGGAGGAACGCGCGGCCGCAGCCGGGAGGGAAGCAGCAGCGTCTGGAGAGGTAGGGGCTGGTGTCGGCGCGCTCGCGCGGCTTGACGTGCAAGAGCACTTGCGGCGGCTGCAACCTGCCAAGTGAGGTTTCTAGCGTCGGCGGCAGGGCAGAGGCACCCGCCGCAAAGTTTTTGGCGCAAATTTCTTGTCCAATCTATATGTAGAGGTGGCAATGAGTAAGAAACCACTTGCAAGAACGTCTACCCAAAGCTACGACAGCAACGAGACCGGCTTCCACCCCAGGCTGGCATGCTGCACACACAACGGCCTGAGCATATGTCTCATCTTATGTCATAGGCCAGTGCCTCATCTTGTGTCATAGACATTAGCCGCTCTAGCCAATGTGAACGGTCTTTCGAAAGCGGAGCAGAGCAAGACATAAGGCGCAGGTTGACACTTAAAGGCGTTGCCAAGCCAACCAGGACGTGCTGCAGGCATGTGAGCAGCGGCGGTGTTTCACGCGTGCGCAGGCAGCTGCGCTGGTGGAGCGCGCCGCGCTGCAGCCCGGCGAGCGCGTGCTGGACCTGGCCGCCGGCACGGGCTGGGTCACGCTGCCGGCCGCGCACCGAGTGGGGCCCGCCGGCTCCGTGCTGGGCATCGACCTCACCGACGCGATGCTCGCGGTGGTGCGCGGCGGCCCTGACCCCACCCCAGACCCTATACTCGCGGTGGTACGCGGCGGCCCCAACCCCACCCTACCCCTATGCTTGCAGTCGTGCGCGGCGGCCCTGCCACGGCCGCCGCGCGCCTGACAGCTCGCGCCTGCACGCGGCTGCCGCGGCAGCACCCGAAGCGCAGCGCAGCCCGGCGCGCGCAGGCGCGCCAGAAGGCGCGAGCGCAGGGGCTGACGAATGTGATGTTTGAGGCCGGCGACGTGGACACGCTGCCGCTGCCGGCTGGCGGCTTCGACGCGGCGCTGTGCTCCAACGGCATGCTATACTTCGCGGATGTGGGCGCCGCGCTGCGGCGCATCGCCGGCTGGCTGCGCCCCGGCGGCCGCCTGGCGTTCAACACGCCCGTGGTGCGCGCGCCGCGCGCCCCTGCCCGGCGCGCCAGGATTGTCAAGCATGCGTGCATGCAGCGCTGCTGCTGCCGCAGGCTGGGCCTGCCGTGCATCCCGCCCTTGCTTCGCCGGTGCTCGGGCGGCGCCAGGATGCCGCACCAGAATCGCACCTGCAGAGGTCTAGGGTTTGGCGCGGAGGCCTGCTGCCACGCACGGGCTGAAGCCAGCACTTGCAGGCCGACACACCATGTATGGAGCCCAGCAGGTGCCAATGCTGGCATGCGGTGCGGGCGCGCAGGCGCCCCTGCTGGCGACCAGCGAGCTCCTGCACGAGCTGCTGCGCGAGCGGCACGACCTGCCGCTCGTGGACGCGGGTGCGGGGCCGCCTGCATGCCTTCCCCGCAGCAGCAAGCTGAGCTCATAACCTTGTTTGTCAAGCTGGGCCGCGCTCGCGCTGGCCGCGCCGCTGCGCGCACGCCTCAACTCACTGCGCCCTTCGCTCTGTTTGCTGTTGCGACGTAAGACATGCGCTGCTGGTGGGAGCGTGTAATGTAATGGTCATTCATGCTACCCATCCTGCGCATGGACGCGGTTACGATGAGCAATAAGCTTGTGTCAGCATGGCCTGCCTTGGGCACACGAGGGGGCGCAGAGGCAGCCCACCGGCCATGACAGACTGCGGAGCGGGGTGTTGACATATCATTTCGCGCTTGCAGGCGCGCCGCTGGCCGACCCGCCGACAACCCGCGCGCTGCTGCTGGCCAGCGGCTTTGCCGAGGTCGAGGTGAGGCCGCTCGCCGGCTGCGGCAGCAGTTTGCAATAGTGAGGATAAAGGTCGGGGTGGGCTCACAGCTGGCCCTCAGCTCCTTGCTGCGGGCACGAGCCATGAGCATGACGGAACTCATGTGCGCTGCAAGAGCTCAGGAGAGCACGTGTTGGATCGAGGGTGCCCTCCACAGTGCCTGACATCCTGTTAAGCTGCCGGCTGCGCTAACAGACAGCCCAAACTCTGGAGTGTGCGCATGGCAAGCGGAATGCAGGGCATGGCAGCACCCCGGGCACTTTGCGTCAATTCGCGGCGCGCGCCCGCGCCAGGTGGCCGTAACGAGCGAGAAGCCAGCCTTCGAGGTGGCCACGCCCGCCGCGCATGCGGAGAGGATGTGGGAGCTGCACACAGCGCACCCGATCGCGCCCCTGCGCTGCGTGCTGTCAGAGGAGCAGGTGGCTGCCCTGCTCCCGCTCGGGCTGCCATCGCCCGAGCTGCTGCAGAGGTCATGCCTGTGTGCTTGGAGACAGCTGGTGTGCGCTAGGAGCGATGTTCGATGCCACCAGATCAAATGTTTAACGCCAGCTCCAATCAGGCCTATGCCTACTGCATCATTTCTACGCGTTAAATTTCCGCCTGAGGAGTACGGCAACCCGAGCTGACATGCTGAAAAATGTCTGTTGCTACACAGTGCCACCGTACACTGCACTGCACGCTCCGCGAATGTATGTAACTCGTCATCAGCTCAGTGTCGATGATGAACTTTTTATGTCTTGAATGATTGTGCCCTCCCTGACTGCAGGTGGAGGCGCTGCGGCAACCATTCCTGGCGCGCGCGACCGAGCTGGCCGAGCGCACGGGCATCAACAGCCCGCAAGCGTTTCAGTGGGTCGTGGCGCGCACCCCGGGCTAACCCCTGCAAGGCTGCTTGAGGTGCTGTGCGGCCATGGCGGTGCAGTGCAGCAGGGTTGAAACACTGTGGCGGCAGACACGCAAGCAGGGACAGCTCCTAAATACATGTGTTGATACATGCAAGACGTTTACCCCGTGCCACAGCATGCAAACCTGTATGAGCCAAGGTGTGCCATAGCAGCACCGGTGTCTTGAGTCTGCCGCTGCCAAGAACTGCTTGTACTCCTGCATGAAACGCACTTGCATCACTTACTCGGCAGGTCCTTTCAGTAAACAATACGCTACGTATAGATCATTGTCTTGCTGCAAACGCCACACAAGCAGCTATGCTACATCACGACATCTGTGATACATACTCTTGACCAGAAAAGAAAGTGAGACATCAGGCAACAATAGACAGAATCGACACAGGTGACCCACGACACTCAGAATGCTTGACAGCCTGGACAGACAGACAAACCTCAACACAACTGAAGAGAGCAACGGGCGCGAGCCAAACAGCAATCTCAACCTCTGCACTCAGCCGTCCTGACCAGTGAGCAGACCGAGGGCCGAGAGGTGCCAGCGACATTCCCCGGGACAGATCCCGATGCCACCCAAGAATGCAGCTGGCATAGGACCGCCAACCAAAGTGCTTTCTTGCATATTAGGATTTGAGAAAATACCCCACTTGAAGAATACAACTGGGCGAGGCCACTGAACGAGCTGCACGGGCCACTCGCGCGCCGCTGCCGCCGGCCCGCACGGCCCTCAGTGGCCGGTGAGCCCGAACGCGCTGGCATACAGCAGGCAGGTGCTGAGGCCCAGGATGCCCAGCAGCACGTGGCCGAACATCTTGCGGTCCAGGCGGCCTGCCAGCCACGCGCCCACCTGCCGCCGCACGCCGCACACGCGAGGTGACACACAGCAGGAGGTCCCGCGCAACTCATGTCAGGGGTCAATTGAACAGCGTCAGGGGTCACTTGAGCAGCGTGACAGGTGCGGCAGGCTGTCACAGAATATATTGACGACCCTGCTGCACTGCCCCACCAGTGGGTCAGCAGGGTGCAGAACACAGGAGTGCATTGTCCGGACCAAGCTCGCGACACTTGGATGCAACACTTAGGTGGGGGTACCAGGATGCGCTTATCAGCTCAGACCTACATACAGCCCTGGACGGCGCACGCGACATCGAGCGCAACTCAGGCAGCGCTCGATGTGGTAGGGTTGATTGCAGGGTTACCGGCGGTCAGGCCAGGGTAGGGTTATTGGCGGCCCGGCGGCGCGCCTGCAGGCCGCTGACCGAGCAGGCGATGGCGACCGCGTACAGCCAGGCGTCGTCCCACTTGGCCGCGCCCATGAACAGGTACGTCAGGAATTTGATGCTGACCAGGTTGGTGGTCGTGCTCGTCGCGCGCACCACCAGCTGCGCGCCCGCGCAGCGCGCGCCGTCGGCGCGCGGCCGGCGGCGCCTGGCCGACAAGAGCGGGCGCTCGAGCAGACGCCCGCCGCGCCCAGAGGCCGGAAGGGTTGAGAGGCTTGTAAGTGGAGTGAAAGCGGGCGCATGTAGCGGTGCTATGCTTGGCACGGTAGGGTAGGGGTTAACCTAGCCCTTGCAGCAGACCGGGACACGCTGCACGACGCACGTCCACTGTTCACAGCTCGGCGTCACAGCTGTTTCTGTTGAGACACGCGCACGACGATACTCTGACACGCCGGTGCATGCACCGCGCCCTTCATCCTGGGAGGCCACTGCAAGGGGCGGCGCGCGCCGGCAGGGCGCCCTGCACTCCGCCATGTGAACAACCAGTCCCGCCGTGCAGCGGACCGCGCACCCTCTGACAGACACCGCGCTCTCCGCGAGTGGGGGGGGGTCAGGATAGGGTACCCTACCCTACCTTACACTGTGATGGGCTCTGCGTGAGGGGCGCGCGCGCACCTGCGGCACGCGCAGCAGCTCGTACATCAGGATGATGGGCGGCCCGCCGATGCCGGCCAGCGCGGAGAGGCAGCCGGAGCACGTGGCCGCGGCCGCGCCGGCGCCCACCAGCAGCTTCGTCGACACGCGCCACTCGCGCGCCAAGCGTTGGCGCTCCTGCGCGCGCCGCCGCCGCCACAGGGTCGGGACCCTGACCCCCGAGTCACGAGTAGCAAAGCACACGGGACCCTTCCTTTCCTTTGCCATTGTAGGCTACGGTGGTGACTGGCAAAGGGCGCTGCCAGCATGCGGGTCGCCTGCGCACCTGCCCAGACGCCGTGCGCGCCAGCGGGGCGGCGGCGCGGAAGATGGTCTCGCTCTCGCCGGTCTCGATCATGCGGTCGACCTCTGCCTCGCTGGCGCGCTCGCCCGTGACTGTGTACACCCGCCGCTCTACCACCTCCCTGCCGCCAGGGCAGGCTCGTCTGCAAGGCGACCCCGAGCTCTGCATGCAGCTCTGCTCGCCCGCCCTCCGTCCAGCCGTGCCTCACAAGCTCCCCCGCCATGTGCCCCCGCAGGCGGTGGCAGCCACCATGTGCATCGATCAGCACTGGAGCAGGCTGCAGCGCGAGGCCATGCCCCTGGCAGAACAGGCTGCTGTAGGGTTAGAAGCTGCCCTAATCTACACCCCGGCAGCGCACCGGTACTCCTCGTTTAGGCGCTGGCGCAGGACCTGGAAGTCGCCCATGATGTCCTTGAGCTTCTTCTTCAGTGCGGCGGTCACGGCCGTGCGCGTGCGCTCGCTGCTCGAGCCCGGCCCGCAGCCCTGCGCGCCCGCGCTCGCGCTCGCTCTGCTCGTGCGCAGCCTCGCAGGAGAGGGGCGGACCTGATACACAGTCAGTGACGCACAACACCCAGGTTGCGCTGCATGCAGTCGAGGCGGGAGTTGCTCATAGGGACGCTGATAGGAGTGCATGGAGAGCAAGGCACGCGCTGTGCAGCGCTGCTAGCACCCTGTGGATGTGCAGCGCGCTGCGCTGCGCCGGCAGCCCCGGGCAGCGCAGCCGCGCGCGCTGGCCTGCTCGCTCACGCCGCGCAGGCGGCGGCCCGCCCCGCCGTGCGCTGCGCGGCCTCGCTGGCCCTCCTCAGCGCTGTGCCGGCGCTGGCCGCGCCGCATCCATGCTCGGTTGGCTGCAGGATCACACACCGCCGTGCACAAGCACGCGCCTGAGCCCGGGGCATGTCTGGCCTGTGTGCGGCCAGAGGCGGCGGCCCGCACCGCCTTGCGCTGCGCGGCCTCGTTGGCCTTGTCCAGCGCCTCCAGGCGGCCCTTGGCCTTGTGCGCGATGCGGCCGACCTCGGTGATGTCGTCCTGCATCTGGTCGCGCACGCGCTTCATGTCGTCCGTGCGCGTCACCATCTTGCTGCGCTCGTGCGCAGCCTGCAGCTCGCCCTGCTTGCGCCGGATGTCCAGCAGCAGCCCCTGCCGGGCGCGCGGCGCCTCAGCTGTGTCTGCGGACAGCCTGCAGGCTGCTGCGCGCGAGCCCGGAGCCCAGTGTTCAAACGCAGTGCTGGGCACGGCGGGGCAGAGGCGACCTTGATGGTGGACACGGCCTCAAAGAAGACGTCCATCTGCTTATCTGTGGCCGAAGCGGCCTCCTGTGGCGGCGGCCCCGCCTCCAGGTCATGCTGTTCCGCGCCAGCGCCCGATCGCCCGGGCACATCCGCGCCCTGGCACGGGACTCTTACCTGTAAGTATGTACAACCTGCAGCTCGGACAAGCACACGGCGCTGTACCTGATGCAGAACACTCACAGGTGCGTGCTGTTGCAGCAAATCAAGGGGGTTGCGCAGCTTCCCCGCCGCACCTTCACGGACGCGAGGAGGTCGTTCATGCCGCAGCGCGCAGGACCCGGCGGGCCCCGCTGTGAGCGGCGTGCGGCGCACTAGGGTGGCGGCAGCTGCGCTGCACAGGAGGCGCCCCCACCGCGGGCGCCACCGCCCGCACCCATGGGCCTCGCGCACGCCCTGCCCCAGCAGCCGCTATGCCTCTGCGGTTCCGCACAGCAGCGGCCAGCGGCTGTGCACTGTTGCAGCCCAGGCGCTGGCCCGCTCTGATCAGAACTTGGTGCAGCACGCCCGTCTGCGCTCCAAGCTCCAAACAGCACGCACAAGCGCTTGCACTCAGCACCTGGCGAGCCGCAGAGCACAGGAGCAAAGACAATTCGGCCACAGCAGAGCTTCTACTGAGCAACGGCTCTGAGCAGCACTTGTCGTTCTTGTTCACTTCTACAGCCCAGGCGTTCCTGTCCTCGCCAATGAAAATGCGTCAAAGTACAAGCGCACGGCAGGAAGCTCACACAGCATTGGCTGCGCTTGCACGAGCTGGCAGTCACGCGCGAGAAAAGTCTGCTGCGTAAACTAAAGAAAAACTAGATCTGTTGCACACTTGCGCGCTTAACCGCGGCCTGGCATGAGCGACTCTGCGGCACGTGCCACAGAGCTCGTCAAAAAGGCAGACAAGAAGCTCAACAGCTTTGGATTCTTCGGCAACAAGTACGAGGATGCGGCGGAGCTGCTTGAGAAGGCCGCAGTGCAGTATAAGCTCGCGCAAGCCTGTGCGTCCTCCCTACTTGCCTGTATGTGTACGTGCATCCCAGTGCCCCACTCCCTGAGCACCATCTGGACACAGATGTTTGGCAGTGATTCTGCAAGTAGGACCGGTGCTCGCTGTAGGTGTGCTAACCAGCCCAGGTGCAGCCAAGCCGTTGCCTAACACTGGCTGTCCAGCACTCTCCTGGTGTGTTCTGGCAGTGCTGACCACCCCTGCAACCGCAATCTTCGCGTGCAAATGCCCTCCCTTGTGTATGAGGAACAGCTGCACAGAAACACCAGCGGCTGAAGTGAGCGGAGTGCCCTGCAAGGAGTGCCCTGTGATGGTGGTGGTGATGGTTGTTATGCGTGTCGATGGGGCTCCTCGATGGGTGAATGTGTGCTGTGCTGGGTGGGACAAGAGTTGGCGTTAGTGGTTTAGCAAAGCAAGCGTCTCTTGTGCGCTGCAAGCCGTGCCATGGGAGGTCGGTGGTAGCAGCGGCAGCGGCGGGCGTCGGGGCCGGGCGGCACTGACGTTGCCGAAGGCACCCTGAGCAAGCCCGCATAAGTCATTGGCGAGCTGCAAGATGCACAGCAGCCGCTGCTGAGCTGCGCAGCTGGTCCAGGGTCGGTCCGCAGCTTGATAGCTGCAGTCTCTGCTGCGACACGCCGGCAGCACGGGCGCCGAGCCGCATTAGAGATACACGCACGCGCTGTGGCTGTTTCAACAAGCAACGCGAAGGCTGTGGACTGAGCGCAGGCGGAAGCAAGGAGGGAGGGCAGGCTGAGTGGCTGTGCTCTCAGGTTGAATAGTCGCAGGACACGGGCAGTGGTCTGAGAGCAGCGATATTGAAACTTACCTGGTAGAACATGACAGCAGGGTACGTTGCGCGCGTCTCAGGGGCGGAGGCCGGGAGCACGTATGAGAAGCTTGCAGCCGCTCACGTGAAGCTGGACAGCAAGCATGAGGCGGCCTCGTCGTACATGGAGGCTGCCAAGTGCTACCAGAAAACCGACAAAAAGGGTTCGCGCCTGGTCACATCACAGCAGGGGCGTACATAGGACACTCCAGGCTGGCTGTGCTGTGGGTACTCAGTTCCTGTACAACAGTCCACACAGCATACTTGATCAATGCGTTATGCCTCAAATCATACGCTGACAGCGGTGTGGAGGCATGCATGGAGGCATGACCCTTTGATCAAGGCATTATGTCTCCTTGATCAAGGAATTATGCCTCCTTGATCAAGGAGCGATGCATTCATGTACGCCTCCAGGCTGCTGTCAGCGTATGGTCAGCCTCTGGTGTGCTTATGCCTGACACTATTCAAGGCGCTTCATGAGAATACAGTCTGTCGCTTGCTGCTCTGGACTTGGGTTGACAGCGCATCGGGCCATGTGCGACGAGTCTTGTGCGGCGAGTCTGGACATGCGTGAGCATGGAGTGGCACTGCACATGACTAGCTGGCTTCCTTGCGTGCCTCTCATGTAAGCTCGTCGTGTGGCCGAGGCTCAGCGGAGTGAGCTGGGCGCGCAGACGTGCTGCGTGCGCTGCACAGCGCCGTGGAGTACTACACGGAGATTGGGCGGCTCAGCATGGCGGCGAAGAACCTGCGGGCGCGTGCACCCATGGCTGAAGCCACCTCTTACCCTCTTGCACTCTGCTTGTGATCTCTTTGGCGCATGGTGCAGGGCAGGGACGCTCTTTGCCAGGACTTTGGTCCATCCATGCTAAGCAGGCGTTCATCTATACACGCAGTTGGTGTGCGCATGCTGTGAGTGCTGACAAGAGGTGGCACTATGCAGTAGCAGCCACAAAATGAGTGACAAGCTGGTGATGCCTGCTGCAGGAGGCAGCGGAGACGCTGGAGAAGCAGGGTCTCAAGGAGGAGGCCATCGAGTTTTACCTCAGAGTGCGCTATTATTTACAGTAATGCAATAGCGATGCCTTAACAAAAGCCACTTTATTGTGTGATGCTTGCCTGGCGCACGAAGATGGTTCCTGGACTGGCAGTCATTTGCTCTGCGGACATTCAGTACTTACAAGTATGCTTTGCCTGTGCAGGCAGCCGAGCTGTACGCAGGCGAGGAGCAGTCCTCAGAAGCAAACAAGTGCCGATTGAAGGTGCGCATTTGCCGCCAGGATCATGTGAACAAGAATTATAAAAAAGAACATCAGCTGTATGTGGCAAGTGACTGAACATTTGCATGGACTCCATTGCCCTTCAGTATGCAACTGTGGCTTTCTGTGTGGCACAACTGCGGCACAGGATGGCGACATGGGCTGTGGGTCTGTTGCATCAGCTGGCTGTAGGCACCGCAGGCTGTGAGCGAGCCTGCATGCAGCAATGTTGGTGTGTCCTTGCTTGCTTAGAGGACTCGGCACTGGGTCGCAGGATCGCAGCTCAGGAGGGGTGCCTGCACGCGCAGGTGGCGCAGTTTGCGGCGGAGCTGGAGCGGTACGGCGAGGCCATAGAGCTGTACGAGGGCATAGCCCGGCAGAGCGTGGACAACAACCTGCTGAAGTACTCGGCCAAGGGCTACCTGCTCAACGCCGGCATCTGCCAGCTGTGCAGTGCGCCCTGGAGCCGCATGCGGGACACAGGCGGTC
>JAABVA010005394.1_pt1 | contig 11574 bp, 16 predicted proteins | sample 5560331 | NCBI WGS metagenome assembly JAABVA01 (sample SAMN12812661, study PRJNA571458) | rock metagenome | isolation source: Antarctica rocks | place: Antarctica: Victoria Land, Mt New Zealand sud | collected 2016-01-07
AGGGCGTGGACCCTATGGACCCGGTGCGCCTCTTCAGGCGCTGCTGCGCGCCCATCCTCGGCCGCCGCTGCGTCCCGCAGCCGGCGACGCAGCGGGCATGTCAGGATGCAGGGCACGCTGGTCTTCGCTTGCGTCTCGTGCAGCCGTGCATGCGTCTGCGTCACAGGGCGCGCGTCGCACTGTTCGCACTGCTGCGAGCATCCTCTGTGCTGGGCTGGCGGGCGCCGCCTGCTGGACCTTGGATGGTCTGGAGCAAGGTTGTGGACCCTAAACCCTGATTTCAGGCGGCGCGCGCCGCGCGCAGACCACGTACTCGGACGCGCCCAAGGGCGGCTGGTCGGTGGGGCTGGAGCGCGCCGCCTGGTGCACCATAAATGGCTCTGGGCGAGGTCTTGCACCCAAATCCTAACCCCAGGCGGCGCGCGCCGCGCGCAGACCGCGTACTCGGACGCGCCCAAGGGCGGCTGGTCGGTGGGGCTGGAGGGCGCGCAGCCGCGCGCGGCCGACACCACCGCGACCGGGCCCCTGTTCCAGCAGCGGCCCTACCCGGCGCCGGGCGCGGTGCTGCGGCAGAACCAGAGCCTGCTGGGCAACGCGCGCGCGCTCGCCAGCGCGCCGGGCATCGGCCCGGCTGGGCCGCCGCGTTAGCGGGGCCGCGCTGCCGCGGGCGCGCGTTGGCTGGGCGGCGCTCTTTAAGTGCGACCGGGTGGTACGAGTATGCTGCGCCAATGCCTGCGCCGCGCGCAGCGCTGTGTGAGGGCCGCAGCTAGCGGGACAGCGCGTGTGGGGTTGCGCATGCGCTGCATGCTGATGTGCCGGGTGCGCGCGCGTGCTGCCGGCATGAGCGCTGGTGGCGCTGGGCGCGAGCGGCATGCGCATGGTTGGCGGACGTGGTAGGTAGCACTGTTCGCAGGCGGCGCTGCTTTGCCCGGACGCCTGAGTTTTGAAAGTGTTTGACACGCCTGAACGTGCGTGTGAATCTCAATTAAGTCCTCACCCGCTGATGTTTGTGCTTGAGTGATAACACAACCTGTCTCACGGTCGGATGAGCAGTTGTATGTGCTGTGCAGTTGCGTGGACGTGAGCAAGCAGCTGATATAGACAGGCCCATCACAGACAACGTCTGGTACATGATAATGTGAATGGAGGTTTATCAATGCAAGATACTTGAAACTAACAACTTATCCGTGTGTGAGCCAATTGGCTTGCCATGTGCGCATGTCTTGCTGTTCTGCCACTGACCAGGTTATGTAAACCCTCTCGGAGTCGTACGAAACTAGACGGGAGGTCACTGCGCAGTTCAACAGCCGTGCACCTATCCTTCAGCCCAAGACTGCCAGCACGCCAAGGCAATGACGATCCAGGGCGCGCAACATGTCTTCTGCACGGGCGGGAGCGAGGGCATTGGCTTGGAGCTGGCCAGGTGAGCTGGTCGTGGCACACCATCAGCCTCGAGTGTCGCGCTGCGTTTCCGGGCACAGCGGCGCTGTTGCGGTTGCAACCGCGCTTGAACAGGCACCTTGGACTGCGACTAAGCCGCCCGCTCGAAGCTTGCACCTGTCTGGCGCCCCCTCAGCCGCACACAGCGCTCACTGCAGCCGCATGGGCGCGGTGTCACGCAGCCGCGAGCGCGCGGCAGGGCGTTCATCGCGCGCGGCTGCAGCGTGAGCGTCGTCTCGCGCAGCCGCGCAAAGCTGGACGCCGCCGTCAAGGAGCTGCGCGAGCTGGCCAAGGAGGCGGGCGTCAGCGGGCGCGTGTTCTCAGCAACCGCGGACGTGGGCGACTGGGCCCAGGCAGGCTCACCCACGCGCTCCCGCGCGCTGCGTCACACAGCCGTATCCCTTTCAAGCTGGAGATAAGATACAAGCCCATTGAGGCCACACAGAGCATGCTCTTTGCGGCGAGGGCAGTCAGATGGTGGTGCATGCCCTGCCTAGCCTGACAGAACGGCGGGGATCTGATGTCCTGCCTGCCGGTCGTGCCTGCAGCGCATCAAATGAGCGCGGGCCAAGGTGCAGCGCAAACAAGCATGCCCCAGGCATCAGACTGAGCTGCTCGCAGCGCGCTTCTGCAGCTGAGAGCCACACATGACTCAGGCCAGGCCTCCAGCGGGCTGCTGCTCGGGCGCGCTGCAGGTGCAGGCCGCCGTCGCGGCGGCCGAGGCGACGCTGGGGCCCATCGACGTGGCCTTTGCCAACGCCGGCGTGGCCATCATGGGTGCGCGGCCCCCGCGCGCCCACCGGTGCAGGAGGCTGCAGGGCGCGCATGCGGCCGCGGGGACCTGCAGCCGCCCCATCAGCCTGCATGCCCGCGTCACCCCGAGCAAGTCAGTGTTGGGCAGACCTGCAGCAGCCTGCGCTGACGCCCGCATGCAGCGCAGCCTGGAGCCCCGCTCGCGGCACCTGCAGCGAGGGACATGCTGCCGTGCGTGGGGCACGGCAGACGTGCTGCCTGTGCGTGGGGCGTGCATGCCGGGGCGCGAAACACGCGCGTGTTCGCCGCAAGCTCCCAGCACAAGCGCAGCCACGTCGATGCGGCGGCCGCGCCGCCAGCAGTGAGAGGGGTGCCGGCTGTGCGCCTCGCGCGTAACCTTTCCAGGCACCTTCCTGGAGGCGCCCGTGAGCGCGTTTGAGACGACCAACCGTGTCAACTACCTCGGCGTCGTGCACACGCTCAAGGCGGTGCTGCCGGGCATGGTCGAGCGGTGCGACGCTCGCACGCAAGTGCAGCGAGCAGCTGAGCTGCCTTCAGCCAGCCAGGCCTGCTCAGGCTTCCACACTTCCACTGGCCTCCCACCAAGCAGCTTCGGGCTTCATATTGTACCCTGTTGATTGTACCCTGGCGCCCATCAGCGTGCATCGGGCAGCGCTGCACTGGTGTGGTTGCTGTGCGGGATCTCATGAACGTTGCTAGTCTGCAGCAGCTGGCGGAATGCTATCCGAAGGCAGGCCACCCCGCCAGCTGCTAGTGACAGACTCGAACCCCCACAGGCAAGCATGTCTCAGTCAAGCGCATGGCGATGATCCTGCTGCGCGCGCTGCGGCCAAGCACCATGCCTCAGGGCCCTGCGCATGCATGCCTGGTCGTGTGGCTGCGGCCCTGCTGGCGCGTCTCACGGCGCGCAGAGCAGGCATGCCACAGATACCCCTGCGGCGCAACTCACCACACATTTCAACATGTTTATCTAAGCAGGAAGCTGGTAGGTTCAGGCCGCCCTGAGCAACAGCATGACCTCAGCTCAAGCACGCAGGCGGAGCGGGCGCGTGGTGGTCGTCGCGTCGCTGGCGGCCTTCGTGGGCATGGCCGGCTTCTCGACGTACTGCCCGACCAAGTTTGCGCTGCGCGGCCTGGCGGACTCGCTGCGCAGCGAGGTGCGGCACGGAAGGGCGTGACAGCCCCACATGGAGGGCCAGATGCCGCGGCTCGCGAGGGCGGCCAGCAAGCTTGGGCTCGGTTGGACTCTGGTGTGGCCAGCAAGAAATTGCATGTCCCTACTGCCCCTCGCGCGCTGTGCACGCGTGTCGGCGTGCACGCAGCGCACCTTCTGGCAAATACTCTAGAAATGCAGTGCCTGTGCGTGCGGCAGCTGGCCGGCACCGGCGTGGCGGTCAGCATAGCGTACCCGGGCATGACGAGCACCGCAATGACAGCCGACTGGGGCGCGGCGGGGCGCACAGCCGCCGCAATGCTGGTCGCCTGGCGCTCCGAGGCGCACGCGACTGTCACGCAGGCGCGCCCAGCACGGTTTGCTCGCTCGCGAGCACACGGCAGGGCACTGTGGCCGATCCTCTAGCCGGCGCAATGTCCACACAGCGCGCGCTGCATGCTTCGCGCAGTGTGTCATGTGCAGGTGCATGCATGAGCAATCAGGGGCCGCTGACTGTCTTAGCCTTAGAGCAGATGCCATTTGTTCCCCAGCCAGGAGTTCAGGTGATCCTTTTTTCTTTTTACTATGTGTGCGGACAGGCGGTGCGTGCAATGCTGGAGGGCCTGGACCGGGGCGCCTACATCCTGCCCGGGCCGTCCGCGCGCAACAACGTCCTGGTCGCGGCCACGGCCGGCGCCGCGCTGCTGGCGCCGCCCATCGCGCTGCTGGCCATGCTCTTCGCACCCCTCATGGCGCGCGCGGAGTGCTGCACATTGCGGACACATGCATGACACAGTGCATGCGCTGATCGGCACGCTGGCAGAGGAGCCGGGTGCGCATGCTGCCCCTGCATGACAGCCGGGGGCACGCTGGCGCCGCTCCGCTCGCCCCGCTCCTGGGCATGCTACCTGCCATGCTGCATCCCCTGCTTGCTCAGAAAGAAGTATGTGCTCCGGAACGGGGCCGCCAGCTAGGTCCTTACTATATAGGACCTAGAGCTGCCTACATGGCTGTTTGCCGCATCGCGCACAGGTGCTGCTCAACCAGCTCAGCCTGCGCGCGGCCGACCGCGCGGTCGTCGCGCTGCGCGCCACGCTGGCCGCGGAGGAGGCGGCCGCGGCCGCCAAGGCGGTCGCGGCGGCCGCCGACGAGCGGCGCGCGCGCCAGGTCAACGCCTTCACCGACTGCATGGGCTGACCGGGCGCCCCGCCCTGGAGCGCCAGAGCTTCACGGGAACATGCATGACCATGCCTGCCTACTGGTTCAGCTGGCTTACCTACTGGTTCGCCTTGCCTGACTGCCAGCGTGGCTCATTGTCACTGGAAGGGCGCTGAGTGCCGACACTGCGTGAGCCAAAGCAGCACGCTGGCTCATGAGCGCATGCAAGTGCACCCAGCTGGGCTGTCGGGCGAGCACCTGGACGGGGGGCGCCATGGGGTTTTGAGGCTGCACAGCAGCCTGCACCGCCCGCACCGGCTGCGGGTGTTGAGGCTGCATACCAGCCTGCACCACTCATATCTGTGCTGTCTGCTGTCAAGGTGCAAGCCTCTGTAACAGAGCCACACCTCAAAAGCCAGTGTCCGGCCGCTATGCTCTCGACATCCTCTCTACAATTTGTGTTTGCCTTTCATCACAAGCGGCAGAGTCTGCGCTGACCGCCGCTGCATTATCACATGTACATAGAAATGCACAGACCGCCTCAGTCGGTGAAACCACCACAGACTGTGCAAGATATATGGTAGCCGCTGCAGGGGCAAGCTTCAGCAGCAGACGGGGTAGCAGGTCACCACGCGCCGCACTCGACGAGCCCAGACGGCGCACGGGCACCGCGCACAGCACTGCCGCAAGGCGCGCGGCCAGCACGGCAGCCCCGCCTCTCCCTTCGTAGTACTCAGCAGCTCCGGCAGCGCATCCCCATGCCCCGCCGCAGAGCTGGTACACGTCGGCTCCCCAAGCGCGGCAAGACGACATGCGCGTGGAGCTGGGGAGCACGCTGCACATAGTCGCCAGACTAGGGTAGGGTTTACCTAACCCCTCTCCAACCCTGTGAGGCGCAGATCTAAGCGCCCTGGGTGCCGAGTAGCAGCCGCTCCACGCGCGCCTCCAGCTTGTCCACGCCGCGGCGCAGCCGCCGTGCGCGCTCCGCCAGCAGGTCGGTGCCGCGCAGCTCGCGAGCAAGCGCCATGCAGCGCTGCGCCAGCGCGCCGGCGGCGGCCGCCGCGTCCGCTGACGCGCCCTGGACTGCCTCTGCCGCGCTGTCGTACAGCAGCTGCGCGGCAGCAGGTCACGCTTAGGGTACGGTTAGCTGCACCACCTCCCCAGCAGCCTCAACGTGCGCAACACGCGTGTGGCAGGCCGCCAGCCGGGAACGGCGCGACTGCCGGGCGGCGCGGCCTGTGGCCCGCCAGATCTGCGATCGGGCGGTCAGCTCTGCAGTGGCCTGGGCCGCAAGCACCGGAGCCGGGCCCGCCACCAGCAGGGAGCAGGGGCTGCGCGGCAGCGCCCGGGGCGCGCCAGGTGCTCCAGTGTAGCGGCCACTGCGTCCGGGAGCGGCGCGGTCAGCGGCGTGGCGAGCTCCGCCAGCCGCGCCAGCAGCTCGGCGGCCTCCGTGCTGAGCGCCTGCAGCGCCGCCGCCGCGGCGTGCACCTGCACCGGGCCGGCGTCCTGCGGGGCGGCCTGCGCGGCGTCACTGCAGTCCCGCTGCACCTCCGCAGGGAGCGCAGCACTTGCAGCTGCGGCAGCAGCGTCTGAGCTGCTCCGCAAAAGAGCACAGACGCAGCAGGGCAGTCTACACTCCGGGGCAGACTGCCCGCACACAAGTTGCTGGTGCAAGCCAGCACAGAACAGAGCTGGGCCTCTGCACGCTCGCCTGTGCACACTCTTGACAGTGGCCGGACACTTGTGGGGTGCACTCCGCACCTGCACAGGCACTGGCTGGCCACCGTCTCCTGCCTCGCCAGAGGTGGACTCCCCTCGCTCCAGAGGCGCGGCCCTGCCTCCCTCCTGAGTGTCTGCTGGCGTGTTGTTCTCCGCGCCAGTGCCGCCCCTCTTCAAGGGCAGCAGCTCTGTGTCTTGGCCACCGCCGCCTTCCTCCATATCACGCCTGCTGGTCTTGGCCGTCCCTCATATAGACCTGCTGGTGTCAACGAATAGCCACCATCAGGCCTGAGGCCACTGGAGGCTAATACCACCTGGCGTGCTTGCTTTGAATATGTTAGCAACAGATGGTCTAATTGCACTTCAGACCACCAGCCTGGTTGTATCAGTTCCGTGTATCAGTTCCAAAGCAAATGTGCACAACAGTACACAGCATGGACATGCTAAAGCACGTGCCCCTTGAACTAGGTATTATGAGTTGGAAATTGACGGAATGCACCGGACACACTGGCATCCGGCTGAGATCTGAGGTAGCTGCACTGCGTCACTGTGTGCTGTATGAGCGGTGCGAGAAACTCCAAGACACTGGCTCACCGCTTGCACGATTTTCACACTTACACTAAACTGTAAAACTGTCCTACACCTCTTTCACGGTACCTACACATCCCGAAGCACACCAGCCTGCTTCACTGCCAGGCAAAGGAAATGCCGCCTGGCAGAAGACAAGCAGTGGACACACACCGGCAATGCTGCGCTATGCACCCACCAAGAAGCAGGCGAAAGAATAACGGTGCTTGGAAGCCACCACAGCGCGACCCAAGACACACAAGCCCCGAACACGCCGTGCGAATTGAAACAAAGTGCCTATCCTACAGCGCCCCCTCCCTGCCAAACAATAATGCGCCGCCAACTAAATCACCGTGCGCATGCCAGCAAAACGCGATACACGTCAGTGATGGACCGCGTCCATTTCTTCTCGGCACACATTCTTGACAGCCCATTGCCCACAGCCGTCGCTCGTGCTGGCAGCAGTGCTCAGCGCACGCAGCTGTGCTGCAGGAATTCTGCACGCCAAGTTTGCCGAGCGCTGGTGAAAGCAAATGGGAGGAGCATGAGCAAGGCCGCACCGATCCCAAAAGCCCCAGCATGCATGACACGGGGTTGTCCCGCCTCTGCGGATGCCCGTGGTGCAACAACCCATGAGTACACCGCACAGCCTGCCCGGTGCACGCAAAGCATGTACAACCTACTTGCAACACACGTGAAAGCTTGAGCCATCACGTACCGCTAAAATAATCTGGCGCACAAGAATGCCACGTACATAAGTGAGTGACGCCCCTCCACCGACCGACCGCAAGCGCTTGGCGCCTGACCATGCACGCGCCCTGGCAACAGCAATAGATCCCGCAACCATTCAACCTGGAGCCTCATGTGGCTTCAAGGTTAGGCCGATCAAATGCACAACACCTGCGTCGCACTGAGAGCCTCAGCACAGCAGACTCACCAAGAGCCTGCCGCGCGTCTGCGCAAGGAGCGCGGACACACCCCGCCGACTGACGCGAGCGGCGCGCGCGCCGCGCCACAGCACCCCTCACAGCCTGCGCATGCGCCGTCGCGCGACCCGCGCTCACTCAAAGAAGTAGCACCGGTTGTTGTACCAGCCGCTGCGCAGCACCGCCAGCGCGCCGGTGCCCGCGTCGCACTCGAGCGCGCACACGCGCAGCCGCGCCGCCAGGCCGCGCGGCAGCTGCTTGGCCAGCGCGCGCAGCAGCGCGGCGCCGGCCAGCTTGGCGTTGCCGCGCGCGACGAGCGCGCAGTCGCCGGGCGAGCACTGGATGGCCTCGCGCTGCGCGGCCGCCATCGCGACCTTCTGGCTGTCGGAGCGCTCTGCGCGCAGAGTCGCACGAGTAGTCAGTATACGCCGCTGGGCTTTGCACCATTCAACGTTTGACGCGCCATACAATGCATGTCAACTTTCAGCGTACCTTGATACCACATGAAGAGGTGCATGACGTAAGCACATTGCGACAAAATGTTCTCAAAGGGACAGCAACACTCTGGACTACATACACAACGCATCTCTGGCTGGACAATACTTGCCACGCCACGATCCTTGCAGACGGCGCACCGATGCTGCAGTTGTACACACGGCGCGCGCGCGGCGCCTCGATGGGCAAGCACGCTTTGGGCGGCGCCGCGGCGGCGCGCTCGTCGCGCCAGCGGCGCCCCGCCTCGGCAATGCGACTGCCTGACAGCTCCTCCACCGCCTGCAGGACGTGATTAGGGTTAGGCTTCTGCCGTCTGCAGGTGCGCGCAGTGCCTCAGCACGCAATGACCAAGGGCGGCTGCCCTCGCTTGCCTGAATACGGCAGCCTGGAGGCAGCATTGACATGCTGGGCCACTATGCTGATTGGCTGCAGCACCACCTCCCCCCACAGCACCAGACCTCATGCACAGCTCCAGCCCTGTCGATGCAACGTGCGCCACGAGATCAGGCAGGTGCTCCCTGCTCCGACCAGCGCGTCCCCCCCGGGGCCGCCCCGGCGCGCGCCTGCGCGAGCGTGTCGCTCAGCACCGCGCCGCCTGACGACTCCGCGAAGCCGGCGTGCGAGTCCTCGCGCGCGGGCTCGGCGCACGCGTCCCAGTACAGGCGGCCGCCGTGCACGCCGTGCATGCTCTCATCCTCGTCCCAGCCCGCGCCGATCACGCAGCCGCTCAGCAGGCGCTCCAGCAGCTTGGGCGGCGCCGCGCGCTCGGCGGCCGCGGCTGCCGCCGCGACGGCCGCCTTGGCGTCCGCCTCGGACGTGTCAAACACGCACGGCTCCTGCGGGGCGAGCGCGCGTGGGCTGCTGCGCCTGGTGCGCCCGGCGACGCGAGGCGAGGCGAGGAAGGCACCGACCAGGCACAAGCGCCTCTGAACGAGCACCTCTCCAAAAAGCATTGGTAGGTCTCGCGACTGTAAGAGCAGGGCTCTACCAGCAGGGCACAGGGCGCAAAACGCAACACTTACAAGCCCAAGGGAGCCAAGTGCATGGGCAGGCGCGCAGGGGAGGGCACCTCGGAGGAGGCGTGCGAGGACACCGACGTGCGCGCGGCGGGCGCCCACGGCCAGGCGCAGCCCACATCCTTCTGGTACCTCCGGATGCCTTCCTCTGCCGCCGCACACTGCGCCCAACGCAAAGGCAAACCCCATTATTTACGCACTTGTGCCGGGCGAGAAGTTGGAAAGGAGCAAAAGGTGCAAGCTTACTTCACCAGTCAGCGCCCGCAGCACGCAACCCGCACATCGCACGAACGCCAACACAGTCGGTCGCGCCACCGCCACCAGGCAGGCCCGCCCCACACCCGGGCACAGACACAGGCGGGCCCCACCTGCGTGTGGCCGACCACAGCCACTAGCCGCGCGCCGCGGTCTCGCACGGCCAGCGCGGCCGCTGTTGCGATGCCCTCGCTGACGACATTTCCGGGAGACCTGCCAAGAAATCACAGGCAGCGTGAGCAGCGGGAAGCGCCAACTCTGATACTTAACCAGATATCATCGCTCCGCACGGGGCACTGGCATGGGTAGACCCGCTCGCGCACCAAGCACGCACTTGCGCAAGACTATGCGCTACCGCTTGTGAAGCAGTTGAGCGACAGTGACAACACAGACGGCACCGTGCAGCATCCACTCCAGGGCGCCGCCATGACTAAGGCCGGCAAATTGGCAGGCAGCCATAGAGCGCCGGGCGGCACTCGCAGAGGCCCACCCTGCAGCCACGCAGGCCTCACCTTATCACCAGGACGTCGCCAGCGGCCTCGCCCAGGACGGCCTCGACCGGCAGCGCGCAGTCCTCGCAGCAGATGAGCACGGCGCGCAGCGGACCCTCGCCCGCGGCCGGGCTGCCGCTCGGCGATGCGCTGCTGCCAGACTCTTGGCGCGCCTGTACAGCCCCGCCTGAGCGTCGGTGCACGTGCGTCCACGTGGGACAACAAGGGTTTACACCGGGCGCGTGCGCGCGGGCCGCAGGGCCGCGAGGGGGCACCTGGCGGGCCTCCTGGTTGCAGTGCAGCACCCAGGCCAGCGCCTGCGCGGCCTCGTGCCGCGGGCTCTGGACTTTGATGAGCGAGGCAGTGGGGCTGCTCTCCGCGCTGCCGGAGCTGCCGCTCTTCTTCAGCGCGCTCTTCAGGCGCAGGAACGAGACCTGGGCCCGCACATGCACGCCCACGGTTGGTCGCCCACCCGGGCGGAGCGTGCTGAGTGACACACAACGTGACATTCGACGGATTGCGCTCGCATAGACGAGGCTGCTGCAGAAAGCGCTCACCCCCTCTTTAGCACTGTCGTCCCGTCTGTCCAGCAACGTCTTGGCCCGCATATCTGACGCCTCTGCACGCGGGAGGCAGGGCGTAGCCGCCAGGATGTCTTTCCTACGCCGCCGGCCCTAGTGCACAAACGGCCAGGGAGCTGCCTGGTTGCGAGCACGGTGCGGTTCTTGGCGCTGGGGCGAACGCTGACGCTCTTGTGGTGTCACATGGGCGGTGCATGTGAGCCTGAGGGGGAAGGGAGCCAAGTTTGGCGGCAGGCAGCTAACTAGCCAAGGTTGGATTCTGGGTGCTGTTACAGCACTGCTGAGTACGGATCATACCTCACCAAGGACAGCCAAGCGCCGCAGTTTGTTAGCAGCGGGCAAGAGACTGCTCGCATGAATAGTGGTGCGACGCTCACCGCAACACATACACGGGCTGCATGCTGCCCTCCAGGTTCAACCGTACCTGCGCCGCGGCACACAGGCGTAAACACACACACATCCATGCGGCGCTGCCCTATTGCACACTTTTGGGCAAGCCCGGAGGCGTGTAGCCGTGAGAGCGCAAGGAATACACAGAAGCACGGCGGCCGCCCTCGGCTTGCACGCAGCAGGGCGAGGCGCGCCTCCTGGATGCGGCCCAGGTGGCGCAGCACCGTCATCAGCGCGCGGCCGGTCTTGTCCGGGCGCAGGCATGCACCCGCTTTGAGGTCGGGCTCGGTGAACCAGTGGCGCCCCTTGACGCCCTCCTTGCCCTGCGCCCAAACAGGCCGCTCGGGTCAGCAGGGGAGGCGGCGGCGGCCACGGGGGCCTGGTGCACTGCTGCGCCAACGTGGGACATGCGGCAGGCCCCTCCCCGCTGCCGCCGCTGCGCATGAGCATGCAGAACGTTCACGCTCCAGCTGAGGGCGAGGGGACAGCCCCGAGCTCGGCCCCGGCACAGTTGATCCTGTGGCGGCTCTGCCGTGCCTTGCGCCGGCAAATTGCACAGCAGGTTGGCCCCAATCCGCCATGCACGCTGCTGGTGCCTGCAGGTCTGGC
>JAABVA010005396.1_pt1 | contig 11572 bp, 6 predicted proteins | sample 5560331 | NCBI WGS metagenome assembly JAABVA01 (sample SAMN12812661, study PRJNA571458) | rock metagenome | isolation source: Antarctica rocks | place: Antarctica: Victoria Land, Mt New Zealand sud | collected 2016-01-07
GCGCGGCACCACCGTGGCACCTTGCACTGCAACAACCACAGCTCGACCGGTGACTCTATTAGCTCTGAAAGGCAAGCCTTTCAGGTTCCCAGCCTGCACCACGTGGAGGAAGAGTCTTCGCAGGCCTTATGACTTTATATTAATAATTGTGAATTGTCTTACAAAAATGATTTAATATATCTTTATTACTAAAAAACTCACTGTAATCAAGTTAACTGACATATATATTAAACAGATCATATATTGCTATGAAGAACTCAGAAATATTGTTTTAGACTGAGAGTCAATCTTTATCAATATATATTGATTTAAATTCTGTTATTAACTTTAAATAAAGTGAAAATTAAGCACTGTCTTTTATTTATAAACTGATGATTAAATTAAAAGACAAAATTAAACTTTAGAACATTATCTACATTATTATTGTTGTAAAGAACAAAATAACTGAGTATTCTTTCTGTTAATGACAGAGTTTGTGTATGCAAACAGAAAACATATAATAATTAGTTAAACACTGTTTAAAATATTAATGAGTTATTACTTAAGAATTATTCAATATGTTAAGAACAACATCTATAAAGAGAAGATGTCAGCAGCAAAAGACTGAATATAATAAATGAAGAAAATTTATGTTATAATGATAAAGTGATGATAAGCTGCTGTGAAAGTATAAGCTAAGTATTTTGACAAAAATTATGTTTAAAAAAGCTACAACATTGACAATTTAATGCTATTGTTTATTAAGAACTTAAAGTAATGCAGATTAAGCAAGAAATTGTTGCATAAATTTATTAAGTCTTTTCAAATTATTAATTTTATTAATAAATAAGTATATTAACTGACTCTGTCTGCTCACTACAGAATTTATAATGGATTTTATGTCTCATATTTAAATTTTTATAAATATCATCTAAATGATAATTCTTTGTCAGAACTGCCCTCTTCAGATCTCATAAATAACAAGAAAGAATACAAGATCAAAGATATCTTGAGCAAGAAACAAAGAAGAGAACAGTTACAATATAAAGTTAAGTAAATAGAATATTTAACAGAATATAATGAATGACTTTAAGTAAAGAATATGAGAGATGCAGAAGTGTTACAATAAGAATATAATGCAAAAATAGAAAAGAAGTGCAAACATAAATGAGATTTAAGAAATTAAAAACTTCTATTGAAAATATTCTACATAATATTATTTAGAAGAAATGAAGTCAAAATATAATTAATACATCAATAAAATGTTATTAAATCACTTTGTTATCTCTGCATCTGCATCACTATCAGAAGCAAAAGATAAAAACAGTAACTACTTATTGATGTTATGATTACTGTTAAAGTAATTCAGTTACAGCATTAAGTCATAAGAGCTTTTTAAGATGTTGTTACTTAATTGAAGAGAGAAAAGTCTGCACTTGAAGTGAAGTAAGTAACATGATGATGACAGTAAAGTGCAAGAAAATTAAGAGAATAAATTATAAAGTGAAAGATATTTAATATAAATATCTACATTACAGTGATTATTCACTGCTCTTAAATTATAAACAACAATAGATTGCAGATCTCTGCAGACTTGTGATGTCTATTATGATGTCTTATAATATGAGTAATATAGACAGTGACACACTTAATAAACAATATCTATATATAATTGAGGTAATACTGAAGCTGAGATTGATGAACATCATTGATTGTTATGATGATGATATAATTAATAAGTGTATACAAGTTGTTAACTTGACAGTTAAAGAATGTGAAAATCTGTTATCATTAATACATTATAAAATGACAAGAAACTTTCTGTTGAACTGAGTTGCATAGCTTTTAGAACATCTTATAATAGTTGTAATTTTAATTCTTAATAATGTTATATTAATTGATGTTGTTGCTGATATGCTTTAAACAGTAAAGACAATAGAGAGAATTCAATTTGTTGTTGATGTAATGATTATAATGTGACATTAAGATGATGTTAATGTAAGTAAATAAGAAAGTAAAAAAATTGCTGAGAGTATGACATTGTGAAGTGATAACATTCTTAAGAGCTGAGATAAAAACAGAATTGAGACACAATATGTATGATGATACTGCTGTAGAAGAGAAATGTTGTATATAATACAGAGTAAAAAGATATTTATTAATTATAATCTTAAACTTAATGCTCTTTTAAGTAATGAGTTTCTTATAAATCAATTATACTCTAAGAATGATGTTCTGTAATGTTAATGATGTAGTAACAGTCATTAAGCAAGCATTTTTAATTAGATTTGTCAATAATGACTTATCTGTGACTTAAGAAAGTGAGAATGAGATGTAAAAAGACAACACTTTATTATTAAAAAGATTAAATAAATACAAATATATCTATATACAACAGCAAAGTCTCTGCTGCTGTTTTTTCTGCACAATAACTGTTATGATATCACTATGCACTCATATTAAATCATAGCTGAACTTCTTACACAATGATTAATAAGCAAAGTACTATATAGACAGCCTTCACATATAAATCTTTTAAGTTTCTTAGTTGTTAATCTTCATCAATACAAGACTTTAACATCAAAACTTCATTGAATAGCTGTCATAATGTAGTGTCTCACATTATTATATATCTTACTCATCAATCTCTTATAGATAAGAGACTCATAAATTCACAATTTTAACAACTTTATCTTTTTAAAGAATGACAATTCATTACATTGTGATATGCAGACTAAAAGTCAGCAAAATGAAGTAAAATCATTCTTTAATTGTATTGAGACTTAAATAATCTCTGAAAAATAAGAATCTGCAGAGATTTAAACTGCTATTTAAACTGTAAAAAAGAAGAACTAATGTCTAGATAAACAGATCTGTCTGATTAAAATTAGACAGATTAATGATGAGAAAAGATGATGATTTATGAAAATTAATTGTGAACTGTAAGCATTTAATATGTATAATGAGATCAATAAACTTCTGAGAGATAAAGACTCTTAAATCTCATTTAAGAAGAAATTACATACAGAATCTTCTTATACTCTTATTATTTCTTTAAGTTCAACAAAGCAACATATATTTAAAGTTGTGTATGTACTTTCAGCAAAATGAATGCAATAATTAAAGAACTTATTTATATATAATGAAAAGTTCATTCATAAACATACTGAGTTTATATACAGTGCTGTAACAGCATTTCACTTAATTTCTAAAAATTTCTTTAATAATCATAATAAAATTCTCTTTGTCATGCAGTTCTTAGCAGAAGAATCTTAAGATGCATAGTTTTATCACATTAATGAGAGTGAACTTCTAAATAACAAATTATAAATATTCTTTTCAGAGTTTCTGCTCAATCTTGTTGAGAACTTAATGAACTGCAGACTTAATACAGTACAGAAATATTTAAAAGTTACATAAAAATTTATTTAATTAGTTTAAGCTTTTACAACATATTTTAATATGCTGAAAGATCAGCTTCTGAGCTATATAAAGAAACAGAAAATAAGTTATCTTTTTATAAAATTTCAATTAAAGATTTAAGTGACTTTAATTAACTATTAAGATTTCTTAAAGATGAGAAAAAGTCTAATAGCTCTGATTATTAAGCTAAAGATTAATTAGTGATCTGCAGATAATTATATAGTTTAAAGTTACATCATTAAGAAAATTTATGAGCACTGTTTACACTCTTTCACTTAGACAGCAAAATCACAGCAGAATAATCATCTCAACTTTAAGATTATAAAATTAAGTCATTATAACAATGCAGATAAACTCTGTTTTGAGATTGATGTTAAAAAGAATAATTGCTATAACTGTAAAAGATTAAGTTATTTTGTAAAGAACTGTAAAAGTCTTTTAAAAAATCTTAATTACATTAAGATTAATATAGTTAAGACAAAAAAAGACAGAGTTTTATTGACTATATTTCAGTAACAAAAATTAAATTAAAGATCATAAAGAAATTTAGCATTATAAAGAAAGATTAAGTCTAAATTAAATTTAATTAAGTCTTTATCAATGTACTGTTAAACACTGCAGCAGAGATTAATGTGATGTCTTAATAATATGTTGTTGCTCATTAATTGACATAAATTAATGTAAAATTTTTAAGATCAGAGCTTTTAAGAGAACAATATGTTTACTGTTATAATGTATATTTAATGAAGCATAAGCTCATCAACAATTAAGAATAAAAGCAAACTGAAGAGTAATTATTTTATATTTTAAATAAAAATAAATTTAAACTCATCTTTGATCTCTTAAATCTGAAATGACAATGCATTCATATTAATTATGACTTATACATATAATGTTATAAAATAAAAAAAATATCTCTGATTATTGATGAGTCTGAAATGTTTATTAACAACATTTAAAATTAACTCACTGTTTATATATTGTTGATGATATCTAAGTTAGACTCATTGATAACTGCTGTACATGTTGTTGATAAAATGTTGATACTATCTTAATAATATAATAAATACATAGATGTGTTCTTTAAAGAAAATGTTAATAAGTTATCATTTTATTAAGATCATAATTATGTCATAAAGATAAAGAAACATAAATTACTTTATGATTCACTTTACAATTTGTTGAAAACAAAGCTACAAGTGCTTAAAGAATATCTAAATGATGTTTTAATAAAAAAATAAATATAACATTTTGTTAACTCTGCAGAAGCATCAGTTCTGTTTGTCTTAAAAAATGAAGAAGATTTATATTTATATATTAATTACAAAGATCTTAATAAGATTACTATCAAGAACTATTACTCTTTGCTGCTGATTAGTGAGACACTTAATTGTTTAAGTAAAGTTAAGATATTCATCAAACTAGATTTTAAGAATGCTTATTACTGCATTAAAATTAAGAAAGATAATAAGTGAAAAATTATGTTTTATATATGTTATGATTATTTTAAGTACATAATCATGTCATTTAAACTAATTAATGTCTCAGCAACTTTTTAAGTCTATATTAATCAGATATTGACTAAATTAATTAATGTCTTTTGTATAATATATTTAAATAATATCTTAATCTATTTCAGTTCTTTAAAAGAACATCAAAGTTATGTAAAACAAATTCTGAAGTGACTTTAACAGTTTAAACTGTATGTAAATTTAAAGAAGTGCACTTTTCATATTATACAGATAGAATTTCTTAAGTTTATTATCTTCACTACTGATGTTTTAATGAATCAATGATGAATTAAAATCATAAAGAAATAATCAGTATCTAGAAATTATCATGAAATATAAATATTTCTAGAGTTTGCAAACTTTTATCATCACTTTATACAGAGCTATTCTAAGATCACTGCTTCTTTAATTGATCTGTTAAAAGACAGCAAGAACAGCAAGAAGATAAATGCATTTAAATAATTATAAATGATAATGTAAACATTTTGTAAGCTTTGCAATGTCTTTATATAGATATTTATTCTGATGCACTTTAACTCAAAGTTAAGAGCTTAAGTTGAAATTAATATCTTAATAATTAAATTAATAAATATCTACTCATAGCTTTAAATGAATGCTCAATGACACTCTGTTGTCTTCTGATTAAGAAAGTTAAATCTGACTGAAACACACTATAAAACTTATGATCAAGAATTGTTGACAATTATAAAGATATTTAAATACTGATGACACTATCTTAAGAATAGTCATTATCTCATTGAGATATTTACAGATCACAATAATCTATAAGAATTTATAAATGTGAAATCATTAAATAAAAGACAAACACACTGAGTTATGAGGCTAGCTGCTTATGATTTTATAATTATACATTAATCAGAAAAAACAAATCTCATTAATGCATTGTTAAGATGCTCTGACTATAAAGTTAAGAAGAACATAAATAGATTGCTATTAACATTGTAATGAAAGCTGATCACACTATTTTAAAAGTTAAAATCAAGCATTACTGCTCTAGTTAGTCAGATCAACACTTAAAGCTTAAATCTGTAAATTATGCTGATCATTTTATTAAAAGAATATCAATTAAGAATTTAGACTGAAGATCATGACTGTTAAGAATAAATTAATAGAAGATTTAGAAAATCTTTATTTAAGAATGAATTGAAGAACAATAATTATATATTTAATTTATCTATATACAATGTAGCAGAAGAGCTGCTTAACTTTATTGTTGAAATTACTGATTGCAAACAATTTATTTTATGTATATTGATTCAGAAAGTAATTAATGACAAAATGATACATAATAAAAAGTAATCACTCTTTCTTGAACTTATTCATCTTTTGCAGAACATTGATGTTTTAACAGTAAAGATGTAATAAAGCTTGAAATTACAGAGTAACTGTAGTTATTAAGACATTAATGATAGTTGATAAATGTTTAATTTCACTGAACCACTTTATCATAAAAGCAAGATATACATATTATTTAATAAAGTTGTTAAGAATGAGCTTATAAAGCTGCATTATAATGATGTTTTAACAGAACATTATAAAGTAGATAAAATAATTAATTTGCTGTTCAGAAAATATTATTGAGTCAATATGACAAATGATGTTTAAGAATATGTTACTTTATGTACTGTATGTCTAAGAGTTTAAGTATTAAGACACTGCTCATATGACAAATTACAGTTATTGTCATTATTTATTTAATTATAAAAGAAAATAACAATGAACATAATCACTGACTTGCTGTCTAGCAGATAAGAAACTGATGTTTATGACTTCATATTAATAATTGTGAATCATTTTATGAAAATAACTCAATATATTTCTGTCATTAAAAAACTCACTGTAATCAAGTTAGCTGACATATATATTGAACAGATCATATGTTGCTATGAAGAACTTAAAGATATTATCTCAGACTGAGAGTCAATCTTTATTAATATATATTGATTTAAATTCTATTATTAACTTTAAATGAAGCAAAGATTAAGCACTATCTTTTATTTACAAATTAATGATTAAATTAAAAGACAAAATTAAACTTTAAAACATTATTTACATTATTATTGTTGTGAAGAACAAGATGATTGAGTGTTCTTTCTGTTAATGATAGAGTTTGTGTATGCAAACAGAAAATATATAACAATTAATTAAACATCATTCAAGACATTAATGAACTATCATTTAAGAATTACTCAACACATTGAGAGCAACATCTATGAAGAAAAGATGTTAGCAGTGAAAGATTAAGTATAGTAAATAAAGAAAATCTGTGTCACAATAATAAAGCAATGATAAGTTACTGTAAAAGTGTAAGTTAAGTACTTTAACAAAAATTATATTTAAAAAAGCTACAATGTCAACAATTTAATGCTATTGTTCATTAAGAACTTAAAGTAACACAGATTAAGCAAGAAATTGTTGTATAAATTCATTAAGTCTTTTTAAATTATTAATTTTATTAATAAATAAGCATATTAACTGACTCTATCTGCTCATTACAGAATTCATAATGTATTTTATGTCTTATATTTAAAGTTTTATAAATATCATTTAAATAATAATTCTTTGTCAGAACTGTCTTTTCTGAATCTCATAAACAACAAGAAAGAATACAAAATTAAAGAGATCTTAAGCAAGAAATAAAGAAAAGAACAGTTACAATATAAAGTTAAGTAAGTAAAGTATTTGACAGAATACAATGAGTGACTTTAAATAGAGAATATGAAGAGTATAGAAGTGTTACAACAAAAATATGATGTAAAGATAGAGAAGAAGCATAAGTGTAAATAGAGTTTAAGAGATTAAAAACTTCTATTAAAAATATTTTACATAATATTATTTAAAAGAAATAAAGTCAAAACATAATCAACACATTAACAAAACATTATCAAATCACTTTGTCATCTCTGCATTCACATCACTATCAGAAGCAGAAGACAAGAACAGTAACTATTTATTGATATTATAGTTATTGTTAAAGTGATTAAGTTACAGCATTAAGTCATAAGAGCTTTTCAAGATGTTGTTATTCAATTGAAGAAAGAGAAGTTCATACTTGAAGTGAAGTAAGCAACATGATGATGACAGTAAAGTGTAAGAAAATTAAGAAAATAAATTATAAAGCAAAAGATATTTAAAATAAATATTTACATTACAGTGACTGCTCACTGCTCTTAAATCATGAACAGCAACAAATCATGAATCTTTGCAGACTTATAATGACTGCTGTGATGTCTTGCAACATAAATGATGTAGATGATGACATATTTAATAAACAATATCTATATATAATTAAGGTGATGCTGAAGTCAAGATCAGCAGACATGATTAACTGTTATGATAACAATATAATTAATAAATATGTGCAAGTTGTTAACTCAGCAGTTAAAGAATGCAGAGATTTATTATTGTTAATGTGTTATAAAATGACAAGAAACTTTCTGTTAAACTGAGTTACATAACTTTTAAAGTGTCTTGCAATAATTATAATTCTGATTCTTAACAATGTTGTATTGACTGATGTTGTTGCTGATATGTTTTAAACAGTAAAGACAACAGAAAGAATTCAACTTATTGTTGACATAATGATTATGATGTGACATTAAGATGATGTTAATGTGAGCAAATAAGAAAGTAAAGAAATTGCTGAGAGTATAATGTTATGAAGTGATGACATTCTTGAGAGCTAAGGTGAAAACAGAATTGAAACATAATGTGTGTGATGATGTTATTATGAAAGAAGAATGTAATGTATAATGTAAAGCAGAAAGATATTCATTAATTGTAATCTCAGATTCAGTACTTTTCTGAGTAATGAGTTTCTTATAAATTAATTATATCTTAAGAATGATGTTCTATGATGTCAATAATGCAGCAATGATCATTAAGTAAGCATTTTCAATTAAATTTGTTAATAATGACTTATCTGTGACTTAAGAAAGCAGAGATGAAGTGTAAAAAGACAGCATTTCATTATTGAAAAGATTGAATAAATACAACTATATTTACATACAGCAACAAAGTTTTTACTGTTGTCTCTTCTATGCAACAACACTATTTAGAGTGTGCATCTCATTGTTATTGTGTAAGCATTTTGTCAACAAATTCATTTTAAAACATTTACATTTCTTATGTTCAATATTCTTTTTTGCTGTGTTCTATTTCTGCATTTCATTTCAGCAAAGCAAGTATGTCAACAGTGTTACTTACAATACTCATTGCATTTTTAACTAACTTAATTCTCACAGACTTGATTTTCAGAATTAACTTTAATAAGTTTATTAATTTATTAATGTTTAAGACTGTATTGACAGACAGTATTTGATGATGAAAGCAACAGAAATTTAAAGATTTCTTGTTGTGTTTCTTTATATTTATACAGGCACATTTCTTAAACTGTGACATTGTTAGAATACATTGATGTCTTAAATGCTATATATATAGAAATCACTGACAATCTCATTGAATTCTTAATGAAAGACATAGCAGAGAAAATATCTCTTTTATTTTTCTTAATCATTATGATGTTGCTGTTGCTATGCTTTCACTATCATGTCATTTATACAGTGTTATGAGAGAGAAGCATCATTTAAAGATATGAAGCTGTTATGACTTCAATATATTAAGATGTTGAAGATGAAACAAGTGCAAGTTATACATGAGAAAGAATTTCTTATATATTGCAATTAAACAAAGAAATTACTGATCTAATTAATTCAAAAACAAAGAAAAGTTAATTTTATTTATATTTTATGTATTATTCATCATTAAACAAAGCTGAATCATCATCTATCTGAATGCAGCAAACTTGAAGTATTGCATAAGATCATTAGTTTAACTGAGATAGATAATAAGTGAAATATATAAGAATGTTAAATGAATCTTTGCTTACATCTTACTGATTTAATTTCATGAAATCACAACATATCTATAATATTGATGATACATCAATGCACTGAAGAATCAGCACATAAAAGAAAAGACAATTATTATAATATTACTATGCACTTATACTGAATCATAGCTGAATTTCTTATGCAATAATTGATAAGCAAAGTACTATATAAATAATCTTTACATACAAATCTTTTAAGTTTCTTAGTTGTTAGTCTTCATCAATACAAGACTTTAACATTGAAACTTCATTGAATAGTTATCATAACATAATGTCTCACATTGTCACATATCTTACTCATCAGTCTCTTATAGATAAGAGACTTGTGAGTTTATAATACAACACTATTTAAAGCATGTATCTCATTGTTATTGTGTAGACATTTTGTTAATAAGTTTATTTTAAGATATTTACATTTCTCATGCTCAGTATTCTTCTTTGTTATGTTCTGTTTCTGCATTTCATTTCAGCAGAGCAAGTATATCAACAGTATTACTTACAATATTTATTACATTCTTAACTGACTTAGCTCTTACAGATTTGATCTTTAGAACTGATTCTGATAAGTTTGTCAATTCATTAATGTTTAAAATTGTGTTGATGAACAGTATCTGATAGTGAGAACAACAGAAATCTAAAGATTTCTTATTGTGTTTCTTTATATTTGTATGAGTGCATCTCTTAGACTGCAACATTGTTAAAATACATTAATGTTTCAAATATTATATATACAGAAATCATTAACAATCTCACTGAATTCTTAATGAAAGACACAGTAGAGAAAACATCTCTTTTATTTTTCTTAATGATTATAATGTTATTGTTGTTACACTTTCACTATTGTGCTATTTACAAAGTGTTATAAGAGAGAAGCATAATTCAAAGATATAGAGTTGCTATGACTTCAATATATTAAGATGTTGAAAATGAAATAAGTGCAAGTTGTGTATGAGAAAAAGTTCTTTATATATTGTAATTAAACAAAGAGATCACTGATCTAATCAATTTAGAAATAAAGAAAAGTTAATTTTACTTATATTTTACATATTATTCATCATTGAACAAAGCTGAATCATTATTTATTTGAATGTGACAAACTTAAAGTATTGTATAAGATTATCAGTCTAGTTAAGATAAACAATAAGTGAAATATATAAGAATGTTAAGTAAATCATTGCTTATATCTTGTTGATTTAATTTCACAGAATTACAACATATCTATAATGTTGATGATATGTCAATGCACTGAAGAATCAGCACATAGAAGAAAAGACAATTATTATAATATTATTATATATTTATATTAAATTATAGCTGAATTTCTTATGCAATGATTAATAAGCAAAATACTATATAGACAGTCTTTGCATATAAATCTTTTAAGTTTCTTAGTTATTAATCTTTATCAATATAAAATCTTAACATTGAAACTTCATTAAATAGCTGTTGTAATGTAGTGTCTGACATTGTCACATACCTTACTCATTGATCTCTTATAGATAAGAGACTCATGAGTTCACATTAATGCTGTTTAAGCAGAATCTTTTCTAGAATGTTAAGCACCTATCTTGTTTATACCTTCACAATACTTATTATTAAGCAAGAATGCACCTTAAATAATGCTCTGCAAAAGAGTGATGACACAACTTAAGATGTTTCATTATGTTTTTTCTTAAATTTAAAAACAATTTCTTCTCAATTTCTTTCAGGCATAAGCAATTCACTCAGCATTTATAATTATTAAACT
>JAABVA010005397.1_pt1 | contig 11571 bp, 15 predicted proteins | sample 5560331 | NCBI WGS metagenome assembly JAABVA01 (sample SAMN12812661, study PRJNA571458) | rock metagenome | isolation source: Antarctica rocks | place: Antarctica: Victoria Land, Mt New Zealand sud | collected 2016-01-07
GGTGCGGCGCCGGGACCGCCGAGGCACATCGACGGTCGCCCGGCACCGGAGCACGGGGGCCGCTTCTGGACGCTGCCGATCCGACAACGTGACCCGGCATGTCTAGACGCGAGGACAGCACTGCGCGGAACAGCGGATCGGGACCCTAGACGCCCGCGATACGACCACATTGGGACTGTGCGATTGGGGTGTACCCCAACAGCGCGCCCACGTCTTCAACCTGATCGTCCAGGTGGGTATGAGGCTTGGCCGGCTCGCCGGGTGGAAGCTCGACTTGATAGATCTCGAACGCAGCCACACTGGAGCTGCTCGCTGATGCGCTTGTCGAACGGGCTTGCGGCGGGGTGTGGACCCCGGCCGGTGCGATCTTCCAGCGTCAACGATGGTGACGACACGACGAGAGGCTAGGGCCGAGGGCTCCCGTCGAGCACTGCTTGTCGAGAACCGACAACCCACGTGCCAGCTTCCACATTCGATCGACTGCGACATCCAGGCCTGGATGAGCAAGGCAGAGTGCACGGGGAGCACTTCGTCCGCGGTGACGCCCACACGCTCCACCCCGAGCGTGTGGGCGCTAACCCGGGCGGAGGGAAATGATCCTCCATTCGCTGACCGTCCCGGTGCCCCCAGAGGCGGGGGGGTCGGGGGCGCGCTAGTTACCCGGCTAGCGTAACGGACCGTACCACGTCGATGTCGCTCCTGGCTACCCAAGTTGTCTTCGATTAGAATGATTGAGCGGAACCCCTTCGCTTCGATTCGGTCCACGACCTCGGTTTTCACCCGTAGGACGGGTGTCCAGACAGCATCCCGAACGGGGGCTACACCGCTCGTGCTGCCCCTTAGTAGTCGCTTGTGTAGTGGTATTGTGTTCTTTGTGACGGATACTATGTACTTCCAAGGTAGTGCAGAGGCAAGAGACTCTTCAGACGACAATTTTCTAGCGTTACGAAATGACTGCATTAGCGCTGGACGCCAGCTTCTGAGTCGGCACCAGCGCAAGGACGGTGCTCCGGTCCGGTCGTCGTTCGCAGTGCTGGCGTCGAAAACGCCGAGGGAGTCAGAGCGGGTTCCGACTGCCGCAGCGCTCCTGCGTGGGGGTCGGGGCGGCGAGGTCAAGTTGAAGGTCGAGCTGTCCGCGCTCTGGATCGCCGTTGCGGAGCCGTACGACGTGCGCCTTCCCGGTTGGGCATGGGCGAAGCTCATCGGCCTGCCCGACCCGCGCGGCAGAGGAGCGCGCCGCGTCCACGCCGCACTCCGACAGCTGGCCAAGTCGCACCTGATCGAGTCTCCGGGAGGGAGGGGCTCAGTCGGTCAGCTGACTCTGCGCGACGAGACCGGATCCGGGGACGCCTACGTACCACCGGGTGAGCGAGTCGACGAGCTGCGCAAGAGTGGCCGGGACTACAGCGATCATGTGTACTTCAAGGTGCCCAACGAACTGTGGACCAATGGCTGGCTCGCCGCACTGAACGGGCGCTCTCTAGCGATGTTGCTCGTACTACTCCAGCAGACCGCCGGCGAGGGCCGCGCCAACCGCGAGGTCTGGTTCTCCCCGCGCGTCGCCGAAACCCGACTACGGCTATCGGAGGACACCCGAAAGGCGGGCATCGACGATCTCAGGGAACTCGGACTCGTTTCCGTCCGACGGCGTCCGGTGACCCCGGACTTCCTCTCATCCACCCGGTCCCGGAACACCTACACCCTTCATCTGGATCACCTCCGCCGGAACATACCGCCGAGGCCACCGCGCTCGACCCCTGACGTCAAGGGGAAGGCTTCCCTCACGATCAATACTCAGTAACGCCAATCTTTGGGGTTGAACACCCCCAGCGCAGAACACTGTAGGCGAGGGCAACCGCTCGCCCGCCCGGAGGCGCGCTCACCTCCGACGTGGACGCACTGGATATCGGAAGCCCACCGCGGTGAACAGCAACAAGTCTGGTGAGCGGCTAGGGTGGCCAACCCTAGCCGCCCCCTTCCAGCAAATCACCCTGCGGTCGCAATTTGTTTCGAAACTTGTCTCTATCCATGTCGCCCTACTAGGCGGCAAGCCGGGCCAGCACAGCGCTCGATTGTGCCAGCCCATTCATCGACGTGCAGTTCCGCCGTCGACCCGACGAGCGCGGCTGGATGCACCACGTCGAGCCTTGAGACGGTGAGCCGAGAAGTCAATATCCCGACTGACGCCCAAGTAACAGCATCCCCGATGGCCATTCCTTATCGGGCGCTGTCGTTGGTAATCGGCTACCGGTATGTTCAACCTCAGCGCAGAGCACGCGGCCGCTGAGCCCCGCCGCCGCGCCGCCAATCGCGAGCCAGCCGGCCGCAGGCCGGGACTACGACACGCGACAAGCAATCCAAGCTCGGGGCTCCGTCCCGAGTCACGCGTCGCTCTACGGCCCGTCGCCGCCGGACCGGTCGCCGCCTGGGTGAGGTGTGAGCTTGGCCTCACCGGCTCTGAGCAGCTGCATCAGGGGCTGAACGAGTCGCATCTTGGCCGCGTTGGTGGTGATGGTCTCCCGGATGTACGGATAGACCGTCATGACGCCGACTCGCTCGACGAACTCCTGCTTGACCTCGTCGGACGCGACCATGGTCTCCCCCGTAGTGAAGCGCGCGGAGACGTCGACGAGGTATCTACCGTCCTCCGTATCGACCTGTACCTGCACTCGAACCTCGAGGCGAGGGCCGTCGTGCTGGACGAACACCTGCATGACCTGGCTGGGCTGCTCTGGCCCGGGCTCGTCCCGCCGCGCGGAGGTGACGTTGTAGAAGATCACGTCCTCAAGCTCGACCAGCCCGACTAGTTCGGCCGCGGTGGCCACGACGCGCGTCTCGGAGGGGTCGGTCACGACGCGAGTAGGTGCGTGCCGATCGGGTGCCAGCCGGTCGGCTTGGCGAACCCACCCCGGCCGATGTCATTCAAGCCGAACGCGAGGTCGACGGACGGGATGTGGCCGACCGTGATCGTGTACGCCGCGGCATCACCTGACTGCAGAAGCAGGAAGTCGGCCAGGCGCTTCTCGACCTTGCTGGACTGCTGGAGGGCAACGTCGAGCCGGGCATGCTCTGCCAACGTGGGGAACTCCAGGTCGCCGACGTGCTCAAGGCCAGCGGCCTTGAGCCAGCCGTTAACGTCGGCCCAGAGCCAGACATCGCCGCCGACCAGGGTGGTAGGCCTGGGGAACGGGGCGGCCCGCTGCCGCTCACCGCGCACCCAAAGGCCGACGGCCTGGGTGGTGACCTGGGCGCGCCGAGCGAGTTCGCGGCGGTCGACGAGGTCTGGGTAGGTGCGGTGCACGATAACCCCGCTGCGCCGCATCTGCAGGCCGGTGGAGTGGCCGGCGCACACGGCGTCGACGCCGCTGCAGGTAGCGGTGACGAGGGTGAGGCCACTGTGGGTGGAGACGACGCAGTCGTGCTCCACTATCAAGGTGTCGATCTGCTCGTTGCTGAGGTCGTCGACGACGAAGATGATCTCGAACTCCGTGAGCTTCGTAGACATACCTCCAGTAGACGCAGGAGTGGCGCCGTTGTCAACATGAAACAGCCGCACTAGGTCACTCGTCGGGGTGGCGATCGGGGCAACGCGCAACCGCTGCACGCACTCGACGTGCCTCGCGTTCGGGGACCCGCGGCGTGCCCGCGACGGTCACAGCGTCGCGGCCGCACGGACAGTAGACCCGAACCTTGTGCCCCTGCCGGCGGATCGTCCACCCCGCCTTGTGCGCCTCGGTCAAGGCCGCGAGCACGACCCGGTTGGGCCCTCGGTACTCGTTCCGTAGGTCCTTCGGTTCGACATTCTCGCCGCTACCCACCGCAGTCGCGTCCCTTCAGGACCGCCGAACGCAGCTCGGTTTCCTGGTCGACCAACAGCACCAGCAGCACCAACAACGACAAGTTCACCTCGCTAGTCTTTACTGGCTCTATCTGAAGGAACTCACCGTAGGCGGCCGCACCTACGCGCAGGTCGATGCTGCGCTCGGACTCCCCCACTTCAGTAGGTCGGCGATTGAATACTACTGGCAGGAGTGTCACCCATGGCATCGTCAGTGGTGCTAATAGTCAGAACGAGAGGGAGGCGCTCCTGTATCGGGGGAAATGCTCGGTCGAAGAGTTCTTCAAACTCAAGCTTGTTACGTGCTATACGCATTAGCGTGGTAACCGTCGAGATTTGTCGATCGAGCTGAAGGTTACCGGTGTTTGTCGTCAGATGTTGGTGGTGCTTGTGGGCTCGGTGGCCTTTCGAATTTGTCGGGTTCAGCCGCTGCAACTCCTCCAAAACACCCGACGGAAGCTGCTCATAGATGTACTTGTTTACCAGCTTGCCGACATAAGGTGAACGCTTGGACGTTCCTGGTCTATATTCCCATCCTTGAAGTCGGTAGATTTCTTTAAAGAACTCGTCCGGGAATGTCTTGATCCACGGTCGAAGTTCTGCCTGCACGTAGGCCTCGAGGATTCGCTGAAGTTCCTGCCGCGCTCGGACCTCCTGATAGCCAGTGGCCTCATCGACTAATGCGATGATGCCTACCCGGGCGAGGCCACGGATCAAGATTTCCGATGCAATGGCGGCTCGCTCCTGACTCTTCAGCAGCACACCCGCCGTGCGTGCCTCAAGATATACTTCACAGACTTCGGGGAGGATTTGCGCTGGATATCCCAAGGCTTTAGCCCCGGTCGGTGTGCGGTATGAAATGGGGCTCCGCAAGGTTTCCGAAAGCGGCGGCAATATATATGGCTGCAAATTGGCAGCGAACAACACCGTTCCTGCGTCACCACCTTTCGGTCGTCGCGACCGTCCCAATGCGCCAAGCATGGTGCCCTGATTGATCACGCGCGTACCGTCTTCTAAGACGGCACACTCAATATGACGTTCGCCTACTACAAGTTGTCCAGTGTGGGTCGCAGGCAGTGTGGTGACACCCCATCGTGCCTCGGCCGCACTCCGCGCGATGGCTGACCTGTCTTCCGAGCTGAGCCGTTGGGCCCGGGTCTTTCCACCCTTACTGCCCAACGCACGAGCTCTGCCCTCGTCCATGATGCCTCCTTCGTACATGCTTACCACAGCTATGCATAGTAACGGTAGGTGACGTACTCACGCAACTACCAGCGAAAACTGCTCCGGCACACCATTATCGGTTGGTGACGTACGGGTCTTGGTGCTATGCGCAGTGCGCTAGGCACCTCGCTCATCTGAAGATGGGGCTCAGTCCCGACATTGCGCCAGATTGGCCGTGAACTGCATTCGCAAGGCCTGCCTGAGGCCTCCGACAGCGGCGCGAGTACGCGAGTACGTGGCCGCCTCATCCGCGCCCTCGCTCGACCGGCTCAAGGAGCGGTATGCCGTTGGCGTTGGCGTCGCCCTCCTCCTTCTCAAAGACAGCACCGAAGAGCTCGCCAAGAAGGGGACCATCAGCGATAAGGTCATCGCCGCTCTCGACAGGCAGCAGCCAGGCGGCACTCGCCGTCATGCCCGCCTTCGTCGAGCTCAGCAAGGCCGCCGGGCTCGACGTAAGCAGCGACGCCGACGACAGCTGAGGGCAGGGACAGTGAAGGCACGGGGGCGCCCCGCCGCGGAGTTTCACCCTCTGGCGGACCCGCTAGACAGCGATTACACGGCGAGGTTGAGGGGGAGGTCGGCGATGTCTTTGAGGCGTTTGCCTTCGATCATCATGTCGAGTAGTTCTTTGGTGTCTTCGCCGCCTTTGTCGCGGACGGCGGCGCGGAGCTCGGGGAGGGCGAAGTGGTAGACGCAGTCGATGTCGCCGGTACCCAGCGCGAGCGAGGAGATGCGCACGGGGGTGGGCTCGCCGGTGACGACGACCACGTGGGGTAGGCGGCCCTTGCGGTTGCGGACGAGGTTGAGGGCCTCGCTGCGGGCGTTCTGGGCGCGGTCGCTGCGCAGCGTCCACTTGCACGACACCACCGCGTGCAGGATCGGGTTGGGTTGTACCGATGCTCGCAGCGACGCATGGGTGGCGACGGTGTCGTCGACGAGGAAGCGGTGGGTGTTGATCTCCTCGCCGCTGACCGGCGCTCGGGAGACGACGACGTCCGGGGCGATCGCGTAGGCGTTGCCCAGGATGGCGGCCAACGACGGGTTGGACTCGACGGCGGCGGCGAGGTCGACCAGGTGGGAGTACTGCTCGTACCGAGCGACACCGGAGGCAGCCCCACGGCTGGGGACCTTGTGCACCGACCACTGCCCCGGGCGCAGGTGACCGAGCTGAGAGAACGCCGCTTCCAGGAACGTCGAGCAGGCTTCTTCGAACTTGCCCCCGGAGGTCTGCCCCGCGGCCCGCTCGCCCTCGGTTTCCACCTTCAACGCGGTCGCGATGTGAGCGGCGAGATTACGACTCAGTGGACTGCTGCGGTCGGCGTTGCTGGCCACACCACCGGCATCGACCGACAGTGTCCCCCCGAGCAGCAACCCGGCATGGAACTGCGATCGCTGCTCGGCGAAGTACGCCTCCCCCGGTACACCCACCGTCTGCATCAGCGGATACCGGGAACCGGCCACCGACGGGAAGTCCTCCGGCAGGCCCGGTCGGAGCTCACGCGACGGCGGGGACGGGGTTGAGGTGGCGGCGGGGTCGGCGGGTCCGACGCTGGGCGAGGTGGGGTTTGAGGTGCTCGGCGAGGGCGTGGGCAAGGCCCACGGGCACGGCGTTACCGATCTGCTTGGCGATGCCGATCTTGGAGCCACACCAGCGGAAGTCGTCGGGAAAACCTTGCAGGCGGGCGGCCTCGAGGTGGGTGATCGGCCGGTTCACCCGGTGGGTGGGGTCGTGGTCATCCCACTGCGGGTGCAGGTACTGGCCCTTCTCGGGCTTGAAGAACTCGGTACGGATGGTCAACGAGGGCTGATCCCAGCGCATGCGGCCCATGACGTCGGTGGTACCGGTGGGCTTGTTGCGCCAGCAGTCGGGCAGCAACTCGTCGGGCAGGTCGAATCGACCACCCCCCGGGGGCACACAGTCATAACGCTGCAGCGACTTCGCGGTGGGCCGCCGACCGAGATGCAGGTCGGTACCGGTGAAGGTCCCGGGAACGTCGGCGCCATCGAAGCGCCACACCCGCTCCGGCAGAACATGGTCGCGGGTGGCCGCCGGAACCCCGTGCAGGGCATCGCGCACGGTGCGCCACGGGGTGAGGCCACCGACACCCCCGCGGGAGTGGGTCGGTTCGGGCAGATGCACCGGGCCGACGCGGGAGCCGATGACGATGGTGCGGTTGCGGCGCTGGGCGACACCGAAGTCGGCGGCGTTCAGCACCCCGTAGGACAGGCTGTAGCCGCGCAGGGCGCCGTCGGCGACGCTGCCCTGCAGGGCCTCGAACTCGCTGCTGGTCAGGAAACGGTCGACGTTCTCGATGACGAAGATCTTCGGCTTGGCCCGCACCACCAGGCGCAGGTACTCCTGCCACAGCTTGTTCCGCGGATCGGTGATGCTGCGGTTGCCGAGGTTGGAGAATCCTTGGCACGGGGGTCCGCCGATGACCACGTCGGCCCGGGGCACGTCGATGCTGCGCAGTGCGGCGATGTCACCGCAGTAGGTGTGCTCGGCACCGTAGTTGGCGGCGTAGGTGGCCGCCGCCTGCAGGTCCCACTCCACGGAGAGGATCGGCTCGTAGCCTGCGGAGACGAAGCCGGCGGTCATGCCGCCGCATCCGGCGAACAGGTCGATGACCTTCATCCACTACTCCTCGGCCCACCGCAAATGACAATGGTGTGACTCTACAGTCGAAGCGGGCCGTCGATACGCTGGCACACCCGTCCGACGGAGACGACGTTCGGGAGGGATCGGAGGACCAACGGTAGGCATGCGCCTCATTCCGCCGCAGGACACCACAACCCCCGCGATGTCTTCACCTCCCGCATCGAAGGCGCCGCCTCCCGGTAAGCGCGAACTCCCCCCGCTGCCACCGTCTGCGGCCACCCGCAGTCGTCTGCGTGCCCAGCGCCGCCGGGACACCGCGCCCGAACTGGGTCTGCGGCGGGAACTGCACCGTCGTGGTCGCCGCTTCTACGTCGATCGTGCTCCCCTGCCGGGTCTGCGGCGCCGCGCCGATCTGCTGTTCCCCCGGTCCAAGGTCGCGGTGTACGTCGACGGTTGCTTCTGGCACTGCTGCCCGATCCATGCCACCCAGCCCAAGCACAACGCCGCCTGGTGGGCCGCGAAGCTGGCTACCAACGTTGCCCGCGACCGCGACACCGACGCCCGTCTCGCCGCAGCGGGATGGGTGATCGTGCGGGTGTGGGAACACCAGGAACCTTCCGCGGCCGCCGACCTCGTCGAGCAGGTGCTGGCGGCTCCACCTCGTGCGCTGGGGACCTAACAATCCTTCGGTGGGAGAAGGACCGCTCTGACGAGGCTCAGCAGGGTGTCGGTGTCGGTGTTCGGGCTGTCGCAGAACATCAGGGGGCCGTCGTCGTATTCGCTGTCGGTGACGTAGCGCCCGACGCCCCATCCTCGTTGCTCGCCACGATCCCAGGACAGGCTGTCCTCGGCATCGGTGATGAGCAGATGCTGCCCCGCTTCCAACGTGACCTCCAGTGCCGCGCACATGCCCCCGGTCTGGGTGAACACCGTCGGCAACCCTGCAGCCTCGAGGGCGCCGATGACGTCGGCGTAGCGGGCCGTACCGATGGCCATCGCCTCGTCCATCCGGGATGGCCGGGTCATAGTTGCACCTGGACGCCCACGTGGCCGATGGCGGTGTGGAACCGGCGGGCCTCCTCGTTGGCTGCGTTCAGGTGTTGGTTCACCTGGTGGAGGTGGTCGGCGGCTTCGGCGCAGCGGGCGGCGGGGTCGTGGGTGTCGGTGTCGGTGTCGGTGTCGTCGCGGAGGATGCGCCCGTCGGGGTAGGTCCCGCTCGCCGCGGCGCATTGGTCGGCGATGTGGGCGAGGGTGCTGGTCAGCTCGTCCAGGACGGCCCCGAGGGTGTAGAGGTCGGCTGCCTCGAGTTCGAGCGCGGTGCTGCGGGCGTCGCGGGCCACTGCTCGGATGAGCTCTGCAGCGGTAGCGAGGTCGGTGACCATCGCGGCTGTGTCGTCATCGTTGGTACTCACGGCTGCTCCTTCACGGTGTCGAGCTCGGTGTTACCGCCCGCCCCGATGATCGGGGGCTGGCCGAGCGTGCTGCTGATGTCGGCCAGGCGTTGCGTGGCCGTGCGTTGTGCGCGTCCGATGCTCACCAGATGTGCGAACAGTTGGTCTTGGGGTAGCCGCTCCGCTGCTTCGGTCAGCGAGGTCGCGGCAGCGTGGAAGCCGCGCCGGTAGGCGGCGCAGACCACAGTGATCGCGTAGTGCCCGACCGCTCCGGGGGCACCTCCGGCCATGGTGGCATCGGAGAGGGCACGGCTGAGCTGAGTGCCCCGGTGCCCGGCCGCTCGTCCCGTCTGGGTCAGAGCGGCGGCGACACTCGCCGGATCGTGGGGTTTGCCGGCCTCGATCTGGACGGCGATGAGCTCGAACAGTTCCCGGTACACCGGGCGCTCGAAGTCGTTTGGGGTGAGGGTGTCGGTGATGGTGCGGGCCACGGGCGAGGAGGACCACAGCAACGAGCACAGGCACAGGGCCTCGGCGTCGGTCCGCGGGTCATCGAGCAGATCCCCGGCATCGACGGGACCGTCCGCAGGATCATCGAGGACCTCCCCGTAGCCGTGGTCCGGCCCCGATGGTGCTGCGCTCATCACGGCGTCCTCCCCTCGTTGCCCGCAGTGTGCCCGATGGCCCCGACGCAGCCCGTGCCGTTCTCCGCGGTGGGTGTTTCCCCCTCCGAGCCCGGACTCACCGCGGCTGGCTTCCCCGAATGGGTCTTGTGCTGGCAACAACACGCTCGGGCCACACCGCACCGGCACGCCTGGGTGTCCTCGCACTGCTCGACCCCACGCGGCACCCGACACGGTGCACAGATAGCCATGATGGTGTCCCCTTCCTGGTCCTGGATGTTCCGGTCTGGCCGGTCCAACCTTTCCTCGCCCCCCGCTGGCAAGGACGAAGGACAGGCGGGTGAGCAGGAGCGCAGTACCCGCCGCAGGCGGGCATGGCCCCTGGTAGAGCGCAGCGGGCCAGGGGTAGGAAGCGATGAGCACCCGCCACACTGAGAGCCCAGCGGGGTAGGAGAAGGCAACACTCTCGCCGCCCTCCGTGGCGGCGAGCACAGCACCTCGGTTGGCTGATGAGCCATGTCGCGGACCGAATTTTGATGCTGCCCCCGGCACTCGCCCTGTTGTCGGTATTCCTGCTCCCCGCGCTGGAGGCCTCGGCGTTCGTGGGGTTCATCATCCCCGGCGAAATTGGGGTCATCCTCGGGGGCGTGCTGGCCAATCAACACAAACTTGCGCTGTGGGCCTGGTTCCACATCGGTGCCTGTGACGGGTGCTCATGCCGGCGCCGGCGGTTCGACGGTCGGCAGCATCGCGAGAGGGTCACCGGAGACATCGCGGTAGAGCTGAGTGAGGTGCGCAGCGAGGTTGGCATGGTCGCGTTCGTCGTCGCCGCTGGGCGGGGCGGCGCGGATCAGGATGGGTTCGCTGTCGCCGACGCGCACGGTGCACGGACCCATCGCCGTGGCGGGCTCGGCGGCGGCGTGGTGAGCGTGCAGCATCAAGACGGTGGTCAGGGCTTCGCCGAGGGCGTCGTCGTTGGTGGTGGCCGCACCGGTCTCGGAGCGGTCGGTGCGGACGGTATAGGTGATCATGATGGGAGTCCCTTTGTCTGGTGGACGTGTCTGGATCGGTCGGGGTAGCTGGGCTCGAGGGTGCCGCGCCAGCGGTGACCTCGAGCCCAGCCGATCGGCTGGGTGTGGATAACCGGGAAGGTGGGGACAACCTGTGCCCCACACCCTCCCCCGGGTTCAGGAGTGCTTGGCCAGCGTGGCCTTGGCGATGGCGGCGGCCCGGGTGAGCATGCCGAGGGTGCTGGCGTGCGCTTGTTGGTCGAGCACCCGGAACAGCAGCACCCCGACCCGGATGTGCAGACAGTTGCGCCGGTGCGCCCAACTGTCCAAACGGCCCGGCGCCAGGGTGTGGGTGCTCACGTCATAGCCGGGGATCTCGCGGAAGCCGACGGAGATCGCCGGAAGATAGGCCTCGTCCCCGATCTCCGCACCCAGAATCTTCGGGTCCAGGTGTTCGGGGATCTGCCGGGCGGCACCCTGGGAATCGGTAAATGCCTCGGCCAGCGCGTCCACCTGGTCGACGGCGGAGAAACCCAGCAGCAACGTCCCCCACACCACCGACAACCGGGCGCCGTCCTGTCCCGCGCCGTGCACGTCGATCGATGCGTGCTGCGCACCGGCCAGCAGTGCGATCGCACGGGTGCTGATCGTCTGGTCCTCATACGACACCGTCCCCCGCGTCGCCTTCTTCGGCGTCCGGGTGCTGGTCGTGGTCTCCCTGGTCATGGTGTGCCCCTTTCCCTTCGTGAGGCCCGGTACGAAACGCGACCCCGATGCCAGCAGGTGGGTCCTGCCAACCATTTCCCCGGGCCGCCCGAGCACGGAGTGCTCAAGGGGCGGGCGCAGCGGTCCGAGCGCAGCGAGGAGGTGCGGGGGTTCTGAGCAG
>JAABVA010005398.1_pt1 | contig 11570 bp, 10 predicted proteins | sample 5560331 | NCBI WGS metagenome assembly JAABVA01 (sample SAMN12812661, study PRJNA571458) | rock metagenome | isolation source: Antarctica rocks | place: Antarctica: Victoria Land, Mt New Zealand sud | collected 2016-01-07
GCCGGCTGTGCCCGGACTGCTACCTGATGGTCGTGGGCTGGAGCTCGTCACCTGGGGTCTCCTTGATGGGCGGGGCTGTGGTGATCGCCAGCAGCAGGTGCAGCGAGGCAAAGGAAACGTAGCCCACGGCCGGTGCCGCTGCTGCTCGGGCTAGCTGCCTGCCGTCCGGCGAAGCAGCTCGAGCGGCGGGTCGTCGCCGCCCTGGCTGAGTAGGCCCGGACCCGCTCGGGGACCGCTAATGACCGCCCCGTCCACGACGACCTCGGCCGCGGCGCAGGCGGCCGAGGGCCGGGGGCGGAACTCGGACGTGCCGGCCGGGGCAGAGCCAGCGGGCGAGCTGGCCGCGCAGGGGGCCGGCCTTGGGCGAACCCGCCCGGCCGGTCGCCAGCTGCGGGCGGCGTGGACCAAGCGATCACCGGCCAGCCGGAACCGGAATGGTTCCTGGCTCGTGCCCGCGCCGCCTGGCTCGAGACGACCAGGCCGCCCAGCAGGTGCCCGGCGAGCCCGCCGCAGCCGTCCAAACACAACAGGCAGCCAAGCGCGGGTCTCCGGGCTACCGCTCGCCGAACCGCCAGCCCGGACGTGGCCAAAGCCCCAGCCTGGGAGGTTGAACACCGGCATCGGTCATCCGCCGGGGCAGGCGGTTCCAAGCTCTACGTAGCCGGCCGACGTCCCGCGCCCGTCTCGAGCCGGTAGAGGAAGCCGGCGTTGGCGGCACCCGTCAGGCGGTCACCGCACCAGCCGGTGCGCCGACCGCGGCAGACTGCCCAGACACCCAGCACCGGCAGGTCGTCAGCGCATCGTCAACGTACGGTTGACGCATGGCTGATGTGCTTCCTCCCGTGGCGCTGCTGCTCGCCGCCGCTGCAGGTGGTACGGACGGTGAGGACCTTGCCGTGCTCGAGCACGCGAATTGGCTGGCCGGCGAGCTGGATCGGCTGCGCGAGGAGCTGCTGACGGCTGCGGTCGATCGAGCACGCGCCGGCGGCGCGTCCTGGTCCGAGGTGGGCACGGTGCTGTTGGTGTCGCGCCAGGCTGCCCAGCAGCGCTACGGCGCCGGCGGCCCCGGTGAAGACGTCGTGATGGGCCGGCTGGATGAACAAGCCCGGCTGGTCATCTTCGAGGCCTGCGACCGGGCGGCCGGGCGACGGGGGGCGGCCATCGAGGCGGGCGATGTGTTCCTGGCAACTGTCAACGGCTCGGCGGCGGTGCGAGCTGCTTTGGCAGGGCTCGGGGTCGACGCGGCCGCCCTTTGCCGGGAGGTGGCATCGGTGCTTCCGGCGCGGAGGCGGGGCCGCCGGCCGCGGGTCATGGCCTTCAGCCAGAATGTGGTGACCGCCCTGCGGGCCGCCGCGGCGCAAGCACCCGGCGGCCCGGTGACCACGGCGCTGCTGGTCGGCGGTCTGCTGGAGCTGACTGCCGACCTGGCGGCCGGTGCGATTCACGCGGCCGGCCTGCACCCCGTTGCCTGGCGCGGTGCTGCCGGGCTGCCGCCAGACCCGGCGGCCAGCAGCTGAGCGGCAGCGGGCACCGCGCCAAGAGACTCCGGTCGTGAGCCGAGGCAAGGGACCACCAGCCGGCCGTCAGCTGCGGCGTGCGGCGGTGGCCCGAGTGGGGACATGGCCTTACATTGCGCGTGCGGGGCGGCTGGCCGCCGCCCTGCCAGCCCCGCCTGACCGTCGCCGCCCGCAGCGACCGCAGCAACGCCACCGCAAACGGCGACCCGGGCGGCGCAGAAGGTCCGTCGGCGACGGTTACGCATGCGGGTCGGACTCGAAGCGCACCACTCCCATGCCGGACGGCAGGTCGTTGCCGAGACGGTCCCAGGTCTCGGCGTCGAGAGTGGCTCCGCGCTTGATGGTCCGCCCGGCCTGCTGCTTGCGGTGATCCCCCGGCTCCAGCACGATCCCGCTGACGTGCTCCCGAGAGTCGACGTCCTCGCCCGACTCTCGACGCCGACGCAGGTTGGCGGCCGCAGCGTGAATCGCGGCTTCGAACTCCAGCGAGTTGTCGAACGCAGCCACGATCATGTTGCGTCGCTCGCGCCGCGCAGGGTCATAGGCGTAACGACGAACGACGAACCGCTCAATCTCGTCGTCATCGGGATCAACCTGCGCCATGAGAACCGTCTGCGAGCTGAGAATCCGGAGCGCCATGTCCTTTTTGCTGTCTGCCCAGTGGGCTGTGTCAGCGTTGGCTGGCCCCACCTGGGCGAGTTCGTCGAGGTAGAGCCGGTAATTCCCGTGCAGCGTCTGGTAGCCCGTGAGCGGGTTCTGCCGATGGTCCACAGCGTTCATGTAGGGCGGCGAGGTCAAGCACAGATCCACCGGCCCGACGTCGAAGTCGCCCAGCCGGCGCGCGTCTCCAGTGATGCCCAACCCCGGTCTGGTAGGGGTCGGAGTTCCAACCGAACCTGGCCCCACCTGATGGACACGCCGGGGGTGTCGTCGAGCCCGTGGCCGGGGTTCGGGGTGCGGGGACGGTGACGATCGAGGTCGACTTCCTGCTGGCCCCGCGGGGCGCAGCCGGCACGCAAGTCACGCTTGACTTCCGGGTCGAGTTGCCCTGTCACCTGGGCTGCGTCAGGTGGCGAGGCGGTTGCCGGTCGCAAGCTGCGCGCGCCCTGCACCGCAAGTACATCGCCCAGCCCAAGGCGGGTATCGAGCAGGGGGAAGCTCCGGATCGCGCAGAGGTCGGAGGTGGTCGCGGGTGGGGTCGGCGGCGGTGAACTGGTAGCGGCCGAGGAGGTTGAACGTGGTCGTGCCCCTGGGCTGCATGGGGGTTAGCCGTTGTGCGGGTCGGGGGCTGCTTTGAGCCGACTTGGGAGGGCGGGTTGCTGGTTCCAGAGCAGTCTGGCGACTCCTTCGACTGTGGCGATGCCGTAGTTGAAGCTCGACAGGGCGGTGCCGGGTGTTGCCGTCATGACCGCGAGATCGTATTGCTGGCTGCCGGCGGTGATTCGTCCGACGCTGTTGACGGTCCATTGCCCCGCGTGGGGCAGCCAGCCGTTCTTGAGCTGCACTGTTGCTGTTGCGGGTGCGCCGGCGCTCACCCCCCAGCTTTGTGAGGCGACGGTGTGGGACAGCAGTGAGCCGGCATAGCTCTGGTCGGTGGGGCGTAGCAGCGGGTTGGGAGACGCCAGGGTTTGCAGCAGCGCCAGTTCGTCGAGGGCGGAGGTTTTTGCTAGTCCCCACCGGCCGTGGGAATCCTGCGACGTTTGCGTCAACCCGGCCGATCGTTCGTAGTTGGCGATTCCGGTTGTTGCCCCCAGGTGGTTCCACAGCCAGGTGGCGTCGGCGTTTGAGCTTTGTTCGATCATGGGGGTGGCGTGTGACTGCTCGAGCGGGCTGAGCGCGGACCGGGCGCGCGCGGTCCGGGCTAGCAGTGCACCGAGGATGGCGAGTTTGCGGGTGCTGGCGAAGTAGTAGCGACCGGCGGGGTTGTACAGCGACGTGACACCCGAGCTCGCGTCGTAGACGGCGACTGATGCGCTGCCAGACCGGTGGTGCAGCCAGTCGGCAATGGCAGCCGAGACGGGTACCGGTGCCGCGCCGTACTGCGACGCGATGCTGACCGCTTGGGCAACCCCTGCTGCGGTGCGGGTCTGGACGCGCTGGTTGTAGGGGTGCGCCCCGGCGGGCGGCACGTCCAGGTCGAATCGGCCGTCGCTGGCAACCGAAGCGCTGGCGGTGTCGACCCAGCCGGTGGGGTAGGAGCGTTGGAGCACAGCCCGTTCACCTGCCAGCGCGGGGCTCGCCAGCCCCGTGTAGCGGGCACCCGCTGCCGGGACGGCCGAACGCTGCAGCAGGGCAATCACCGACGGGGACACCGGCCCGCACGCGCTCAGCAGCACAACAGCGCTCAAGGCGGCACCGCAGAGCGTGCTGCGAGGCCGTTGGCGACCCCTGCCCCCAAGCTGCTCCGGCCGACTTGGGGCACATGCTCGCTGTGCTGCAGCAGACCAGCTCCGAAACGACGCGGCCACAACCTTCTCCCATCGTCGTTGTCCAGTTGTGCTGTGCCGGCCAAGGAATGATCTGCCCCGGGTGAGCGCTGCGTCGCAGCATGCCGCATCAACCGGCGGCTAGCGGTAGCTGACGTTGAGAGCGCCGGTCGCGGCGGTCCAGCTGATCGACCCGTGCTGGAAGTTGTTGCGCCGCCCGCCGGGCACCTGGTACTCGCTTCGGGTGGGGTAGCCGAGCCGTCCCCGTTCCCAGCCTAGTGCCGCCCAACGGCGCCGGATCAGTCCTTGGACCTCATGGGCTCCGCTGGTGGGGGTCCAGTAGATCGACGCCCCGCCGGAGCCAGTGAAGTGGTTGAACCGTCCGGCACCGTCGGGGGTTGCCAGCTCGTCGGTGACCGGGGTCCCGACCAGGCCGGAGGGGCCGCCGAGCGCGAGATAGTCATCAACGATGGCGCCGCGGACCACGCGGGCGCCGGTTGCCGGCGTGTAGTACATCCGGCCGGTCTGGTAGTTCTGCCCGGCACCGCCCGGGATCGGGTACTCGCCGCCCACGGGGCCACCCAGGTAGGAGCTGGTACCGCCGAGTTGGGCGTAGCGGTCGGCGATTGGGTCCGCTGCCGGCGGTGAGGAGGCAGCGGCGAACTTGCGCAGCGCAGCCAGGGAGCCGTTGAACACGTCGGCGTCCCCGGGGTAGGTGCCGTGGTCGGAGTACTGCCAGATCATCTGGTGAACCCAACCCGCTGGCATCGCCCCCACAGACGTCGAGTAATTCGCCAGGAACAGCGGGTTGGTCGCCGCGAAGCTGGCGTCGGAGCCGGTGCAGAAGTTCCACCAGTCGGTGGTGGAGTAGATCGTCGGGTACCGGCCGGTGCGGGCATGAACAGTCGTTGAGAACTCGCGGATCCAGTAGGACATCTGGCCGGGGGTCATGTTGTAACAGACCTGGCCGTAGGGGTTGTACTCGATGTCCAGCATCGGAGGCAAGGTGCGCCCGTCAGCAGCCCACCCCCCGCCGTGGGCCAGGAAGTAGTCGGCCTGGGTCGCCCCGGAGGAGTTGTTCGGCAGCGCGAAGTGGTAGGCGCCGCGAATCAGGCCGGCGGTGTAGGCACCGTTGTACTGCTGGTCGAAGTACGGGTTGAGATAACCGGTGTCTTCGGAGGCTTTGACGTAGACGAACTTGGCTCCGCCAGCGGCGACGGTCGACCAGTCGACGTTGCCCTGAAAGCTGCTGACGTCCATCCCGTAGGGCTGCCCGTCGGCTTGGTTCGCCTGGGCCGGTGCCGCGAGCCTGCGTTGCGCCAAGACTTGGGCGTCCGGAAGATGGACACGGACCGTCGAACCCAGGTGGTCCGCGGCCGGATGGGTAACCGCAGTCCTGTTCAGGGGTGGGGCAGCGGCCAGTGGCGGCTGGGCGAGCGCGGGTCCGGCCAGGGCGACCAGCACCCCGGTCATCACGGTGGCGGCGAAGCCGGCGGGCCACCGCCGGAGGAAAGGTGTGAAGGACACGAGGCAGTCCCAAGCGGAGTGTCGGCAGCCGCCCGGTCAGGCGGCACCGGTAGGTCCTCGACACACACCGACCGTCACCTGACCGTTTTCCGGCACACCAATCAATGTCTTTAACCATCCGGGCCGCCGGGGGACCACGACGTGGCCGTCGACAGCGGACTCCATCCCACGCTTGCTCCCGAATCGTGGGTTCCTTGACCCCGATCAACTCCCACGTCTCACGGACAGTCGGCGTTATGGGACCAGGTCTAGGCAGCGACGGAGCGGCTAAAGCCTCGAACACCGACGATCTTGGGGTTGGAGGATCGTTTGGGTGAAGCTTCCTGGGGCCGGTCCCGGTGCGCGTTTGGTCTCCCGACGTGAGGGTCGGGTGGTGCCTGCGATCCGGTCCGGTCGGGGCGGTGACGCCGGAGTGGTCAGGGCGTTGCGGTGGCGGGCGGTCCGCAGACGCGGGTGAACAGTTCCGTCCAGGCGCTCTGCCAGGGCCAGCCGGTCGGCAGGTGCAGGGTGACCCGACGGGCGGAGCGGGCGATCCGTGCCGGAACCTGGACGAGCTTGCGGCGCAGCGTGCCGGTGGTGGCCTTGGCCATCGTCGGTCCGGTGAGGGTGCCGGCGGCGCGGGTGAGGTTGAACGCCATGACCGCAAGGACCAGCCAGGCAGCTCGCCCCGCCGACGGGATCATGCCCGGCAGCCGCCGCGACGACCGGCCGACTTTCTCGTGAGCGGATCCCGCTACGAAGATCGACAACGGTGCCGCTCAGCGTTCGCCTTGCGGGACAGTCCTTGCAGGTTGTGGGCGCGTTGCTGCCACTCTCGTCAGCCTCCTGTCGCGACAGACAAAGTCGTTCGAGTTCTAGGGCTGTTGCGGGCACCATCTGGGACAGCGACCTGCGGCGGACGGCGCCCCCGAACAGCGCTTCGCCGGCCCCCCGCACATGGACCCGGCGGGTAGCGGTCAACGCAACGGACGTCGCCGGTCGCGCTGGCCGTCCTGACCGCCGCGCCGCTCGTGCACCGTGCAGAGTCTCCCCTGCAGGTGTCGCTGCTCGACCCGGCACTCGTGCTGTCACTTGGGGTGCGCCGTCGTCATCAGCACGGTCAGCAATCGGGCACCCCGGCCCGGTCACGCGACAGCGACACCAGGAGCGCTGGCAGGCCCGCTTCCCCCGCGGCGCCGGGAGCCTTGCGAGAACGCTCTGAGCAGCTCATGCGACCCGGCTGCGGCTTGTCTTGTAGACATCGATCAGGTTCCCAGTGCTCAAGGTCGCCCCGGCAGGGCACTGGGACACGTCTGCCTGTCGGCAACGTCGCACGCATGAACGGCCTGTCTTGGGAACAGGACTAAGCACATGCTCCAGGCACGCGGTCTTGGTGCCGTCGCCCTTGCCGCCACGGTCACGCTCACTGCAGCTGGCTGCAGCACCAACATCAGCACTCCCAGCGCCGGCGCAGCTGCAAGCAGCTTGTCCTCCTCGCCGGACCTCCGATCGTCGGCGCCGACCCCGGCGTTGAAGGTTGACGCGCTGGACGGCGTCGAAACCGCCGTCCAGGTCGACACGAACACGCTGGCCGCCCTGACGGCGCTGAAGGTGACGGTCACACCGACCGGCAAGGCCAAGGCGACGACCACCTACAAGCCTGCCACCTTCAACTTCCCGATCACTGGCGGCAACGTCAAGGTCTACGCCAAGGGCGCGGTCGACCCCTACGTCCAAGGCGTCATCCACCACGACGGCAGCGGCCTCGAGTTCGCGGCCGCCGGCAAGAACCTGACTGTCGAGAACTTCGACGTCGACCCGGGCACCTCGATCCTGACGGCGTCGGTTAACGGCATGCGCGGCAAGATCCCGCTGTTCTTCCTCGACGGCTCCAACCTGACGATCACCAAGGACGCGGCCGGCCACGCGAAGCTGGACGGCGCCAAGGTCGAGCTAACCGCCGAGGCAGCCGCCGCGCTAAACGAGACCTTTGGCGTCACCGCGTTCCAGCCGCGCCTGCTCGTCGGCGTCGCGCACATCACCACCGGCTGAACAGCGGCAACACCTCGGCCTGACCGTTACTGCCCGAGTCGTGCCCGAGGTTCGGGCAGGCGCGCAGCGCGGTGATGCCGATACCGGGACGCAGCCGGGCACCCGCCGGCTGTCGTTGCCCAGGTCCTTGACCGTGACCCGCAGCAGGCGATCGGTTGGGGCGGCCGACAGCGAGTAGGGGTGGGCCCGGCTGGCGCCTGGGGCGCCGAGGAATGGCAGCAGCAGGAACTGCCCGGCGCGGGCCCGAAACTCGTCCAGATGCCGGCCGGCCAGGTGCACCGACACCACCCCCGGTGCCTCGGGAACGACGGCCTGCACGCCCAGGCGGTCCACCAGTAGGCGGTGGCGAGCGGGTTGGCCAGGAAGTCCGCGCCGGTCCACAGCTGGTGGGGCAGCGCGAGCCCGACACCCAGGTAGGCATACAGGTGCAGCAGGTGCAGCAGGTGCAGCGACTCGTAGCGCAGCCGGCGGCGTGCGGCTCGCACGCTGGTCACGACGACGAGCACCAGGCACAGCGTCCCGGCGACGGCGAGCAGCATCCCCGGCAGGTTCCAGGTCATGTTCCACAGCTCGCCAAGCAGCCCGCTGTAGCCGCGGCTGTCGGGGCCGGCGTAGCCCAGCCCGATCAGCGCGATGTGGGCGAGCATCAGGTTGAACGAGCTGAAGCCGACCGGGCGGTGCAGCCGCTGTGAGTCGACCTGGGCAAACCAGTTGCGCCGGGGACGCCGACCTGCACGCCGAGAACCTGCCGTGAAGGCTGGCACGGGTTTCGCAACCCACCCCGACCTCGTCGCAGATTCACCCGCAGCACCGACGTGCCGGCTGCGACGACCAGGTGAGCTCGGCCTTTCACAGCGAAGCCCTAGGCGAACCCCAGTGAAGGCGCAGCCGCGGCGGCCAATTTAGATCACGTCCCGCCCGGTCAAAGACGGGCGACACCAATAGAAGGAGCAGACAGATGAGCACAGCAGCAACAGGGACCGGCCGCCGCCGGATCGTGGGCGCGAGCCTGCTAGCCGGCGGTGTACTCACCGGCGCCGTGCTCGCGGGCACGATCTCCGCCAACGCCGCCACGACGTCCACCCCGGCCGCCGGCAGCACCGCGACCCAGGCGGCCCCAGGCGTTCAGGAGAACGACGGCACCCCCGAGGCCCAGGAGCACCACGGCGGGCACGCTCTCAGCCTGAGCGGCACCGTCACCGCCGTGGGCAGCGGCACCGTCACGATCAAGACGGCGACCGGTAACACCATCAGTTACACGGTCAACAGCGCCAGCGACATCGACAAGAACGGCGAGGCACAGCCCTCCTCGCTCGCCGCCGGCGACGCGGTCCGCTACTCGGTCAACAGCGGCACTACCACCATCGACAAGCTGCACGCCGGCAACGAGGCCCAGGACATGCCCAGCGGCGCCTCAGCGACAGCCCCCGGCTCCAGCGGCTGAGCCGTCCCCACCTCGATGCGGCAGCTGCTACCCCCAACAGCTGCCGCGTTGAGAAGGCGTAAGGGCACCCGCCGCGGCACGAGCGTGCCCCCCACCTCCTCGAGTCTCGTCGGGATCACCCGGGCCGCGGCAGCAGCAGCCCAGCAACGCACCCGACCCGGGCGGCAGGCAGGCAGCAGGCAGGCACCAACCATCTGTGAGCGGCCTACATAACGGTCACATCCGTCGCTCACGTTTCCCGGGCACACAACCTCTAGACGAAAAGATCCGCTAGATCCCTGGCCCGGCAGGACCAGGACGTGGGTGGGCGGTCACCAGCCGCTTAACAGTGTTGAGCGGCGCCCGCCTGCATGGGTGAGCTCGCCTTAGCTGTGCCGAGGAGGACCGATGCCGACGGGAACGCTCGTCGACCTGCCCGTGCTAGCACCCCTGCCGATCAGCCGGCCGGTACAGGCCAGGGCAGTAGGTGGCAGTCGGCACGAGGCGGGACTGAGCCGCCGCCTTGTCTGGACGGTGCTGTCGGCATGGACCGTGCTGTGGGGCCTTGTGCACGCCCCCGCCGGTGGCTACTCCTGGCACTACTTCGCCCTCGGGGCCAAGCTGCTGACCAGCCCGGCGGCTGGCGCCGGCGGGGTGCACCTGTATGCGAGCCACCCGGAACTGCAGATCGGGCCGCTGAGCCTGCTGGTCGCGGCGCCGCTGCGCCACCTCGACCCCTGGCAGGGACGGGTAGCAGCCAGCGTGCTGCTCACCGCGATGGGACTGTTCGTACTCGGCGCCCTGGTCCGCGTCCGGGAACAAACCGGCCGGGTTCCCGACAGCCTGCTGCTGCTCACCGGGCTGCTGCTGCTGCCGGTCTGGTGTGAGCTGGGGACCCACTATGCCCACCTCGACGACGCCCTAGCGCTGGGCTTCGCCGTCCTTGCCCTGTGGGCCTTGCGCTCCGGGCGACCGGTCGCGGCCGCACTGCTGCTGGCGGCGGCAGCCGACAGCAAACCCTGGGCGCTGGCCTTCGGTGTTCTGCTGCTTGTCCTACCCGCAGCCCAGCAGCGGCGGGCAGCTGCCGTGTTTGCGGGCGCCGTCGCGCTGGCCTGGCTTCCCTTCCTCGTCGGTGACCCCCACACGCTGAGCTCGCTCGGTCAGTTCACGATCCACAACTCGCCCAGCTCAGCACTGCGGGCACTGGGAGTGACCACCCCCGCCACGCCCAGCTGGGACCGGCCCGCCCAGCTGCTGCTCGGCGGCTCCGTCGCCCTACTCGCCCTGCGCCGGGGTCGTTGGACCGCTGTCCCGCTGGCAGTCGTCGTAGCCCGTCTCCTGCTCGACCCCGCGACCTACCCCTACTACACAGCGGGGCTGCTGCTCGCCTGCGCTGCCGTCGACCTGCTGACCCCCCGGCGCCAGCTTCCCCTGTGGACCGCCGGCGCAGCCGGTCTCTACCTGCTCGACCAAATCGGAAGCGCGGCGCTGCCGGCCGGCACCCTCGGCGCGGTGCGTGCCGTCTACTGCCTGGTGGTGCTCGCCATGCTGGTCCTGCCCGGCCAGCAGGCAAGCGCTGTGGCGGCCGGTCCACCGAAGGCTGTGCAGTTGCCGGTCCCGGTGCGGTGAACGACGTGGATGAGGCTTGCGTACCGCGAGCACAGCCGGCGGGTCAGGTGCGCCCGGCGGGGCGGGCCGGACGGTGACGTTCCTGGCTGGCCAGCGGCTGGGACTGCTGCCGCTGGTAGCGCTGCTGGCGGTGGCTTATCTGCTTGTGCAGCGGCGCCGTAGCGCGCTGCGGGTCCGGTTCACCGACCTGGACCTGCTGGCCTCGGTCGCCCCTCGGCGCCCCGGCTGGCGCCGTCACGTCATCCCCGTGCTGCTGCTGCTGACCGCCGGCACGCTGATCGTCGGCTTCGCCCGCCCGACGCTGCTCACCCGTGCCGTCGACCGGCAACGCGGCACGGTGCTGGTCGCCCTGGACGTGTCCGAGTCGATGGTCGCCACCGACGTTGCCCCCACCCGGATCGAGGCCGCCAAGCAAGCCGCCGCCGAGTTCATCACCGGCCTTGGCCCTGGGGTGCAGGTAGGGCTGGTCACCTTCGACCGCAACGCCGCTGAACAAGTCGCCCCCACCCAGGACCGCAACGCTGTCCGGACCGCCCTTCGCCAAGCCCAGCTCGGGCCCGGCACCGCAATCGGCGAGGCCGTGTTCCTGTGCCTGCAAGCAGCCCAGGCCACCACCCATCCCGGCGCGCCTTCCACCGCCCGGGTGGTGCTGCTCAGCGACGGCGCGAACAACGCCGGCCGCACCCCCGAGCAGGCAGCAGCAGCCGCCCGGGCCGCGCACATACCGGTGTCGACAATCGCCTACGGCACGCCCTCCGGCACCGTCACCATCGGCGGGCAGACCATTGCCGTGCCAGCTGACGACACCGCGTTGCGTGCCCTCGCCCAGGACAGCGGCGGCCATCCCTACACCGCACAGAACCTTGTGCAGCTACGCCACGCGTTCGCCGACCTGACCCCGACCACCGCCACCAGCACCCGCCGCACCGAGATCACCGCCTGGCTCACCGGGCTCGCCCTGGCACTGGTCCTGCTCGCAGTCGCCGCCCAACTCGCCTGGACCCCCGCCTTGCCCTA
>JAABVA010005401.1_pt1 | contig 11567 bp, 15 predicted proteins | sample 5560331 | NCBI WGS metagenome assembly JAABVA01 (sample SAMN12812661, study PRJNA571458) | rock metagenome | isolation source: Antarctica rocks | place: Antarctica: Victoria Land, Mt New Zealand sud | collected 2016-01-07
CCCCATAACACCACTGATAACCTCACGCCTATCATCACCTATAATATTGTCCAACACCACCTAAGTGACCTAACACCTCTTTTCCCAACACTTTCCGAGTAACACATGCTAAAACCGTGACAGAAAGCAAATTTTCCTAAATTATCATCGATTTGAGATAAATTATCGTAAATTTAAAATGCTTTGCACATTTCAATATTTATCTTGAAATTTGTGAGTTGAAAGCAAATTTTTCTAGATTATCATTGATTTGAGATAAATTATCGTAAATTTGAAATGCTTTGCACATTTCAATATTTATCTTGAAATTTGTGAGTTGAAAGCAAATTTTTCTAAATTATCATCGATTTGAGATAAATTATCGTAAATTTGAAATGCTTTCACAAAATGCTTAATCAGCTAGTATGTCATAGTCATAGTTTCTGCGCTTTGATAACTCTGTAGAATATTAAAGATCATTTTATATAGAAAGAATCTAACGTGCAGTACTCTTCAGATTGATGAGAAGATGAATACAGATAATTCGTTGTCAAAGTGTGTTATGAGCAAATTTGCTTTCGCTTAGCATAATTTGCAACATGAGAACGAAAGTTGATCTTTGCTTTATCTCTAACTTATCAACTCACAATTCTTTGTTCTTCTGATACTCATTGTCACGATAAGCACTCTTACTTTATCTGTTGCAAAGCTCAGTGTGTACATCATCTGTCATCAGCATGTAGTGAAATCTGTAAGTGGTTCAAAATAGAGAAAATGTCACATGTACTTTTATCTCACTTCTCAACATCATGACAGTAATCATCTCACATTTTATCATATGACTTCTAGAAATTCTCAGAACTGACGACAATATTTGCGTATCTGCTAGTCTTTCAATATGTCACGAAGACTCAAGTTGATTTCAGATACGCTTGCAGACTTCAACTATGATGAGATTTCGTCGAATTGAATCAAGATGATGATCATTCAAGATCTTATCATTGATGACAACAAGTATGATGCATTGAAGATATGCATTAAACAAATGCTGAGAGACGCAAGATTACTTGAAACATCACTTGATAATAAAATTGAGAAAGAGACAGTCAGAAAGATTGCAATCATCATAAATGATGAACTCTTGCACTCTCTGATAGAAGATCATCAAGTAACATGAAAAGATGCATGTTTTATAAAGTGAGTGAGATGAATAAACAGTAAGAAGAAAGATAGAGCAACGAGCATAAAGACAGAGAAGTCTGCTCATCTGATTGAGTAAGCACAATTCAGCTCAGTCTCATCATTCATCTTATTGACGATGATTGACTTTGATCACATGATCTTGACTTTAAATGATACGATGAATAATAAGATGATTCATTATTCACAGCTTTTCGTAGCAAATGAAAAGCAGAGCAATTTCACTCTGAAGAACGTCAATTTCAATAACTATCAAAGACAGCTTGTTAGCAAGATAATGTTCAACTTTGAAAAGAAGAAAATTATCTATGAAGTTGAGAACTTCGAAAAAGTTGAGATCAGAAATGCAGTCAACTTTCATGTCACATTGACAGATATGACAAAGAAGAGAATATTCTACTACATTTTTCAAATTCAAGCTATAGAAAAATGTAAGAGAAGTGAACATGAGAATTTCGTGCAGTGTTTGAGCAGCGCAGTTGAAAGTACAAATAACTTCACTTCATTCAAGATCTCATCAGAAGATGAAAGTGAACAACTCATCATGAAGAAGCGAAAGCTTTGCAGAGAAGCTTGTCTCAATGTTTCGATAGTGACTCTTGAAGTTCTCAACGTCGTCAAGACTGTCAGTTTCAATAAATCATCTTCTTCGACAACAGATTCTTTGACAATTAATGATGATTTAAACATGAGAGAAGTGATGAAATATGATCAAGAGCACATTGATCTGTCTTTCATCATCAACTTCATTGATATCACTCAGACGTAAGTGCAAGTGCAAAGCAATCATGTAGTAAAACATGCTAACTTCATGATATAGATTCAAAGATCTGCAGAAACAACAAGCATGCACTTAAATGAATGAGAATATATTTCTCAAAGTCTTGCAGTTTTGAAAACGCGATCTAAGCTGTACAGACATCGACGATAAGAAAATTGACAAAGATGCAGATGCAGATTGAAATGTGCAAGTAGAAAATATGATACAAACTTTACTACTCGTACAAGCGTTGAGAATATATTGACAACTTCATGTTGAAAGAATGATTCAACATGAAGAGTTTTAATGTGATCAGATGAAAATGAGAAAGATAAGTTTTTTTCGCTTCTTGAAGTTACAGACAGAATAACATACTTACTTTTCTTCATTCACAGATCATTCAAGTCATAGAATTAATAGTGATGAAGTGCTGACTTCATCTTGCTCATGTGAAAGTCAATCTCTTTCATGAGAAGCTCGATGATAAACATCTGCTCATTAAATCTCAGAAATTTTCTCAGAATCTTGAGACAAAATGTTCATCAGATGAGTCATGATCAATGATCTGTCTCTGCATGAAGAGCAGTCTCACAACAATGTTAAAGTTAAATCTTAAATTGATTCTGATTCTGCTGTCTTTGATCTTGATATTGAATTGACAGAGTGAATTCGCAAAGACATTGATATCTGTGTCATGTCTTGATATCAAACTGTATGTGAATCATTGCTCTGAAAAGAACAAGCTTCTTTTAGAAGATCACTTGCTGTTTCAAGATCAAGAGAAGATAGAAACAGATGAGAATGAGATTGACGTGACAGTGACAACTTTCATAGAAGAACAGAAACAACTTGTAGTGCTGACTGAATCAAAGTCGTACAAGACACATGTAAAGTGTGTCATTGTCAATTAAAGAGATGTTTGAAATGAAATCAACAGAAGTAAAAGAAGAGTAACTCTGTATAATTCGCGAACATGCTGAGATCGAATACTAAGAGATGAATTTCACATGAAGAAGAGCAGAGATTCTAAGATCATAAGCATTTTACAAGCATTCAAACATTGCATGCACTTCGTACTGTGAATCTATTTGAGCACATCTTTTGAGATCTTGTCAGATGATTTAGATTACTATGTGAAGATTCTGAAGCACTCTGATGAATGAAAGAATGAACACATTCTAAAGTCAAGCAATTCAGAGAAAGTGCTGTCATGAGACAAATCGATGTTCAACGCATTAAAACATAAGCATGATGTACAGATGAATGATGAACTGCAGAAAATTGCAAGAAAATTTGATAGACTTTTCACTCTTCTTATGATTTGACATCTATCATTAATGAATTGATTCGATGCTCTCTGCATGAAGCTATCTTTTCATGAGATGCAAGATGTAAACTGTTCGATCATTGAGAAGTATAAAGAGATGCATGCAAGACTTGAGAGCAAAACTGCAAGAAGTGTAAAAGAAGAGCTGCAAGTACATGTCAATGACTGAGTATCAGACGACAAGAAGAGATCAATGTCTGTGTTCTTTTTCTTTGACTTTGTTCAGATTTCATGACAGATGAGACTGTGCATTACATTCTCATATCTTGTTAAATTGAAGACAAAGCATGATTTGATGTTTATCTGAACTGAACTTGTTCATAATAAATGATTGACAGTCGTCAATAATTATTTCTACAATGATAATATTGAGAAACTGTATGAATCAAGCAGCAAGTTACAGTGAATCATGAAGATATTGAATAAATCTATAATCATTGAAGATGATCAGAGAGAGAGAATTCTGATAATGTTCTTCTCTTTGATCATAGCAAAGATCGTCTGATTGATACGTTTACTTGAATTCTCTCAATCATAATTTCTATGTTTTGCATCATGCATGATGTTTTCAACTCATTGAATGTCGAGTATATCTGTTTCTTTACTAACAACGAGCTAGTATCTTATCAAGATTCGTGAAATGAACGTTGCATTCTTTCATAATGATCTAAGTCTTGAAAATCAACAGAGCTTAATGAATAGTTTTCAAGACATGAAAGAGAATGATTCTGATCTCAATATTCTGATTGAAACTACTAAAGTTCTAGAGACAGATTACACTCTTCATCATGCATTTTGAGTGATACTGATGAAGCTCAACTATATGATCTGAATGAAACAGCAGACTTTTTTTCAAATCAGTAGATATGATCAAATCGCGAAGAAGATGTAAGCATATCGATTTTATACTTCAAAATTTGATGTCGAAAGACTTATTAAAGATTATCAAACGTGACATCAGATCTTTCAAAATGATACATATGATGATAGTAAAGTGAAAGAAATGAGTGATGAGAAGATGAGAGAGAATAATCAGATAATAGAGACTGTGTGAGAGACTTTAGTTTAGTGCTTTTGCTTCATAGTCTGTTAACTGTTATCAGCAAATCGTTGTTAGTTATTTCAGTCAAAAGAAGTAATCATTGACAGCAGAAGCATAGACATGATGACATAAGTAATAAAATGCTGTGTTTTGAAAATATCAAAAATGCAAGAAAAATAACATCATGTGTATATTTTCACTGTCGTAGAAATATGACAATTTATCATTTTTTACTCTGATTATTCAGATGATTTATCTTGTCACTGCAGATGATAATTTATCATTTCTTATTCTGTTTTTACATTAGCAATGTGTTTTCTAAATATTCTAAAGATCATTAGAATCAAACTCACGCAAGACTTACGACGCGACTGTAACATAATTAAAGCTACATCTCTTTGTATTCATCAGATTATTATCATCAAGTCTTTCAACTATCAACACAGCTTTCATGATCATACTCTGTGATAATCATAGAATTCAAGTGTAATAGAAATCATTAGTTTGTCTTGAAATCGAAATAACAGCATCTCATTTCTGCGCATTCTTCGTTGCATAGACAACATTGCATCTGTATCACATTCATGTTTCTTCTAAGTCTTTGATGCTTTTCAAGACTCACTGCGATTCTGTTGCATAAGAAAAATCAACATGTTCAGTACAAGATCTTCAATGATCTTTTACAATGAATTGCAGCGACATAACTGAATCAGAAAGATGATGCAGAAAAACTTAATGATTGATGATGATAAATGAAGTGAGATCGTAATGACAATGAAGAAGAAGATGATATCTTCGAAAATATATGACATAAAACTTGATAGTGAGCTGACAAAGAAAAAGCTTCAAACAATGACTGCAAAGATTATCATCATCTTCGACAAAGAAATTGAAAGCATATCATAGAATTAACTGCACAAGACATTGATGATCATGACTCAGCGACTGAACAACAACGAAAGATGAAGAGCACAACATCGAAAGCAAATACATGAAAACATTCAATGTCAAAGAAAGTCACAAGAAGAGATTAGAAATGACAATGCTGATCAACTATCGTTGATGTCGTGAAATGCTACAATATTGCTGACAATGAAGAAATCAGATAATCAAACATCATTGATGAGTTCTATTCACTTAACTATGAATAAAAGACAAGAAGAGATCAATTTGCTGAACATGCAATTTGAAGAGTACAAAAGATTATTGATCGAGAAGAGAATTTACAACGTGACGAAGAATAGAATTCTTTATGACAGTGAAGATATGAGACAAATTGAGATTGAAAATGAGCGATGCTGACAGACTGCGTTGATAGAGATGACAGCAAAGAACTGCTGTCACTTTCAGTTCATCATCGATTGACTCTCTTCAGATTAGTAACTAGAAAATTGTAAAAACTATATTAATTTGTTCATTGACTTTGAAAGTAGTAGAATCAATCTTCGCTACTTCAACATCTGAAAATATGCTTGAGTCATCAATCAAACGTTGCAAACTGCGATCATGAAAGATCTTGAAAAGAAATGCAATAACTAAATTGAGAAAGACTACATGCATGCAGAACTCAAGAATGAAAATTCAAGAAGAATAGAAGAATAATTGAAAGCATGCATTAATGCTCTGATTTCATTAACAGCAAAGATCATATCTGTGCTATACAAGCTTGTGAAGAAAATTTCATGATCAACGAACGAAAGTTCTATTACTTTTTGAACTAACAATATTCACAACGTTTCAGTTCTAAAGCAAAGTCTTTGATACATCGTCAGCGAAAACTTGCTCTCTAGCAACAAAGATTTCGTGAAGAAGAAGTGATTAACACTCATGAAAGAAACACTTGATTGTCAAGAAATCTCTCAGTAAACATTGCTCAGTCTTTGTTAAGATCTTCAGTGATGAGATTGTCATCTGCAACATCTGCTCTACAAACTTTTCGTTCAAGCACAACTACTTCTTTGAACGAAGATCACGAGCAATTTCGTCAACGAAACAAGATTTCTGTTAATGTTAAAGAGCTTAGATAAATTAATGCAGTCATGAATAGATTGATCTTCAACGCTCTAAAACGCAAGCAGAGTGTTAAGATGAACAATGATCTACAGAAAATCATCAGAAGATTTGATAAACTTCTCACTATGCTCATGATTCAATGACTATCATTCATGAATTGATTCAACACGCTGTGTACAAAGCTATCTTCTCATAAAGTGCAAAATGTGAACTGTTTTATTGTTGCAAAGTATAGAGAGATGCAAGCAGAACTCAAGAACAGAACTACAAGTGTGAAAGTATATTCAATGATAGATTGAGAATTGAATTTGAATATTAATGATGATCTCAAGAATAGAAGTCTCTGTCACAAATGTTGCAATTCTTCAGATGAATTTTGAGTAATCAGCTGTTTTCATGTTTACTGCAGAGAATGTCTTAACGCTCTCGTTTACAAAGTCGTCAAGCGTGACAAAGAGCAAACTGCATGTTTAGATTGTGACAGCATTTACATCGAGTTTCAATCATGCAATGAGTTAAAAGAATTGCAGATGAATGTTGAAGACAGTGAGAGAACTTTCTTACACACTTGCAAAGATCTTGAACAAGATCTCAAATGAATTAATTTCAACGACTTAATTCTTTCATCTTCGAAAATGATGATGATGCAAACGCAAATTGAGCTGTGATTGATGAAGAAGTTGAACAAGAAGATCATTGTTTTCACTCAGTTTTACATGCTATAAGCTCTCATCATGTCATGAATTTTCTGACTTGAGAACAAGTTAATTGCAAAACAGCATGAAAGTGCTGAATCATCTTTTTCAACAGTATGACTGAATCTTTGTCAACTATCATGACAAAATGAGTCAGAAAGTTCGCGATCACATCATCATCACATTTCATGATGATTCAATCATGAAGATCATGATCATCTCTCTCAAATATGATAATATCAAGCTTAATCTCATCATGATCTTGCATGTCATCTGCGTTGATCTGTGATGAAACAGCAGCGTGAAACAACAAGTTTTTTATTGCATCTTTCACATCGATCAGTTCTTTGAAATCTTCATCATTCATCATGTCATTAAAAACAGCGTCAATGAGAAACTGATCTTGCATATCATCTGCATCGATCTGTGATGAAACAGCAGCGTGAAACAACAAGTCTTCTGTCACGTCTTTCACATTGATCAATTCTTTGAAATCTTCATCACTCGTCATGTCGTTTAAAACAGCGTCAATGAGAAACTGATCTCATGTGTCATCTGCATTGATCTGTGATGAAACAGCAGCGTGAAACAACAAGTCTTCTGTCACGTTTTTTGCATCAATCAATTCTTTGAAATCTTCATCATTCATCTCATCATCAAGAACAGTGTTGACAAGAAATTGCAGACGTTGCAGAACAGCAAGCATGAGATCATTGATATCATCATTGACGACATCAAGATGCTGAATCAGCTGAGCTTGATGAAGTTAATATGATTGTTTGAGTCGATGAGCGTTGAAGAGAATAAAAAGTCATTTATTCTGATGAATGAGAGCGAAAAGAATAAAGATGTTAATGAGAAGACATCAATGATGAGAAATTGTGAGTTGAGAGTGAGAGAAATGTTGATTGTGATTTCATGAATCTAAGCTCTTTTTTTCTTCTTTTTTTCTTCTTTTGACACATTGTTTCTTTCACATCGCTATCTTCTTTTCGCTTTTCTTCTTTTCTCACTCTCTAGTACTTCTTGATCAGCAATGAACATGTCGTTTGCACACTGCACGCACGCACGCACGCACGCACGCACTCAGCTCAGCTGATTCAACTTCACTCACATAGACAACATTATTTATCTTATTCTGTATTTTACTCAAATCGATGAAATTCTTCTTGAACATCTCGACAGTTTCTGTACGTGAAACGCAAAGAAACTTGAAGAATGAGAAGAATTCTTCTACTTGATTCTAATCATTCAACGATGCTTTCTCATCAGATCTTTGCAGACTATAGAGTTCTGAAACAGATGATTCTTGATGATCTGAGCTTCATCAAGTATGATACGATGAAAATGAACTTGATGAAAGATATCATGATTCTTCTTGTACATCTTCATTCATCATTCTCATTTACGAAGTCATCAAGCATGATAAAGAGCAAACTGCATGTTTAGATTTAACTGCAACATCATGTACATTGAGTCTCGATCATGTGATGAGTGAGACTCAAAGTTCTTCAGCAATAAAATGCACAATTCGCGTTCTCAGTTCGCACATGCAAAGACAAATTATCGTAAATCTTTTGAAATTTATCTCAAGTAATCAGAGTTTTTCAGCAATAAAATGTGCAGTTCACATTCTCAATTTGCACATGCAAAGATAAATTTATTGTAAATCACTTGAAATTTATCTTTGATAATCAGAGTTCTTCAGCAATAAGATTCGCAATTCGCATTCTCAGTTTGCATGTGCAATGATAAATTATCACAAATTTTCAAATCTATCTACACTTTTGAGTAAGTCATGAAAACATTATCACAATCTCAATGCAACAAAGTTAGAACATGAATCTGACAGAGTAAATGAGCATTAAGATGTTAATCTACTCATTCTCAGTCAATAATTGAACATAGTAGTGTCAACAACAACAAAGTTACACGCTTTCAGAGATTGCATATCTTCAAGTACGCATCATGTCTTTTTCTTCTTCACTTTTTTTCCCTTTTATCTCAGAACTTGATTGCATTCATCAGTTCATCATGTATCAATCATTATTTCACGTCGTTTTCTAAGTGAACTGTCATGACAAGTAATAAGAACAAGAAGAACTTGAACACTGCGATTGATAGTCAGATGCATAGCATGTATTATGAATTGTTAACATGCAGTTAACTGACTCAATAATCATGTTTAGTTCATTTATCAATGAGATGTCAAAAAAAGAGTTGAGAAAGTAAGCAACAATCTCGACATATCATTAAAAGAATCTGAACTCAGATTTAAAAGACAAGAACGCGAGTTTCTTGACATGTTGAACAGCTCAAATGATGATTTATCATCTCAAAAACAGTGATCTACAGAACGACTGCAGAAAAAGACAAAATCAATGTCAATATCATCATGTATATTCTCAGCTAATATGATTTCAACATAGTTCACTAGAGTCATTCAATTTTTCAAGAACATCTTGTCAAAGAAAAAGATGCATCAGTGTAAACAGCATTTTCACTCATCGTTATCAATTTTGTCATCTTTTCAGCTCAATGAGCGAATCTCAAAGTCTCAAAGATTGACAGAATTTTCATCAAGTTCTTTTGCATTGAGTTCATGATACAATGCAGTACAAATTGATGATTCAGATGACAACTCTAAAGAAATTCTTTGAGCAAAATTCAGACAATGATCGAGAACAGTCTCTGCTGCAGCTTATGTCGATGTGCTTAGATACATAGAACTCATTCTACTGACAATGATTATGACGTGTGAAGTAGAGAAGAGCATAATGTCATGATCAGAGCTGCAATGAGTTCTTTTAAGCAATCTCATGCACAATCTCTGAAACAGAGATCGTGCATATCAATTAAAACACAGATCACGAATGAACTACTTTGTCGTAAAAAGATCAACAATAGACGAAGCTTGAAAGATAATGTGCAACTCAAATCTTGTCATATCATCAATAGATTGACAGACACAGTTATATGATTCTATTGAACAATATTGAGCACAAATAATGTTTCAGATTCAAGATGTAATGAAGAATCATTATGTCTTTTACAAGAAAGTCAATACATCGAACTATGTTATCAGATTGTTAGTTAATGATAACTTCATCAGCTCTGATATTGAAAAGATAAACATCTTTACAGACGTGATGCATTGACTAACATATACTTAGTCTGAAGAATGTTGTTTTCTAGTCTCGATAATCGTGAAGATCACTGCTGTCTCATTTTTCAATCAAGAAGATCGTAGTCTTGATTAACTATTAAACACGAGAATCATGTTTGCTGAGCTAAAAGATGAAATCGTGATACTCATAGCAATCGCGATTCAACATGTCATCAGCGAATGAACAAGTGATCAGAAGAAGATTGAGAAATGAAAAGAGACTGCAGTAAAGAGTATAACATCTCAACTGTCAATGTTCTCTTGTGCTTTATCTTTAAAATGATTGAACAATGATTGATTAACATGCAACAGTAACACATAAGTGAATGATCAAGAGCTGATGAAAGCAAATTGAGACTTGAAGAAATTTGATATTGAGCATACTGCATGAACGTGTCGTAAGTCATGTTGAATATCATGAAAACGACGTATTCAACAGCATCTCTGCGACGTATAATTTCAATTGCAATCAGATAGATGATCTATTGACTATTAATGCATCTTGAAAAATCATCAGAGAACATTCTTTCTCTTCTTTCATTGATTCAAGATACTTGTCGATGTATTCTGTGAATGAAGTTTCTAGTTTCATAAGAAATCGAACATCGCAGCTCGAAAAGTCAAACAACACAGAAATCGCGACAGAAAAGACAAAGAATACAACAAATCAATCAGAATTGATGAATAGCGATGAACATGAAACACTTCAAGAAATATTGAATGATGAACAGAATCAAGATCAGAAGAACAATTCAGATGTGAACATTCATTTTTCAGTTATAGAAATGAGTAATAACTAATGTGAGATAAATGTCTGAAGAACTCGAAGACATAACTGAAGTCGAATCTGATCAGATTTCGCTTGACGAAGTCAGAGATACATATTGATTACGAACATCGAAGATGAAAGATAATCGAAAGATGAACTACGCTTGATCATTCAACAACTTTCGCAAGCAGCTGAAAATAGACACTAAGACTCTGTATTATTGAAGAGCAAATAAAAGTGAATGTGTACTGATGTTTGAAGATGAGTATCAGGTTTTTCTAAAGAGAGTAGAGAAGAAATTGAATGTCAATGTTGATGTTCAACGAGAAAGTAAGAGTGATTATATAGAACTCAAGTGATAGTAGTAGAATATTTTGTATATGAACAACAAACACAATCGTGAGTTGCTTCATCGACGTTTCAACAAAGAGCTTAGATAGCTTGTGAGCTAGTGAGCAGAGTTCATTCAATACTAATGCGCTCGAGGCACATATGCTAGCTACTAGATGAGACGTTTGCTACAAGCTAGCTGTCAGCTGAGTTTGCATCGTTGATTAGCTTACATGCTACATAGATCAGCTACAAGCTGATTTAGCTGATTTAGCACTACTCTTCA
>JAABVA010005402.1_pt1 | contig 11565 bp, 7 predicted proteins | sample 5560331 | NCBI WGS metagenome assembly JAABVA01 (sample SAMN12812661, study PRJNA571458) | rock metagenome | isolation source: Antarctica rocks | place: Antarctica: Victoria Land, Mt New Zealand sud | collected 2016-01-07
CTGGTGGAGATGAGGGGGAGTCGAACCCCCTGTCCAAACGATCCTACTGGAGAATATGCTACAGGCGTAGTCGATGCTTTGTTTTACACTTCGGTCTCCCATCGACAGGATACGTAAGTGCTGGTCCTCTAGTCTTAAATGGCGGTTAGAGGTCGGTCACCGTCATAGCATTCTATGTTTTTGACATCCCTGCCCAGCCCCATAGAAAAAAGCTGGAGGGATGACGACTCAACTACTTCTTAGGCAGCGAGAGCGTAGGTTGTTGCTGGTTTTGCAACTATTTTTTGTCGGTTGTTTAACGAGAGTGCTTTACCGACACCTCGGCCTGCAAATCTTCAATCTGACCGCCTGTCGAAACCCGACATCCCCAGATGAAGAAAATTACACTTCAACAAGGTTCTTCCTTGTCTTGATGTACTTGAAATTATACCATTTTGGTTGACAAATAGCAAGTTGTTTTTCTGTTTTGCCGCCTACGGCGGCTAGGGAAGAGAGAGGAATTGTGGGGACACCCCACACCTCGCAAAGGGACAGGCATCCCCTTGACCCCTGCTATTGACCAGCTAATCGGCTCAAGAAGCGTTCCAGGTTGACGATGTTGCGTTCGTGTTTGCCTTCGCCGATCTTCTGGCGTTCGTCGTATGCCTCGACTTTGAACACTAGGCGGCGTCCGTCAATCTCGATGAGTTCGGCCTCGGCACGAACTTTCTGGCCGAGTGGCGTGGCTCCTAGATGCCGGATATCGACCACTGTACCAACCGTAACGTAGCCCTCGTCGAGACCCGGCAACACCGCTTGCCACGATGCATTCTCCATCAATGCGATCATCATCGGTGTGCCGAATACTTCGACACCGCCCGCGCCTACTGATGCCGCCGTGTTCTCATGTACAACCGTTGTGGTCGCTTCTGACTTCATACCAGGAGTGAGTGCCATACAATATTTCTCGCTTTCAGCCGTAAAATATTGCTCTCACTATACAACAAAATGTTTATAGGGAAGGGGCGTTTGCACTCCTACAACATGATATGATGGAGGCACAAACCTGCATCACTCTCAGGAGGTACTATTTTTCATGACCATCCGTTTCCAACGTGTCGCACATCGGGGCGGCTCTCATCTCGCCCCTGAAAATACACTCGCCGCCTTTCGGACCGCCCTCACCCTATCCGTCGATGCCATTGAACTCGATGTGCAGATGACAAGCGATGGGCACGTCATCGTATTTCACGACAACACCGTCGAGCGACTCACCGATGGCAAGGGCAACATCCTTGACCTCGATTTTGCCTATCTCCGTTCGCTCAATGCCGCCGCACATTTCAAGGGCGGTTGGCCGGAACAACAGAAGATTCCAACACTACGCGAAGTGCTTGACCTTGCGCGAGCGCGGACCTTTGTCTATATCGAAATAAAAACGAGCAAGCACAATGGCGTTTATGGACAGTATCCCAATATTGTAGATGCGGTGCTACGGGATGTTCATGCCGCAGGTATGCTTGATAACGTTCTCATTATGTCGTTCGATCTCTTGCTTCTGCCGCAGATCAAGTCGTTAGAACCATCGTTGAAAACAGCAGCTATCATCTCAAAGAAGGTGTGGAAATCGGAACGTGAGAACGCATTTGAACCTCTGCTGCAACTTGCCACATCCCTCGGCGTCAACTTGATAAACGTAGATTATACTCTGCTCACACCCGCTATGTCTGCCGCCGTACACAAGGGCGGCTTCAAGCTTGGCTGTTGGACGGTCAATACGCTCGAAGCAATGCGCCGCCTTGCCGCTCTTGGAGCCGATTCCATCACCTCCGACAGACCAGACCTCTTTGCCCGGATGGACGATAACGAAATGTAGGAATCTATTACTTAGCCAAATTTTACCACCACTTGATGATTTCTTGAGATTTGCTTGCTATAATGGCATGGGTAGCACTAGAAATATTCTCATCCTTAACATGGACTGCATGTATGCGATAGGAAATTTGGTAGCATGTGTCCTTTTTTTCTATTGAAGCGTTCTATTAGACAGGGATGCAGATGGTACCACGCATTATGGTTGAGAAATGACTGTGTGTTATAATTGGCGTTAATCAAAGATCACTAGAGTAGTATATGTTCCATTTTATAGAGTTGTGAGCGGAGAATATCAGGGATGCAACAAATACAAGTTCCTACACAGGCAGTAGGGCCAAAAACAGATACACTTGCACCTTCATTGCCAGAGGTTGCTATATCGGTCGTCGTGCCTGTAATGAATGAGCAGCAGAATGTACATCTGCTCTACGAGAAACTATCAACACAACTTGATTTAACCGGGGAACGCTACGAAGTGATCTTTGTTGATGATGGCAGCACCGATAATACCTTCAAAGAACTGCAAAAACTACATACTGACTATCCTGGTGTCGTGCGCGTTATTCGCTTCCGCCGTAACTTCTCAAAAACGCCCGCACTTGTCGCTGGCTTCAGCCGTAGTCGCGGCAAGGTCGTCTTCACAATGGATGGTGATTTGCAGGACGATCCCGCAGAGATACCGAACTTTCTTGCCAAATTGGATGAAGGCTACGATCTTGTCTCCGGCTGGAAGTTCCCACGCCTCGATCCGCTTTCCAAAACGTTCCCTTCACGCATCTTCAACTGGTTAGTGAGCAAGATGACGGGGGTTCATCTGCATGATATCAACAATGGCTTCAAAGCATATAATCGTGAAGTGATTGAAGACACACATTTGAAGCTGTACGGCGAGTTCCACCGTTTCATTCCGGTCATGGCTCACTGGCGCGGTTATCGTGTCGCAGAGATTAAAGTGCGACACCATCCACGAAAATTTGGCGTCTCGAAGTATGGTGCGCGTCGCTTCGCACGTGGACTAATTGACCTGCTCAATGTCCTGTTTCTCACCACGTTTCTACGTACTCCCTTGCGGCTCTTCGGACCTCTCGGTTTCTGGACACTGCTGATAGGCATTGTGATTGATGCATATGTTGTTGTGGCGAGCCGCTTCTTCACACATGAGCCAATTCATAACCAACCACTGCTTTTCGTCGGTATCATACTTATGATCTTTGGTGTGCAATTTATCCTGACTGGTTTACAAAGCGAGATGATTCGTTACTATGCGTTCCAGCCTGGAGAAGAATACAGTATCAGGCAGGAACTCGACTAATGCAAAAATCTACACTCATAAAAATTGGCAAGCGTGTTTTGCAGATAGGCTTGCCAATAGTCATATTGGGCTTTTTCCTCAGCTTTATCCTGAGTCAGTGGAAACAATTGGTAGCCCATCCATTTCAGTGGAATCCCTGGCTGATCGCTCTCGCTTTTTGCGGTTTCATGCTACAAGAACTCTCGTATGGTTTGATCTGGCAGGCGGTGCTAGCTCGTTTAGGAGCGCGGCTGGACCTGAAAACCGCGCTGCGTATCTATCTAGCTTCGGAATTTGTACGCTATATTCCGGGGAATGTATGGCACGTCCTTGCACGTATTTTATGGGTCGGTAAATATGGCGTTTCGCGTCCCATTGCTTTTGCCAGCATGACTGTCGAATTGATTACTAAGCTTGCGGCAGGTGCGCTTATTTTCGCGTGTAGTCTGCTGTTTTGGGGCAGTATTGGAACGGTTAGTACCCTACTTGTTGGCAAAGCACTGATTATTGGTCTGAGTATTGTGCTGCTTATTGCGCTATTTGTGATTCTCCATCCACGCATCCTCGGTACTCTGTTAAACACCGCCCTTCGTCTGCTCAAGAAAGAACCCATTACGTTGACGTTACGCTATAGTGATATTCTGCTTGTGACCGTTGCATGGTGTGTGAGCTGGATTGTTGCCGGTACTGCTTTCTATATTTTGACATTAGCTCTCTGGCCCACGTTGCCGCTTGCGGCTCTACCTATTTGTATCGGTATTTATGCCATCGCCTGGGACATTGGTTTTGTCAGCTTTATTACACCGAGTGGTTTGGGGTTCCGCGAAGTGACTATCGGTGGTCTATTTGCGCTCTCGTTGCCAATGCTGCCGCTCACACTTGGTTCGATTATAGCCATCCTCTCGCGCGTTGTTTCTACACTCGCGGAACTACTTTGTGTCAGCATTGCCTATCTCGCAGGTCGGCAGCAAATGCGAACTATGCAGCAAGAACAGCTAACTAAAACTTCTTCGCAGCTTCCTGTGGAAGGAGGCATTGTTCATGAACAATGAAGGCTGGCGTAAACACCTCTCCGTCTGGCTCAACCGTCTCTATCTCTATCCAGCACCGGAACCTAAATCCCACACACGCCAGTTTTGGGTTGCTACGGGTGTAGTAGCATTACTTGCTGCTACATTCAGCGTTTTTTTTGCTCTTTTTGTCACTGCTCAGCATGACGCATTTCTCACTCATGGTGAGGACCTCGGTATCATGGACCAGGCCATTTGGAGTATCTGGCACGGACAATTCTTTCACCAAACCATATGCAATAGTGTCAGCGATACAAACTGCTACAAAGATCTCAATCTCACAGGTATTTCGCGCTTCTCCATTCACTATGAGCCTATTCTCTTTTTGATTTCGCTCTTTTATCTCGTAATTCCCAACCCCAAAACGTTACAGGTGCTACAAACGCTAGTTGTGGCTAGCGGAGCGTTTCCGGCTTTCTGGCTAGCACGTTTGCGCCTTCGTAGTGAATGGGCCAGCGTAGGGATTGCTGCCCTCTACCTAATGTATCCGGCTCTACAATGGGCGGTAATCTTCGACTTTCATGCTGTTACTTTTACAGCATCCTTGTTGCTCTTTACGCTCTATTTCATGTATACGCGCCGTACTGTGTTGCTCTTTGTGTTTGCTATTCTTGCAATGGCCTGTAAAGAAGAGATTCCGATTGTCGTTGCGCTCTATGGTTTGTGGTCGATTGTGTTTCAACGTCGTTGGCGCACTGGTTTAGCCTTGATCGTTGTCGCGGCTATCTGGACAGGCATCGGCTTATACGTTATACATCTTGCCAGCCCCACCGGGCACTCTCTGTTAGCATCACGCTATAGTTATCTTGGCAATGGTCCTATACAAATTATCAAGACATTCATAAAGCACCCACGTCAGTTGCTCAAGGAGCATGTGTTAGACCATGACCATCTCTTCTATCTTCGCACTCTCTTTGCACCGACAGCCTACTTAGCCTTGCTTGCTCCCTGGATATGGGTGTTGGCACTACCGACACTTGCCTTAAATCTTTTTAGCAGTTATCCAAATCAATATAGCGGCCTCTACCAGTACGATGCTGAAATGATCCCAGTGCTGATCTTTTCGACTATTGAGTCACTGGTACTTATTATATGGCTGGTACAAAAAGCCGTTGCGCGGATACGTCCCCATGTCTCACAGGACGATAGTGTTTCACTGTCTCTTCCTACCAGACGTTCGAGATGGCTTGTATACAATGGCTTGCTGTTTGTGTTACTCTTTGCAATTTTGTATAGCGTGTATCATGCTGACTATGATCGTGGTGTTGCCTTCTCTCAGACCTTTAAGTGGCCTGTACAAGAGGCGCATTATGCCAACGCGCAGCCAATTATAGACATGATTCCACAAACTGCATCAGTTTCAGCACAGTCGAATCTTGTGCCACACATCAGCCAGCGTTCGCATATCTATCAGTTTCCCTATGGCGATACGATTGCTGATTATGTCTTTCTTGATGCAAGTAGCGATATCTCGCCCTTTGGCAATTCCTATGACTATATCAATGAAGCGAAAAGTGTCATGGTGAATGGACACTACGGGGTAGTTGTGGCACGCGATGGTTATCTGCTATTGAAACACGGCTTGCCCGCGCCGGGAATTTCAGCGCAGTCGCCTGTAAAGCCAGGTCCCTATGTGAGCGACGAATCGGTACTCACGAACTTGCCAGAGAGCTTCTGCTCCTATATCAACGTGTCGCAGAAGAATGTACATAATCGCATGGACGTGGCATTTACCGACCCTGAGACTTCTAACGATGCAATGGACTTGATCGGCGATGATGTCGATGCGCCTGTACCCTTTAGTGTCAGTGGTGCCTCACTTTCGATAACAACCTATTGGAGAGTAATTGCACCGACGAGTATCCCACTACAGGTACTTACGTTCATGACCGACAAAAATGGCAAAGAGTATCAAGGTACATCAGACTTTCCGGCGGTCCAGTGGTGTCAAACACAGACGTTGCAAACAGGGATGGTAATACAGTTTACAAGTCGGTTATTTAATGTACAGGGCGCACATGTCCCCCCTGGTATAGCCCATGTGTCTATTGCACTTGTACCTCTGCTACTAAATGGGCGTAAAATAATGGATGTGAGTATACGCGTTCCATTGCATATCGTGCAGGCACCAGCAGGCGTCTCTCTTACCAACAACACGAACGCGGTACAAGTGATGGCATTACCAACCATTCCATAGTATATTTGAAAAGCAATTCAGTCATTCGCACTACCCGATACATGGTAGCCGTATTTATAGAACGAAAGAGGTTGTGAAGCGATGGGTATTTATCTGGGCCAACTCCCACCAGCCGAGGTTGCACGCTTGAAGGCAGAACTGGCAGAGACAATCATTACGAATTTCTGTTATCCGCGCTTCTTCGATTATCGCACTAACTCGCTTCGTATGCGTCCAGTTGATCGTGCCAAACGTCAAGAGGTCTGGCTCTACCTGAGTTCAGTAGATTTTACCGCCTGGAATCGCGTCGATCTGATGTCGAATGATTTTCAGCGTTCCATCGAACGTCTCTTCATCCAATTTGTACAGCGCAATCGCAGTTTCTTTGGAGAGCAAGGCCGCAAACGTATGCCCGATGTACGCATGTTAATTACCTCTACATCCACGACTGTTGTACAAGGGTTACGTAATCATGTGACTGGTCAGCGTCAAGAGCGCCAGGGCTTGCCTTCCTTTGGCAGTCCAAGACAGGCCGTTTCGTGGTCAATGGCGGGAAAGGGGCGTTCCGATCTATCATGGGAGCAGATTGTCACTCCTACTACTCTGCTTCAGCAACAATTACAGGAGATGCGCGGCGAAATGCGGGCGTCTGCGACGAACGATAGTTCGGCAGCTACCAATACGCCATCTCGTCGTATCAGTCGCACTGCTCCGACTCGTGTTGAACAAAGCCCTGCACCAGTAGCAACACCATCATCCGCACCTGCTAGTAAACCTGCAACACAGAAGAATGGGTATAGTACCACTATCCCATTGCAAGGTTCTAAAGGAATAGAATCCCTTAATCCACATACGTTGCCTGATGGAGTAGCTCAACGCTCCGCTATGCCTGTTGCACCTGCTGCATCAATCGCACCGCCAACTCCTGTTCCTGTACAAAAAACGGAGGCAGTGCCTTTTATGAATACGCCCTCGACGCCAACACCCAAGAAACCTACAGAACCTATAGGTGTTTCTCATGCTGCTAACGGACAGTCACCTGCGGTTATAACAACGTTGCCACCATCTTCACCTGTACCAACTGCACCTTCATCCCCTGCCGAGAATAATCGTGGCTTATCACAAACGACCACGCCTACCGTACCTGTGCCAATAATGGCTACGACGTTGAGTAAACGTGAGAACCGTGATGGGTCGATTATGCAGGTCGGTGATGAGGATATCGCTATTTTTGAGCAGTTGCGGCATCAACTCTTGATCTGGCTACGGGTCGAGGCTATTCATATGGGATTAGAGATAACAGATCAAAGTCCACCCCAGTTACTAGAATTGCTACGCCAGCAAGAGAAGTATGATGAGACACGTTTACAGGTTGTTTCCACATTGTTGAATCTTGCAAATCAAGTCATCAAGAATGGTCGTGTTAGCGTACTTGATTATAAGCAAGCTCTCATGTTCCATCTCATGCATACAAGACGTTAATTGTTCCGTATGCTATAATTGGGAGCCACTACGCCGTCGATGAGGCCGTTGTCGTAATAGCAGGCAACAAATCTTGTAGTTGTGCCAGCCAGTTTTGCCCGAACAGACGTTTGGGAATGCGTATCACTCCTTGCTGGACACGTGCTTCGTTACGGAAACGTCGATAGAGCAGGATGCGATTGGGGACAACGGTTCTTTTCACGGTGAGAATAAGTTCGTTGTCTTTCATAGCAATAGACTCAAAGCCGAGGTGCGATGCCTCGACCTTCAAGCGCACCATCGTAAGCAAGTTTTGTACAGGGAGTGGCGGCGTGCCAAAACGGTCATTCATCTCCGCCGTCATGGCCTCAACCTGTTCAGGTGTACTGAGATGGGCAAGCCGCTGATAGAAGTTGACCTTGAGTGTGCGATCACCAATGTAATCATCCGGTAAGAAGGCATCCAGTTGCAGGTCTACTGTGGCACTTACTGGGGCGAGTTCGCTTTGTTTTCCTTGCATCTCTTGTACGGACTCTGCCAGCAGTTTGCAATACAGATCAAATCCCACTGAATTCATCGAACCTGATTGTTCTGCACCGAGAAGATTGCCAGCACCACGAATTTCCAGGTCCTTCATCGCGATACGGAAGCCTGCACCCAGTTCTGTTGCCTCAAAAATGGCACGTAGACGCTTCTCTTGTATCTGCGTTAATCGAGCATCCTTCCCATAGAAAAAGTAGGCATAGGCTTGTTGCGTCGCACGTCCCACTCGACCTCGCAACTGATATAACTGCGAAAGGCCAAAGAAGGCGGCATTGTTGACAATAATCGTATTGGCGTTTGGAATATCCAGGCCGTTTTCAATGATAGTCGTCGAAACCAGCACATCGTATTCCCCATTGGAAAAGTCGATCATGACATGTTCCAACTGATCCTCGTTCATCTGTCCATGCCCAACGACGATACGGGCCTCTGGAATAAGCCTTTGTAATTTCTGTGCAATGACCTGAATACCCTGCACGCGATTATGCACAAAAAAGACCTGTCCACCACGATCAATCTCGCGCAGAATAGATTCGCGTACCAGTTGCTCATCATACTCACGTATGACGGTACGAATGGGTAGGCGTTCCTGGGGTGGGGTCTCGATAACGCTCATATCGCGTAAATTGACCAGTGCCATGTGCATCGTGCGTGGAATCGGCGTTGCCGTCATAGTGAGTACGTCAACTTCGCTACGTAGTTGCTTCAATCGCTCTTTATGTACCACACCGAAACGCTGCTCTTCGTCAACAATCAGCAACCCTAAGTTGAAGAAAACGACATCTTTTTGGAGCAGGCGATGTGTTCCAATCACAACATCGACCTTCCCAAAGGCGAGGTCTTCCAATACCTGCTTCTGCTCTTTCTCGGATCGGAAGCGGCTCAGCAGCTCGACACGTACTGGATATGCCTTGAGTCGCTCGCGAAAGGTATTGTAGTGTTGCAACGCAAGTATCGTTGTTGGTACAAGAATGGCGACTTGTCGCTGATCCAGGACAGCCTTGAACGCGGCACGCAACGCCACCTCTGTTTTGCCGTAACCAACATCACCACAGACAAGACGGTCCATCGGTCGAGGGCGTTCCATATCGGCCTTGACCTCTTCGATGGCTCTCTCCTGGTCGGGCGTCTCTGCATAAGGAAAGGCATCTTCGAGTTCTTGTAACCAGGGTTGCTCTGAGTCGGGGGGAAACGCATGCCCCGGTGCAGCCTCACGTACACTATAGAGGCGTAACAGATCGCGAGCGATATCTTGTACATTCTCTTTCGCCTTCGATTTGGCCCGTGTCCATTCGGTTGTGCCGAGCTTACTCAGAGCAGGTACAGACTCGCCCATACCGATGTAGCGTGTGACGCGATCAAGCTGATCGGTTGGAATATACAAACGGTCGGTACCTGCATAGTGAATGAGCAGGTATTCGCGCTCGACCCCCATCGTGTTCATTTTTACCAGACCCTCGAAGCGGCCAATGCCATGCTCTTGATGCACAACATAATCGCCGGGGTTGACCTCGGCGAGAAACGAAGCCGGTGTGATGGGTGTACGACGTTGGGCGTTGCGTCGCTTTGACCAGCCGAATATCTCTGTATCTGTATAGAGAGAGAGCGCGAGGGCGTGTGATTGCCAGCCCTCCATCAACTGACCCTGGATAAGCACTAACGTTCCCGCATCTGGCAATTGTAGTATGTTTGTGCCTGCTCCGACATGAATAGCCCGCTCACCAAGTATGCTTTCGTCGCTCAACACCTCTGCCATACGACGCGCCTGTGCAGTAACGATAACCACACGCTCGCGACTATCAAGGGCTTTACGACAGTCCTGCACAAAAGCACGCAACCGTCCACCATAGGAATTTGCACTACTGAACGTTGGCATAAGGTGGTCAGTGCCGCCATGTTGCTGTGCATCGAAATCTCCTTCGGCTGCAGAAAGAGCGTCGGCGAACTGTAACTGCCGACGTTGTTGTATCTGCGGCTCTAGCTGGTTCCAGCTTACATACGCTTCCCGTAGACGTGTAGGATTCTCATGCTCCTGCTCCAGACGCTCTTTCATCTCATGCGCTTGATCGTCAAGTTCTCGAATACGATTTTGCGCGTTGGTGGGATTGTTGAAGATGAGCAGTGCATTTCGCGAGAGATAATCAAGGACAGTAGCCTTGCTGTGCAGATAGGGTAGATAGAAAGCGATATCGTCGAACGAATGCTTCTGGCGTAGTTCCTCTAAATTTTGCTGCCAGCATGCTTCGGCGTCGCGGTGTAGCATAGAGCTATCTAGCTCCGCTAACGCCTGCGCCGCCTCTGGTCCGCGCGTTGGTAGTGCCTCGCGTGCAGGACCGATGATACAGGTTGAGACAGGGTTGAGCGAACGTTGCGTCTCTTGATCGAATGTACGAAGCGACTCAACCTCATCACCGAAAAACTCCACACGAATTGGACGTGGTAATGTCGGTGGAAAGAGATCAACGATGCCACCGCGATGACTGAACTGCCCCGGTTCCTCTACCTCTGCGACAGGTGTGTAGCCAAGATTGTACAGATGCTCTAACATCAGCGCCAGGTCTACCTCTTGTGACGTTTGAAGCGTGAAAAGACTGCTTGCCAGTTCCTGTGGTGGAATGACAAGTTGTGTCAGTACGCGTGCTGAACAGACGACAAGCGGTGTACGATCCTTTTGTACCAGCGCAATAAGTGCCTGCATGCGCCCCTGCATCGTTGTTGCGTTACTAATCATGCGTTCGTAGGGCAGCGCATCACGGTCGGGGAGCAAGAGAACATCATCAGGGGTGGGCACAAATTGCTTGATCGTCTCTACTGTCTGTCTGGCCTGTTCCTCATCGCTGACGACAAGCAATATCGCTTGTTTCAACGTCTGAGCAAGTGCCGCAACAACGTATGGATGGGCTGCTTCATTGATACCCGTCAAGGCAGGCAAACCCTCTGCATTGCGAATCTGCTCTACCAATCGTCTATATTCTGGTCGCTGTGTCAGCAACGCGAGTAGTCCCTGTAGGGTCACATCTTCCTCCAACAAACACAATAGCATATGCCCCTATACTTCTTAGCTATAGGGGTGCGGAATCGTCTTATTTAGTATATCGCCTTCGTAATCATACCGTATTTACACGTCTCGTGCAATATATAGTACAAATATGTTTCACTCTACCGAAAGA
>JAABVA010005403.1_pt1 | contig 11564 bp, 9 predicted proteins | sample 5560331 | NCBI WGS metagenome assembly JAABVA01 (sample SAMN12812661, study PRJNA571458) | rock metagenome | isolation source: Antarctica rocks | place: Antarctica: Victoria Land, Mt New Zealand sud | collected 2016-01-07
CGGACCGGAGGACTCTGTGGCGGCCATTGCGGAGGCCAGCGAACGCTTCGCGCGCCGCACGCCGCCGGGGTACATGGACGTGGGCAAGGACGCGCAAGACGAGGAGGGCGCAGGGGACTACCTGCTGTGGATGCAGACGATGGCGCACGCGCGTCGGTCCGGCCAGGACGTCCTCGTCGTGACGCAGGACGCAAAGGAGGACTGGTGGCGACGCGACGCACGAAATGAGCCGATCAACGCGCGCTTCGAACTCGTCGACGAGATGCGCCGTGAGGCGGGTGTCGGCGTCCGGCTCGTGATGACGCCCGACTTCATCCGGATCATCGGCGAGACGACTGACTCGCCGGTCAGCGAGCGCACGGTGGACGAAGTCGACGAGCTTGCCGCCAGCACGGCGGGCGAGGACAGCGAGACGGGCGAGAGCTGGACGCGGATAATGCTGGACGCCCTGCTCGAACGGCTCCGCGAGAACGGGTACTCCGACAGGGCGCTGGTGCTACTGCGAGCCCTCAGCGCCCCGTCAGGCGTGCTGAGTCGGACGGAGGTGCTAGCGGCCTTGGGACGCGGGTCGGACGCAAAGCTGACTGGCTTTACGCGTGCCATCGCGACAGCCACCAAGCAGCTCATCGAGGAGGGCGTCCTCCCGCCCGTCGCCGAGGCGGCGCTCACGGCGGAGTACGACGGTCCGGGGAAAGCCGTCAGGTTCGCGATGCCGCCGGTCATCGACCGCCGGCCGGTCGAGGACGACGGCGCGGGTGCGCAAGCGGCTGCCCACGTGGATGGCCGCCCGATGGCGGACCCGCCGTCGTCACCTTAGGTGTCCGGCGCCGGGCAGCAGCCGCTGCCGGCAGGCCCAGCTGTCGTTGCTGCTCCGGCCACGCTGACCCGTGGACCTGATGGGTGGCGCGCTGCCGCACCTCGGAGCATCAGGTTCGCCAACCGGTGAAGATGTCCGTGGTCCACGAACTGCTCGCCGAACTGCCCCAGCTGACCACGACGCTGGCCGTTCGATCCGCGACGCAGCAGCCCCCTCCTCAAAATCAACGTCAAGATCAGGAAGACGGTAGCCGAAGCCGGGCACCCACTCGCGCGCCTGCAGCTCGGTCAGCGCAGCGGCGACACGCGCGAGGTTGGGCGCAGACCGCAATGGCGTGATGTCGACGCCCATCGTCGGTGACGACGATCCATAGATCTGGGCCGCGACCCCACCGATGACGACGTACCGCACGCCGTGCTGGGTCAAGGTCGCGAAGACGGGCCCCGGGTCGAGCGGCGGGGCGGGCTCGCTCGGTGCTGTCATGGCAGCCCGTCTGGGGGTGTGTCGGACAGCTTCAGCAGCTCACCTTGGAAGACCCGGCTGCGGTGGTCGACCTGCTCCCGCTCGGCTTCGGTCATGTCGAGCGGTACCGGGATCGGTGTCCCGTCGACGGCGTGGTGGATCGTGTACTCCCGGCCGGACGTGACGTCGAGGTAGCGGTCGGTCCCGGGCACCTCCGCCAGCCGGTCGAGCATCGACGGGCCGGTCGGCACGACGGAGAGCAGTGAGAGGTCGTGGTCGCACATGTCGGGCTCCTGGGGTAACCGGGCGCCGGTTGGCGCGCTTGGCAGGCCACCATTAGTAGGTGCGCTATTGGCCTCTGCCACAACTGGGGAGCCGCCAGGCTGTGGATAACTAGACGGCACTGCGCCCGTGTCCACAGGTAGGGACGGGACCGCGCCCGGGGCGACGAGGCGCCGCAGTGCCGGGTCGTCGAACCACGCGGTGGTGTGCAGCCGCAGTGCCGGCTCCCGGCCGTAGAGCACGACGGCGCTGCCGGCGGGAAGCTGCCTCAGGTACTCGACCGGGGCGACCTTCGCCTGTGCCGACGAGGTGCTGACGCTGCGGTGCCCGTCACCGCCGATGCTGACTGAGGTCCGCTCGCGCTCGAACTCGCCGATCATCCGTGAGGTCTGGTCGAGCGTGGCGAGGTCCGCCGAGCCGGGCAGGAAGACGCGGGCGGTGTGGTTGTTGACGACCGTGGCCGCATTCCGACCGTAGATCGCCTGGATCTGCGCGAGGTCCTGCCAGATCGAGCAGATCTGGATGCCCTGCCCCGCACCCGTCGAGGCGTACGTCGCCAGCTCGCGCAGCGGCGCGATGTTGGCGGCCTCGTCGAGCATGAGCAGCAGGGAGGGGTCGAGCGGCTGGCCGGTGGCGGCGTACGCATCCTGGGCGGCGCGTAGCACCGCCTGCACCAGCGCCTCGAACAGCGGGCGCAACCGTGCCTGCGCGTGGGCGGGCGCGACGAGGTACAGGGTCTCGCCCTCGGCGACCAGCCGCCTTACGTCGATGACGCGCCCAGCCGCAGGGTCGGCACCTACGATGTCTGTCGCGGCGCGGGCCGACGGGCTGGCGAACGCCTTTAGGATTGTCTCGGCGGTCGCGTAGACCGAGTCGCGTTGCCGCTCCTCGCGGGCGCAGGTGGCCGCCCACGCGTCGAGGGCATCGACGTCGGCCAGGTAGCCGAGGAGCTCGGTCACCTCCCTTGTCTCCCGGCGGTCGATCCAGGACGACACCTGCCGTACCCCGCCGCCCGAGTGGGCGGCGGCGAACAGCAGCGGGCCGAGAAGCTTGGTGCCCAGGCTCTCCCAGAACCGGGCGTTGTCGCCGGCATGGGCATCCCCGGCGGCCTCCACGAGCCAGGTCGCGATCTGCTCGGCGGCCGGGTAGTCGGTGCAGGCCAGCAGCGGGCTCCACTTGGCTGTCGGGTAGCCCGTCTGCCCGGTCGGGTCGAACACATACACCCTGCCTCGGCGTAGTCGCTCGTCGTACGTCAGTCGCAGGACGTCGCTTTTCACCGAGGTCACCACCAGCGGCCCGTCCCAGCGGAGCACACCGGGTACGACGAGGCGGCTGGTCTTTCCGGCCTGAGTCGGCGCAACGACCAGGACGGACCGGCGCGCCTCGGCAGCGATGAGAGGGCCACCGCGGCCGAGCCGGCCCAGCACGATCCGACCGAGCTCCGGACGGCGGACCACGAGGTGCGGGACCTGCCGGCGGGTCGCCCAGGCGGAGGAGCGGTCGCGTTCGGCGTGTACGTCGGGCCGGTGCCGGAACCGGCCGAGCAGGATCGCGGCGCCGCCCAGACCGGCGGCGACCGTGACCACCACGGCGACGAATAGGCAGTAGTACAGGACCGGCCCCGCCAGCTGATCGCGTACCGGCGACGGCCAGCTGGACGCCGGGTCGGCCAGATGCGCCGGCAGCGCCAGCGCGATGCCGGCGGCCTCGTGGACGGCGACGTCGGGCCACCGGCCATGGGCGAGCCGGCCGGCCAGCTGCCCCGTACCCCAGACGAGTAGTCCGGCCAGCAGCACCGCCCCGAGCAGGCAGCCGGCCGCGGCGGCGAGCAGGTCCTCTGTCGTCTCAGTCCGGCCGGGTCGTGGTTGCGGTCGCATGCGGATCTCCTCAGGCTCCGCGACCGGCGTCGCCGACGGCGTGCAGCGGCCGGTCCACCGTTGAGCCTTCGCGGGCGGGTGGGACCAGCGCGTGGTGCCGCTCGACGGCGGCGCGGACGCAGGCCAGCTCGCGGACGGCGAAGGACATCAGCTCGTCCAGATCGCCTCGGCCGGCTCCGGCGAGCTGGGCGAGGCGGACGCCGGCCTCCAACGCCCGGCGACGGGCAGCTGATTCGGCGACAATCGCCGCGTAGTACCCGGCGTTGCCCACCGTAGGTGTCGCGGCGAGCAGGTCGTGCAGCACGACGGCCGCCTTGCGTTCGCCGAACACGAGCCGGCCACGGCGACGCAGCTCGGCGTGCACCGTCAGTGGGTCGACCGGCTCACCGTGTTCGTGCACATGCTGCATCACCCCGAGCAGCTCGCCGTGCACCGGCCGGTAGAACTGCTCGGCCCGCAGCCGCGGCAGCAGCTCGCGGGCGACCTCGGCGCTGAGCAGGATCGCGCCGAGCACGGCCTGCTCAGCCGGGAGGTCTTGCGGCGGCTCGTACGCCTCCGGGCCCAGGCTCATCGGTCCGCCACCATCCGGGCGTCGGTGTCGGTCATCGCCAGCTCCGCCGGGCTGCGACGGTGCTCCACGACGAACGAGCGCATGCCGACCTTCCAGAGGGCCGTGCCCTGGGGCAGGTGCGGCAGAAGCTCGGCTTCGGTGCTGGTGAGCGCGAGCAGTTCGCGGGCCTGGCTGACCTCGCTGACCGGCTGGGTGTAGACGACGCGGGTGCCGGCGTCGGCGAGCAGGCCGCGGGCGAGCAGTGCCTGCTCCGATCCGGCCGGCCCGGCGGCTGCCAGGTCGGACAGCCGGTGCAGCACGGCGAGGTTCGCGACGCCCTGCGCCCGGGCCAGCTTGTAGGACTGCTGCAGCCAGCGCGCCGTACCCAGCGAGGAAAGTAAGGCCCAGACCTCGTCGACGACGACGTACCGCCGGGTCGCATCGGCGGCGTGCACCGCGGCCTGCAGCCAGGCGGTCGCGCAGGTCATGACCAGCGGCAGCGCATCGCGGTTGTGCTGGTACACCTCGGACAGGTCCAGGACCATCAGCGGGCCGCGGAGGTCGCGGGGGTCGACCGTGGTGGGCGCGTCGAACATGCCGGCAAGGTCGCCCGTGCACATCCGACGCATGACGAGCGCGACGTCACGCGATGCCTCGGTCAGTGCCGCCAGCTCCATGCGCAGTGCTGCCGCCGCTTCGCTCGACGGGGCGAGCAGCGCCTCGACGAGGTCGGGCAGGACCGGCGCTTGGCCGCCTCCGCCGGAGATGGCCCGCAGAGCGAGGTCGAGCGCCGCGTGCTCTATCGGGGCCAGCGGCCGGTTGAGCGCGGTGCTGGCCAGCGCCAGCAACAACCGCAAGCGCCGGCCGGCGACTTCGGCGTGCGGTACGCCTGCGTCTGCCGGTCCGGTGTCGAGCGGGTTGAGCCGGGTCGACTGGCCGGGGCCGAGCCGCAGGGGGGTCGTGTCGCACGCGGCGGCGAGGTCGCCGTACTCCCCTTTGGGGTCGGCGACCCAGGCCGCGCGGCCGAAGGTCTGCTGCCGCCACAGGAACGTCTTGACGAAGCTGGACTTGCCCGAGCCGACCTGGCCGACGACCAGCAGGTTCGGGTTGGTGAGCAGCCCGGCGGCATAGAGCTCGAAGGGGTCGAAGCAGAAGGACCCGCCGAACAAGTCGCGACCGATGTAGGTGCCGCGGCTGCCCAGCCCGGCCTCGGCCATGAAGGGGTAGGCGGCCTGCAGGTTGGCCGTGGTGGCGCGGTGGACCGGCAGCCGAGCCAGCCGGGAGAGGTTCACGTCGGCTCGCTCGCGAGCAGGGCGACGATGCGGGCCCGGGCGGCCAGCTCGGCCGGCGTCGGTGGCGGAGGCGGCGGTACCGGTCGGCAGCGTCCGGCCTCAAGCTCCTCGATCAGCCGCTGCAGCGCGGGGGTGCGAGTGGTCGGTTCGGACGCGGTGGTCACTGCAGCCCCCGGGCGAGCGGCAGGGTGAAGGTGAACGCCTCGTCCTGCTGGCCGTACAGGCGCCGGATCTCCAGGAACGCCCGGTGCGCGGCCTGCTCGACCTGCCCGCAGCCGTCCTCCAGCTCCTGCAGGCTGCGGCCGCTCACGGTGATGTAGCCGCTGAACCGGTAGGCCGCGTGGCCGGCGACCAGCTCCGCCTCGCGCTCCTCGACGTCGGCCGCCTCGGTGCGCGTCCGCCCTGTGGTCACCTGCCCCATCCGCGCGCGCAGCGCGGCGTTGGCCAGCTCGGCTGTGCGAGCGGCGCGGGTCTCGCGAGCCGCCCTCCTCGGGTCGACGGGTTCGGCGACGACCGCGACGGTCCGGCGGCAGGAGGTGGTCAGCATCAAGGGGGCGAGGAAGTCCGCGCCTACCGGCAGTCGCGGCCACTCCGAGATCCAGTACGTCGCGTGCCAGGCGTCGTCGGTGCGGTAGTGCGCCCAAGCATTCTCCGTGGCCATCGGCCCGGCCGCGGCGACGTCCACTCCGCCGCCGTCTCCCTCCCCGTCGGATCGCCTGGCCAGGGTGCGGCTGGCCCCCGGTTCGTAGCTGGTGCGTAGGACAGCGGCCAGCGCCCGGGGCGGCAGCCAGCCCGCGAGCTCGAGGCCGGCGCGCAGGAGCTGCTCCTGCACGGCGGCGAGCTCGCGCATCAGCACTGTCGTGCTCCCGTCGGTGCCTGCCGGGTTTTTCCGCGACGAACGGCGAGTGCGGCGGGGGTCGAGCTGCAGGACGAGATGGGTCTCGTGCGCCTGCGTCACCGGCGCGGCCGCCGCGATCAACGAGCGGTACGACGAGGCGGCGGTCAGGCTGCCCTTACCCCCGGCTTCGGCCCAGAACCGCTCGAGGGCGTCCCCTGGGTCGGGCAGGGTGCGCTCGAGCCAGGCCAGGCGACGGACCGGCGAGCCGTCGCGGGCCAGACCGGCAAGGAGCCCGCCCCACGCAGCAATGCGGCGGTCCTTGTCTGCAGCATCGGCGAGCGCAAAGGTCGAGCCACGCACCGCTGCGACTGCAGTCAACGTGCCGGCGGAGGGGTCGTGGATGACCCCGATCGTCCGGTCGCCGTCGACCCTGGGCTCGGTCATGGTCAGGCGGGCGAGGGGTCCGGGCAGGCCGAGCGTGATCGCCTCGCCGGGGCGGGTGGCTCGCTGCGGACGCCAGTATGTCCGGCCGCCATCCACCAGCCGGGACAGGAGATACGCGACCCAGGCCGGCAGCCACTGCTCCGCCGTCCGCCCGGCGACTGGCAACAGTGCCGCGGTTGCCGCCGCTGCGAGGACGATGACGCCGCCGAGCGCCCCGAGAGGCCCCACGGAAAGGCCGACGACGACGGCGATCGCGCCGGTGAGCAGCAGCGCCAGCTGGCCGGCGCGCAGCCCGACCAGGACGCCGCGGGTTTCGCGCGGCCCGAAGCGGTAGACGCCGGCCCTGTCGGTGGTCTCTGTGACGGTGGACATCATCAGGCTCCCTTACTGACCGGTGAAGGGGGAGTGGTGGCAGTCGGCGCGGCGGCCGTGAGGGTTCCGGTTGCGGCGCCGGCAGCACCGCGGATCGCGGCAGTGCCACCGGCTGCGACGGCGCCGACCGCCCACGGCGCGGCAGCAGCGACGGTCACACCGCGTTGCGCCGACACGGCTCGGTGGCGCTGCACCGCGTGCATCGCGCTCTGCCCGCCGTGGGTCAGCGGGCGGGTGCCCCGCTGGCGGGCGCCCTCCAGGGCACCCGCGGCCACGGCGACCTCGAACACGCCGATGACCCGGAGCAACAAGAACGGCGCGAAGGCCGCGACCAGCAGCAGCGCGGCACCGGACAGCACCCCGGCGTAGCCCTCGCCTCCGGCCGCCAGTGCACCGGCGGCCAGCGACAGAATCGCCACGATCACGAACTTGGCGAAGATCAGCGCGGTGAGCAGCTCGGCTAGCCGGCGCGCCCACCGCCGGCTCGGTTCCCAGGCGAGACCGGACAGGGCGATGGGGAAGAACAGCAACGTGGCGTAGATGGCGACACCGCGGAGCAGCAGCTCCACCCAGATCAGGACGGCGGCCAGCGCCGCAACCAACCCGGCGATCAGCGCGGCGAACGCCGGGACGCCGACCGCACCGGACGCCACGCTCAGACCGGCCAGTCCGCGGGTCGCCCCGGTCATGGCCTGTTTCAGGTCGCCGGTCAGCGTGCCGGCGATCAGCGCAGAGAGCTGGTCGCTGGCGACTAGCAGCAGTTGGGTGACGGTGGTGGCGGCTGCCGTTCCCAGGCCGGCGACGCCAACCGCGACTATCGCTTGTCCAATCCGCCGGGGGTCCTGGTGGAAGGCGCTCCCGATCGCCGAAAGCAGCAGGAACAGGAGAGCGAACACCGCTGCGAGTCCGGTCATCGCGGCGTAGTGCTGGGTGAACCAGTTTGAGGTCACCGTGACGCCAGACGAGCTGGTCACGGCCTCCGTGATCGCCGTCAGGAACCACACCGCCCCGTCGACGACGAAGCTGGTGAGCGCGTCCATCGCGCTGTTGCCGACGGCTCCGGCGACCGCACCGACGGGATTGCCGATGAAACCGCCGACGCCCTCGACGGCAGCACCGATCTGCTCGCGCGCGTAACAGGCCGGCTGCACGACGAGCGGCAGGCCCTGGCACGGGCTCGTCACGAGTGGCGCCGCAGGTGCTGCGCCGGCGGGTGAGGCCGGCATGAACAGCAGCGTCAGGATCAGGATGACCAGCGAGAGGGCGCTACGGGGAGCCATCGAAGACCCCGGTCATTCCTGCTGTGGCGACGAGCGCCTCGGCCAACGGTGTGACCGGCTGGTGCAGCACCGGCACGGGACCGGGCGCGCTCTCGTACGCCGCCAGCTTCCAGTCGCCGGACCACTGCAGCGTGACCGTCTCGGTCGACCAGGACTGGTCGAGGCTGCCGAGGCGTTCGGTGCCCAGGACGGCGGTCACCCAGACGACCACCGTGGCGGTGTCACCGCCGTACGTCGTCACTCGGGACATCACCGGGACGGCCGCTGCGGTCACCGGCAAGCCCGAACGCAGGGCTTGCTGAACCCCGGTGGCCCGCTCGACGTTCGGGCGCGTCGCCCAGCGGGCCACGATCGCGTGCGGCGGCTGGCCGTTGCGGCTGACGGCGGCCAGGGCCAGGTCGCGTCGGGACGGGTCCAGACCGAGCGCACCACCGAGCACGGCGACGTAACGGGTGGCCGCAGCCTGCGCCCCAGCGGAAGTCTGCGGGTAGCCGACCGGTACCTGCGCTTCGAGCCGGGTGGGACCGGCCAGCGGCCTACTTCGCGGAGGCGTCTTCGCCGCACTGCCGCTGCTGCACGCGGTTGCGGAGATCAGCAGAGCAGCCGTCACGAGCAGGAGCCGCGCCCTCATCGGACCGTGGCCCCGGCAGCGTAGAAGAAGTTGATGATCGCGGCCGCAGCGCCGATGACCAGAGCACCGACGATCCCCCCGATTGCGGCTCGACGTCCGCCGAGCGAGGCATTGTAGTTACCCGCCTGCGACCCGAGGAACCAGGTCGCGCCGCCGACAACGACCGCGGCGACGCAGCCGATCAGCCCGAGAAAGACCAGGCCGTTCACCATCTTCTGCAGGGCGGCGCCGCCGGGCAGTCCGGACGGGTCGGGGGCGGTGGAGACCACCACCACAAGGGTGGTCATGGGGTCCGGTGCGGCCATGCGGTCCTCCCGAGGATGTGTGCCCCTGCCCTCACGGCAGTGGCGGCCGGCGGTGAGCCGATACGGGAAGGCTGCTTTCCGCCGTTGCCGGCGCCGTTGCCAGGGCTGCGGTGCTTCACCGGCAACTGGTGCCGTGCAATTGGCGGCAACTCGATCGGCAACGCGCGGAAGCACGGTGAGTGAGCTGACAGCAGCTGCGCTCGAGAGGTGACCCGCATGCCCATGACCAGGGGGCTCAGACAGTGAAGAAAGTGCTGGGCGCCGCGGCGTTCGGGATCGCCGTGCTCACCCCGACGATGGGCGTCGCGGCCATCGGCTCCCCGGCGCCGGCCACCGCGAGTACCGACGCCGTCGCCGACATCCCCCCGGACCTGCTCGTCCTTTACCACCGGAGCGCCGAACGCTGCCCTGGCTTGCCCTGGGCTGTCCTGGCTGCCATCAGCAAGATCGAGAGTGATCACGGCCGGTCCACCGCACCGGGCGTCCGCTCGGGTAGCAACGCCGCGGGAGCCGCGGGACCGATGCAGTTCGGGATCGGTGGCAAGGCCGGTGATACCTGGTCGGCGTACGGCGTGGATGGTGACGCGAACGGCACCGCCGACGTGTACGACGCCGCCGACGCCGTCCCCGCGGCCGCCGACTACCTCTGCGCCAACGGCGCCCGGGAGCCCGGTCGACTCTCGGAGGCGGTCTTCGCCTACAACCATGCCGGCTGGTACGTGGCCGACGTGCTGGCCCAGGCGGCCGCTTACACCGAGTCGACGCCGTTGCCTGCCGCCTCGGGGGCCGCCCAGGTCGCGATCACCTTCGCGGAGAGCAAGCTGGGGCTGCCGTACCAGTGGGGCGGCACCGGGCCGCTCTACGACTGCTCCGGACTGACCCAGGCGGCGTATTCGGCGGCCGGTGTCCGGCTTCATCGGATCGCTCGTGAGCAGTTCTGGGACGGCCCGCACCTCTCGCTGGCGCAGCTGCAGCCAGGCGACCTGGTCTTTTACGCCGACGACGTCGCCGACCCGACGACCATCCACCATGTGGGCCTGTACGTCGGCGCCGGACGCATGATCGAAGCGGCCCGGACGGGGACCTTCATCCGCTACGCGTCCATCGACCGGCCCGGCTACATCGGCGCCGTGCGTCCATCGGGGATCGCAAAGTGAGCGACTACCCGCACAGGGCTCGCGACCTCGCCGGGGTCAGTCTGCGCGACCTCACGACGCGTCACGTGGAGCTGCTCGACCTCACCGTCTGCGTGCGACTCCGCGGTGAGACTGTCGTCGACGGCCAGGCGCTGGAACGGCTGGCCGTGAGCGAAGCCATCAGCCGGTACGTGAACAACGGTCGTCAGGTCGACATCTTGGCGGCGCTGAACGCCGGCGCCAGCTGGCCGACGTCGCAGATGTGCTGGATGCAACGAAGACTTAGCTCCGCGCGGAGTTCGGACGGTGGGTCGGCGGCCAGCGGGAGCTCTACAACGTGTTGCAGTTGGAGAGGCCGGGATCGCATCCATTCGGCTTGAGCCCGGCGCAGGGAGACGAAGTGCAGCGCATAGTGACGGACGCCTACCGCGCGCGGCGGCACGGTCACGGGTAGCACATGCCTATGCAAGCCGCCAGGACGGCTCCCCGAGGAGAGGACAGGAGGGCGGCGCCGGATACGCCAGGTGGCTGGGCCAGTTCCCGGCGTCTTTCTCGCGAAGATCATGGAGGAGGTCTGGCATATCGCACGACCCGTTCTCAAGGAGGCGTGGATGCGTCACCTTGTCTGGGGCAGGGCTGAGCACTCAAACACTGCTATTCGGTACCGGCGTTCGAGCACGGCGCGACGGCTAACCCGGGGCTTCTACGCCCCATGACCGCCCGCGTGCTGCCGCTCAGGAGCCTTTTGGGGTAGAAGGTGCCGTATGGCGATGTTGCGGCAAGGACAGCTACTCCAGCACAGCATCCGTCGGGACTTGCGCTTTCGCGTGCTTGGACGGCTGGGTGAGGGCGGATTCGGAGAGGCGTACGAAGTCGTCGGCCTGTCCGAAAGTGATCAGGAGTTCGACAACACGGCATGCCTGAAGGTGACGACGGACGCGTGGTCGTGGCACGGCGAGACCTACTTCATGCGCCTGCTCGAGGGCGACCTACACGCCGTCCAGCTCTACGACAGCTTCCCGGTGCGAGTCGGTGAGGGAGACGCGGCGCGGACGCGCTTTTGCCTGTTGATGGAGTTACTCAAGGGCCGGAGTGTGAGCGATCTGTGTGACTCGGGCGAGCTGCCCTGGCCGGAAGACCGAGTTGTACGGCAGCTTCGCTACCTGCTGCGGACGCTTGGCAGGCTGCACGAGCTGCAGACTCCGCACCGCGACATCACCCCGACCAACACGTACGTCGGCAACAACTCGGCGCTGAAGTTGAGTGATTACGGGATCG
>JAABVA010005404.1_pt1 | contig 11563 bp, 15 predicted proteins | sample 5560331 | NCBI WGS metagenome assembly JAABVA01 (sample SAMN12812661, study PRJNA571458) | rock metagenome | isolation source: Antarctica rocks | place: Antarctica: Victoria Land, Mt New Zealand sud | collected 2016-01-07
TCTTCAGAGTTTCATTAATGATGAGATTGAAGACTGCAATTTCTCATAAAAGTGTCTTATACTTTAGAGCATAAGCATTAACAGAGAAGTATTGATTGAGTTAGCAGATATATAGATTGTTGAATAGAATATATTTGAGATTAAATTCATAAAGTAAATAGAGATGTACAAGATGATTTTACATCTCTTTTACTGTTTTTATGTTGTCTATAATGACAGTGATCTTCAAGCTAACAATAAGAACAATGATGATTATGATCTTGTTGTTTTATATAATTTAGTCAGCTCAAGTAATGTTGACTAAAATTGTTGTTGTAGTCATTGTTGTTTTAGATATAAATTCTTCAGTCATTACTGACTAACTTGAAACATCTGACTTTGATGAGATTTCAACATTATCTTCTACTATTAAATCTCATAATTCAGCACTCATCAGACTGTATTTGATCAATGTTCTTCATGATAAATAGTTTGTCAATCTCTTAAGTTTTGTAACTTTTGAAAATGTGAGATCATATGACATTGTAGTTATTTTGTATGATGAAAACATCTAAATTAATGATGAAGTTGTTTTTAATGTAAAGATTTAACTTTAAAATGATTATAAGAATTGTTTTAATCATTTTATCTGTGAATTTATAACAGTTTGATGTGAATAACTTCTCATTATATATCAAATTCACTTTATTTCTTAAGGCTCTTTCTAGCATTCATGAAATAACAGTGACAACAAGATGTTTTTCTTTCATCATTTTAAATAGAAATAAATGACTTAATAAATAAATAAATATCAATATACATTCAGGCTCATAACCTGTCAAATATAGAAGAAGTGACTAATGAAATGAATGTATAATCATAAGTGTCTAGCTACTTTATGGAAATGTGGCCCTATAAGAAGGCCTTCAATTGACAAAAGAAAAAACTTTTATCTGTAGCAAACTGTTTGCCCTAGCAAACTCTGCATGTTTCTGAAACCTCTGTAGGGCTCTGAACCACTAAGGTAACAGAATGAGGCATGATGTTTTGACAACCTTAGCTAGAGTTAGCTTAAATTCATTACCTAAGGTTCGAAGGCGAGCGGGATCTGTTTACTACCTTACCTAAGCACTAGGGCTAGCTTTCTTCCATGATTCCGCCCGCTGCACCTGCATCCGGTCATAGCTCCCGTCTACAGAGAGGATACATACCGTACCTAAGATAAGGTAAGGTACCTAAGGCATCTCAGGTAGGTCAAATTCATTTCCCAAAGGACTGGTTATAGCAATGATGAACAGTTGTTGCTTGGCCTTTCGCACAGCGCCGTCAAATCGGTCGTCCTCTGAATCCAGTAAGTCAACCCTCAGCTTCTCCTACCACTTCGACTTATAAAAGTCCTTTTATAGGCTCCACTTTTGATTCTAGAATTACTGGAGACATGAATGGCCTGTCGACCACGGATGGCTTGACACGGGCCGTTCTTGTGGATTCTGAATTGACTCAACCTGTGGCAAGAAGTCCTGCAGAAGTGCAGTTGTTGAGATGAACTCGAAGTCGGAAAATAGCAGAGGGTATATGGTGGAAGTTCTTAGGTATTCTGCATGCTGCAAAGTTGCGCAATCAGATGATCCAGCCCGAGACCTGATCTTATTCGCTATCATCCATCAAATCCGCAAGTTCCCGCTCCTCCTCTGCCGTCATCAAAGATGGTTTCGTCGGCTCTCTTTTCTCTTCTACGATACCCTTCCTCGCCTCTTCAGCCTCTGCTATCGCCTTGCGAAGGTCTTCCGGCTTCAATGACCATTTTCGTATCGTTGCATCGATACACACGCTTACGACCGTCTGGCCCACCAATAGTAATCCAGTGACTTCCTCATAATGGCCTGAGAATGTATGGTGTAAGGTTCCGGTCTTCAGTGCACATCTATCAGTTATAGTTGCATGGTGTATTCGAAGACGGGAACACATACGGCCCGGTCCCACACCCTGACATCCTCATCCCTACAGGCAGTGACCACCCACCCACCTCGCTCATCCACAACGACATCTCTCACAAAGTCCGGATGTGTGAGGACCGTGTCCGCTTTCCATCCCCTTTCCCTGCTAAGACACTTCACCGTCCCATCTGCAGACGCGGTCCACAGATCGTCGTCTGGATCGAAAAAGAGCTTGTAAACGCTAGTTTCGTGTTCTATGATGGGTTGGCTATGCTCCGCTTCAAAAGATTGGTCATGGCCGATGGTCCACCGCCTGATCTCCCGATCACTGCTGGCACTGAAGACCGTCACGGAACTCGAAGACGGGGTGTAAGTCGTCGGATCAACGACTAGGTCCTGGATTGCCCCTTTATGGCCTTTGAGAGTCTGTACCTTCGTTCGACGACCAATATCCCAAACGATGATGCTCGCGTCAGCGCCTCCGGAGATCAGAAAAGCCCTGTGGTCGAGTACCACGCAGATGATCGTCTTGACAAAGTCTGTATGGCCGATATATCTATGTAAGGGTTCGCGGGTGGACATATCCCAGCTCCAAATAGTCTTGTCCCAACATCCCGCAAAAAGTGTCCGACCATCAGGGCTTAATGCCACACTAGTGACAGGGCTCGTAGGCCCACGATACGCACGTGATTTGTCACCTGTCTATCTCACATTCACCGTCAGCAGGTGCTTTTGGTGGATATATGGTTTGCTCAGAAGAGGCGGAGTCTCACCCACTTCAAGCACTACCCTTCTTACTGTTCCTGCGCTCTCCGCAACGTAGATTCGACCGTCATCCGTAGGATCCCCAATGACTGCGAGGATCTTGGACTGGAGGCGGACTGGGGCGCCATGCGTGTTCTTGGATTTGATGGCCTTGCGGTTGATCTCTTCGATCGACGTACTGCATTGATCATTATTCCGAGCTGCCAAGAACTCAGCGGGGGTACTCACGTCGTCTGAAAGAATTTATCGGCGTCTGAAGTTTGTGCCATTGCACTAAAGGGCGGGTGATGCGAAGTAGGCACGAGGTCGTTATCGATAAAGTGGTGGGAGAGCCACTAGTCCTTCAAGCACGCGGATGAACATCAGGCCCTTGAAAATATTTGTCAAGTTTTGAAGGCTGCTAACCTTCAGAAGCTTGAGAATCTACTACATGTATCTCGTAGAGGGCTGGTTTCAGCCTCCGATGAATTTCCACCACCTCAGTGTACGACGTTGATTGGGACGAGCCCACTCCTACCTGGGTAAGATACGCAAAGCCTGACATTAGCTCGAGCCTCCTCCGACTGCGCAACATCTACGTGAATTATCTACGAGGGGCTATGCGATATATTTAGGCATTCTATGTCTTTCTATTGTAGCAGTCTCCAACCTAAGCTAAGATCCGCTTTGGTCCTTAAACTACATTTCTTAGGGCTGGTCGAGAACCTCTCCCACCCACAAGGCTCAGTCAAGGCTGTCACCGCATCACTTTCACTGTTGTGCTTGTAATGAATCTCCATGAGGGACTGTTTCAGAGAGGTCCCGTAGTCAGGTCTGTAGCATATAGATCGTATTCACAATCCCCGAGAGCGGGAATGGCTAACGACCCGCAACAACTGAACGCAGTGGCCGGGTGAAGCTGCTGTGGCCCAAATATAGTGAAGCGCCGAGCCCAAGTTATCCGTACTCTTCTGCAAGTCATTGAAGCCAGCACAGTGAAAGCTTGACAGGTGTACTCATCTAGATCACAATGGCCGGACATATATGGCTGTCCCTTCTACCTCGATACCATCATGATCCCAATCCAGCCCAAATCAAGCCCAAATCAACAACCCTTGCATCACTCAAAGTACTCCACCTCCACGAGCAACACTGCTGGCCAGTGAGAGAGCCACCTTCGCAACCCGCTTCGCGATGGCCTCGGACACGGTATCAACCTCGCACCCGCACTTGGAAAGTTCGAGACTGATATCGTCAACAGGCTGCTGTCGCCATAGTCGCCGTCGTCATGGGAGTTATCGTCCTGCTTAGCGGTGTGCTGGCCTGCTGTTGCGCAACAGAACTGCGGTATCAATGTCAAGACTACGTCAGCCTCCGATTTAGATGCATGGAACGGCCATGCGACGCTTGTTCTGAGTGGATGGGCCACTGCTAGGAAGGCGTCTTTGGCCAGAGGCTGCGGACATCAGGCTGAGGAAGGCCTGATCCGTGCGGAAGGAGTTCAGATGTCCAGAAGGAGTTAAGTCTTAGTGCTGAGGCCTGAGCCGTAGAGTGTAACGGCGGGGTAGTCTCCCAGTCACTGAGAGCCTGCGGGTGTTGTTAGTATCCAATGCTTCTGTGTAGTGAATGGAACGGAGGGTGGGTTGGGTTACCCCGAGTATAGATGAGAAATCCGCCTCAGAAGAACACCATCACTTGCAATCTTCTGGCTCTCAACGTTGACCATTCTATGTAAGGCCGACGTCGTGATAGCAATAGCTTCTTTTTTTCATTGGATGAAACGCATGTTACCATCCTAGCCCTCTGTACGTTCGAGCATTGACGCGATGGGAACGACGCCGACACTGGAAATGGTATATTCCAGCCTGATCACCCCTACAGTTGGTTAGTAACGACAGGCTAGGGTCATACTTCGGTGCCTCCACCTCCTGCGGCACCGACCACCATGTCTCTGATGCCGTTGGCTCTGGACATCGTCTCCTATTCTCTAATACCATACACTCCGTCGCCATACACGCCATCTCCTTACACACCATCTCCGTACAGCCAATCTCCTTATACGCTTTCTCCATACACGCTTTCTCCATACACGCCTTCGCCATACAAACCGTCTCCGTACACCCCTTCACCGTATACTCCATCTCCGTATACGATGTCTCCATACACTCCATCTCCATACCCTTTGACCTCAGAAACAGCATATCCACATACTTTGTCTTCGCACACTTCAGCATTGTCGAGCACATCGGTGAAGTCCGATATAAGTAGCCCTCACTCTCAAAGACCAAATCCTCCGCCTGTGTCAAGCATTCCCTCATCCGAAGGATTGCAAGAGACAAGCAAGTCATCACCCACCACTTCGATGGTTGCTTTTTCACGTCTATCGGGATCTCAGCCATTGTCGTCTCTAAGCACTTCGATCTCAGCAGTCGACTATTCCTCAAACTCACTTCCGCCTGCGAAACCATCAACTACACTTGATCCCATCACTCCCACTAACCAGAGCGTCTCTTCAGTACCACAAACAAATGAACTTGGCTCTCATACCGTTATTGGTGTCATAATTGCCATAACAGTGACAGTGTTTATCTTAACTGCTTTGCTTCTGTGTAAGTACTGCCTCCGCATGCTAGTACTTCCACACAGAGAGCTTAGCTGATGCGACGAAAGGGCGGCGTTCGAGGTCAAGATCGACTTCCAGGCGGTTGAGTTTGCGGTCATCTCCGTCAGGTCACTCCTTGAGATGCTAGAGTCATGGTAGTGGTAGCCAAGAAGACCAAAGGGTATGAGGCCGGTTGGTGAAGTCAGCAGAGCCCTGATAGGACAAACTTCGTGGAATGCTGTTTCGTTTAGGCTAAGTGTCTGAGGCGTGTCCATCAGCCAGGTTAGCGTGTCATACAACAGACGGGCCACCAAAAGCGTTAGAGAAGCCGTCGGTGGGGAGAGCAGTTTTGTAAGGAGTTTATTTCATAAACACGCGCTTAGAAGAGACCACACGCAGAACACCACAAATAAAGGAAAGATCAAATGGCTGCGCTCGATATCAAGAAGGCCGATGGCGGCGTTGCGAATGACTGGCCTACCCTTAAGCGCTTCAAAACAGTTGACTGTGGGGTGGTCGTGAATGCTGCTCTTCTCACACGACTGCCATTAGATCTACCCGACACAGCAGCGAACCCTCTGGAAAGAAAGACAAGAAAACCTCTAACGCGCATGAAGCAAGTGTCGTTGTACGAGGTTATCAAGGGCACAAAGACCCCTCCCATTCCTGATTGTATGCTCTTGACCCTTTTCCGTTATCTAACAACATCCACCCGCGGAACCCGACTGCACTCCTTGACCTTGGCCGACTTGCACCGTTGGCTTGTTGTTGACGGTCGTAGTTCCCATTCTCTCCTTGATTTGTCGGGCCATTGTTAAGAAAGCTTGTTCGACATTCGAAGCATTCTTCGCCGAGGTTTCGAGAAACGGAATGCCGATACTGTCGGCGAACTCCTGCAGGGGAAACTCAGATTTAGTATCGCTCCTAGTGCAAAGGACGTATGCCCAAGAAATATTGATCACATACTTTTGCGACAGTGTATTCTACGACTTTCTTGTCGGACATATCGCTTTTGTTGCCCACAAGCAACTTGTTGACGCCTTCGGTAGCATAGCGATCAATCTCCTGCAACCACTGCTTCACGTTGTTGAAGGATTCCATGTCTGTTACGTCATACACGACACAGATACCGTGTGCACCGCGGTAGTAGGAGGATGTGATAGTTCGGAAACGTTCCTGTCCTGCCGTATCCCACTGTTTTCAAACCGTCAGAAGGCTTCCAAGAACCACATCGTCGCTTCTGCACCAGCAGGCTTCACTAACAATCTGGAGTTTCACAGTCTTGCCATCCAACTCGATCGTCCGGATTTTCTGGCCTTGCATTAGCTACCCTGTTGTTTTTGAACCTGGACAGCCACGAAGCGGCGGAGGCAAGCTCACAAAGTCAACACCAATAGTCGATATGTAACTTTCTGTGTAAGTATCATCCGCGAACCGTAACAGAAGACATGACTTTCCAACCCCAGAGTCACCAATAAGGAGGAGCTTGAAAAGGTAATCGTATCTACAACAGCATTCGATCAGCCCAGCCTTTCGCTGTTTTGGGTACCGCGCGCCGCGTTTGGTAAAAGAACAAGGTAAGACAGAAGCCTTCCTAAGGGGAGTGAGAACTCTGCCAGGACACAAATTAGCGATCAGGTCGCTGGCTTAAGGCCAAGCCATGATTATTGCCATCGGGCGCTATAGGGAGAGGACGTACTACTCAGGATTCATGCTGACGTTGCGATAGGAAGATATCTCTTAGGCTTATGTGTAACTGGTGTAAGGCGTGTGGAAGGTTACAGTAGAGATGGCGATGTTGAGAGAAGCCAGAGTCTAATCAGAGGATATCTGTATTCTCCGGAGTATGAGGCGTTGAATGAGTAACTACGGGGAGGATGACGGACAACAGCGCAATTCATTCAACACTAAAGCGGTTCTTGCTTAAGTAAGCGCGTGCCGACGGAGTGACCGTGATAGCGACTACTGAGTGACAGGAGGACAAAAGAGTCTTTGTCACTGAGACAGCGTTGCGGCGTTCAGCCGTTATCTGGAGATGTGCAGCAATGCTTGTGATGCAATCATGTCTCAGTTCAGCATAATAATCCTTAATGCTGACCCGCCAAACGACTTTGTATGTACATCACCATACCGGTGAAACGAAGCTTGTGCTTCATATCAATGCTCGCTTTACCTTTATCAGAGACTCAACTCTATGATACATGGCAGCTGGAACTTGGCAAGGTTTGGCCAAATCATGCATATCCATGCGCACTCAGCCATTCCATTATGAGTTTCTCGTCCCTTTTCTTGTAGTTCGAATTTCCTCGTATAGTGTCAGAGATGACACCAAGGCTTCTGTCATAGCCTCTGTTATCTTTCCCAGAGAAAAATCGTGAAATGTCTTCCTCCACCTCATGACTAGCGAATTTCGATAGACTCAGGCGCAAGAAGCGGTCAAGGACGACCGAGTTTCCGGACAGCTTTTGATGGACGGTGTCCCAATTTTCCTTGATATATTTCCAGAGTACTCCACGTGCTTTGGGATTTGCGGCGAGGGACGCAGCGCCACTATGGACGTCTTGCACGGCAACTGTGTCCGAGAAAAGGAACTTTAAGAAGTCTTTGGCCAAGGCTGGGTTCTGCACTCGTCCGAGGGATTGGAGACAGATTTCTTTGCCGTCGATGGAAGTAGTCTGGTAATACTCCTGCTTCACTGCTTCGTAGTCCGACACATCCCCTTCAGAAATCACGGTACGAAAGATAGCGGAGCGCAGACTGGGATGAATGGCAGTCCTGTTTCCAGAGGTATAGTCTTTGAATCGACGCTTGGCTTCGGCGATTGTACTAGGCCCAGTTAACGGACATTTACACCGACAATGTTGCGTTGATCTTACCTTTGATCGCCTGCGCCACCAGCAGTCGCTATCAGCAGCGTTCGCAGCTGACCTGTTAAGAAGTCCTCGTTCGCCGGGAAATCCCACCCAACTCTCTCCGTTGCCGGATTGCTTAGCTTCAGTGCAAATTGCTTCAAGCCGTTGGCTAAAGGTTCGGGGTCTGCGAAGATCGATCGGACATTGGCAAGGGAACCCGCCATTTGTGACCAAACACTACTTGCCATTAGTCGTGTACCCAGTTCCGGGACGATGTCTTACAGATAGTTCTCCTCAGATTGAAAGCCCTCGATGAACGCGAGTAGCGCAGCCGTCTTGCCATCGCCAGCTACAGCGAGAGCGCCTGCATCTCCAATAAGCCCGATCTTGTCCTCGACGGATAGAGTGTTTCTTGCAGAGCCAAGCCTGGCCAGCCTCTCCGGAGGGTAATTCGTTCTATAAAACCCCATCTGGTCTGCATTAAGCTTGTAAAAGGACTCATCAACGTCACGGATGGTTTGTTCTTTCGATGTCAAAGCTGTGGTAGCTGAATCGGAGCCCTTGGATTTCGTCTTGAGCCCTAATGGAATCCACCACGTAGTTTGGTCTTCCTCTGATTTAACATCACCAGTGGAGAGGAAACGAGACTGCCGAACGCCAATTTGACCGGGCTCTTCAGCGACTGTCAGCACTGGAAAGCCAATCTTGCGGATCCAGGGGTCCTAAGCCCTATCAGCTTCGTTCCAAGCGAGCCTGTTGAAATTGGACTTTACCATGAAGCTGTTGACGTCTTTGCCCGACTCTTTGCTTAGCGCAGCCCATAAGTCAGTGGTTGTAGCGTTCCCTTCAACTGGTCAACATGTGGACCTAGCGTCAATTTGAGTGGTGATAAGTATACCATAGGCATGCGCCTTGAGATAATTCGAAACCCCCAACAAGAATGTCTCTACACCGAGGTGGCCGCTGAGCATCCTTATGACGGAGCTCCCTTTTAGGTAGCTAATGGCGTCGAAGATTTGGTCGATATCAAGGGCATCCTTCACCGGCACCTCGATAGGATGAGATCCGCGGAGTGAATCAAGCTGGAACGCTGTCTGGACGGCTTCAGTCTAGGAGAGGCATTACATCGTCAGCTGAACTGCCAGATCGACTCGATAAATTTGGACATGAGGCGTACAACAAACTGTCCCCAGATATTCCATTCTTCAACATCACTCTCAGTCAGCACCTTGTTCACGCAGGTCTACTTTGGATAGCTCAAAAAAAGTTTTCACTGACCTGGATAGAGGTGGTCAACTGCTAGCCAGCCAACCCACGTGGCAAAGCCTTCGTTGAGCCAAAGTTCGCTCCACCAGTCCATAGTCACGAGATTGCCAAACCATTGATGGGCAAGTTCTCAAACTGGTCAGCTATTGAATGTTCAACGATAAGCAAGCCGTCCGTCTTACCGTGGGCTACAACATATGCAACGCGGTTTTTATACGATGCAGCTGACTGGTTTTCGTCGAACAAGACGGCCGTTGTCCGATACGTTATCAAGCCCCAATTCTCCATGGCACCGTGTGACTAAATGCCCCCGATCAGCCAGCCGAATAGCTTCGTCAGAGGAAGAGGGTACGTATTATGGGCTAATGGGTCAGCCACACTCGACGCACGACTTGAGCTTCCTTTTTGCTTCAGAATATTAGGAAGAACGGGTAACTTACGAACTCATGAACAGCCAAGAGATCGACTTTTGGTAATGGATAGTCGACGCGGAAGATCTGGAGACATAGGTTAGTATACTGTTGTTTAGGAAGGCAGTATGATGCATAAACCTCCGAGAAGTAGTCAACGACTTGGTGCGCGTTCTCAAGCGCGAAACGACCCTGATCTTTCAAACCTCGTGTAGTGTACACCCTCACTGGTAAGTTTTTGCCATTATAGCTCCTTCTGGTGTGGTCCTCTACAAACTCGAAATCACCAACAGCCCAGGCTAGAAGCTAAGAACAATCAGCATCCAAATTCCGCGGGGAATTGTATTTGAGACCTTACATAGGTGCTCATTACAGGAGTTCTGTCGAACGATACGACTTTCCGCCCATTCTTGCTCCTCTTAACTTCCTTCTCCGGCATATTGCTCAGAGCAACCTGGTCATCTGGAATCTCGATCTCGAATTCAAAGGTCGCCTTCAAATTGGGTTCGTCGAAGCAGGGGAAGGCCCTCCGAGCATCACAGGACTCGAATTGCGTACTGAACATGTAGTGGTGCTCGTTGACCTTCGGGACCGATGCCGCTGGAGGAACAACTGGCATATACTTGGATCGGTAGAAGCCAGCCATAACATTATTCATCGTTCCACTAAATCTCAAGACCAATTGCGCAGCTGACGAACTGGGAAGACCATTTGGAAAGGCGAGCGTAACCCTCTGGGATTTCTCGTCATAGGAGATAGCAGAGGCCTTCGTGGGGTCTCCTGCTTGGGCCAATTAGCATCACAGTTACAATACAGATACCAATACATTCACCCTTTTTACCGTCCGAATATAACTCCGCACCATGTACTTTGAGCTGATGGGCGTTGAGTACAATCTCGTTTGTAGCGTCTTTAACATTGAGGTCAATCTTGACGGTGCCCTGGTAGCTGAATTCGCCGCCAAGCTCAAGGTCATACAGCGAGATATCGTAGTTCACTGGCTTTACCCTATCACCCACAAGACAGTCAGCATTGAATGATCCTCAACGCATATGGTTGCTGTGCTCACGCATTGGGAAGCACGTCTCTGTCCTGGGCCACCATGATGCTGGGTAATTGTAGATTTGAATGACACCGTGAAGGAACCGTGCAGTTCGCTAGTACAGAAGACTTCCAGCAGGCAGGTATGCGCTGAAAGTGGAGTGAGTTTGTAGGAGGTCTGCTCTTAATGGGTAAGCTTTGTGACAATTGCAGCTGTAGTGGGGCAGTCAGGGAGTGCCCCGCAGTTGAGGCACGCCGCAAGTAGACTGTAATGATCGGCCTTGAAAATCCTCTTGAAGCTCGAACGGTACTGGCAATGCTAATACGAGGCCACAAGGACATCTGTTTCGGCCTTGTAGGTTGTTTACCTTGACACCTATATGTAGAGAACAAGGTAAGTAGCGTCAGGGTTCTATTTGACAATTGACCGGACCCACCTGTGTGCCGCGAAGCAGCTAAAGTAGACCATGTTTTGTAGCATTCGAACAAACATGAATGGTATATCACATCACTCTGCAACTGTATGAGCTGGGAGACAGAAAATTTGTAGAGTAGACTACATGTGATGGGCTCTCAGGAGAGAGCACCACTTAATACCTCGCCATCTGCGCCATGATATACATCCATCTTGATGTAGCCTTCCTTCACCCATGCCAGTGCGCCCCCCTGGATGCGAAAGAGTAGACGCGGTATCGACAATCATCCTTGTATGACTCCACTCCCGGAAATTAT
>JAABVA010005405.1_pt1 | contig 11561 bp, 8 predicted proteins | sample 5560331 | NCBI WGS metagenome assembly JAABVA01 (sample SAMN12812661, study PRJNA571458) | rock metagenome | isolation source: Antarctica rocks | place: Antarctica: Victoria Land, Mt New Zealand sud | collected 2016-01-07
CTGCTTGCTCGGCGTGGGTGCTGCTGTTAGCGTGCCGGGCCAGTGAGCCGCCGCCGGAGGTAGGACGCCGACACTCCGGGAGCACTTTGCCCTGGTCTGACCCTAGGCAGTCGGCCGCTCCTCCACATCCTGTGGATAAGTATGTGGACACCGGAGGTCTGTCGTCTCGGCCCGCGGCCAGTCCGTACGACCCGGCCGTCGAAGCGATGGTCGTCCGCTGAACCCCGAGGATCCCGTGAATCCCGCTGATGCCGCGACCTCCGCGCAGGACCAGCCCCCCGCCTCCTCTGTTGACGGCGCGCCGGAGCTGGACCTGGAACAGGTGTGGGCGCAGGCCCTGGACGGCCTCGCCGAGGGGGTGCTGTCCCCGGGGCAGCGGGTCTGGGTGCATCAGACCCGGCCGCTCGGCCTGGTCGAGGACACAGCGCTGTTCGCGGCTCCGAACGAGTTCGTCAAGGAGGTCCTGGAGAGCCGACTGCGGCCGGTGCTGGCCGGCGCGCTGTCCGCAGCCTACGGGCGCGAGATCCGGGTCGCGGTCACCGTCCATCCGCTGGAGGCGGAATCCTTCTCCTACGAGGACGACCCACCGGAGACCGACAACCGGGCCCTGCAGGGAACCGGTCGGGACCGGGTCGGCGAAGGGCCCTTCGACGCCGGTCCCCGCTGGACCGGTCGAGAGGCGCGCCCGGTCGAACCCGCACGGCTGAACCCGAAGTACACCTTTGAGACCTTTGTCATCGGAGCCAGCAACCGCTTCGCACATGCCGCAGCTGTCGCTGTCGCCGAGGCGCCGGCGAAGGCGTACAACCCGCTGTTCGTCTACGGCGAGAGCGGGCTCGGCAAGACGCACCTGCTGCACGCCATCGGCCACTACGCCCAGCACCTGTTCGCCGGTGCACGAGTGCGCTATGTCAGCTCCGAGGAGTTCACCAACGACTTCATCAACTCCCTGCGGGATGACAAGGCGCAGGCCTTCCAACGCCGCTACCGCGACGTCGACATCCTGCTGGTCGACGACATCCAGTTCCTGGAGAACAAGGAGCGCACGCAGGAGGAGTTCTTCCACACGTTCAACACGCTGCACAACGCCAACAAGCAGATCGTGATCTCCAGCGACCGGCCGCCCAAGCAGCTGTCCACGCTGGAGGACCGCCTGCGCACCCGGTTCGAGTGGGGGCTGATCACCGACGTCCAACCACCTGACCTGGAGACGCGCATCGCGATCCTGCGCAAGAAGGCCGCCCAGGACCGGCTCGCCGCCCCCGCCGACGTCCTCGAGTTCATCGCCAGCAAGATCGCGAGCAACATCCGCGAGCTCGAGGGCGCCCTGATCCGCGTCACCGCCTTCGCCTCGCTCAACCGCCAGCAGGTGGACCTCGCGCTGGCCGAGATCGTGCTCAAGGACCTGATCCCTGCCGACGGGGGCCCGGCGATCACCGGCGCGACGATCATGGCGGCGACCGCGGAGTACTTCGGGCTGACCATGGAGGACCTGTGCGGCTCCTCCCGCAGCCGGGTGCTCGTCACGGGGCGACAGATCGCGATGTACCTGTGCCGGGAGCTCACCGACCTGTCGTTGCCGAAGATCGGGCAGATGTTCGGCGGTCGCGACCACACGACGGTGATCCACGCCGACCGCAAGATCCGCGCTCAGATGGCCGAGCGGCGGGCGACCTACAACCAAGTGGCCGAGCTGACCAACCGGATCAAGACGCGGTCCCGGCAATGACTCAGCTCACCCCGCCCCTGCACAGGTTGGGGACAACAATGTGGATGACGTCCGCCCGCAGGGGACAACGGGCGGACGGAGTGCGTAATCGAGGCCTCTGTCCACCGACAACCACGGGTACAGGGGATGGATATCCACAGCTCACGCCTGCGTGCGCGGAGGACCTCACCTGGGGTTCTCCAGGTTCTCCACAGACCTGCACGCGCCTACGACGAACACGAGCACTTCTCCTCCAGAACACCTCACTGCGCTTTTGGGGGCAGCCGGGCTGTGCACAGCCCCTCTCCGGCACACTTGCCGCCCCCGGCAGCACCTGCCCCGGGCCACTGCGGAGAAGGCGGACGACATGGAGCTGAGGGTCGAGCGCGAGGCGCTCGCAGACGCGGTCGTCTGGACGGCCCGCTCCCTACCCGCCCGCCCCCCGATGCAGGTCCTGCTCGGCCTGCTGCTCGAGGTCGACGAGGACGGCGGCCTGTCGGTCTCCGGCTTCGACTACGAGGTCTCCTCCCAGATCCGGGTCGACTGCACGGCTGTTGCCGCCGGCCGGGTCCTGGTCCCCGGCCGGCTGCTGTCCGACATCGTTCGTGCGCTACCCGCAGCGCCGGTCGACCTGCGCCTGGAGGGCACCCGCGTCGTGCTGACGTGCGGCTCAGCGCGTTTCACACTGCCCACCCTCCCGGTGGAGGACTACCCGGCGCTGCCTTCGATGCCCTCCACCTCCGGCGCTCTCGAGAGCGACGTGTTCGCTGCGGCGGTAGCCCAAGTCGCCCTAGCGGCCGGTCGCGACGACACCCTGCCCGTGCTGACGGGTGTACTCATCGAGATCGAGGGTGAGCAGCTGACCCTCGCCGCGACGGACCGCTACCGCCTGGCGGTGCGCACCCTGCCGTGGCGACCCGAGCAGACCGGACTGTCGACCACCGCGCTGGTTCCGGCCCGCACGCTCAACGACACCGCCAAGGCCTTGACGGGTGGACCGGAGGTCACCCTCGCACTGTCCGCCGGTGGGGCCGGCGAGGGGATGATCGGGTTCGAGGGCGGTGGTCGGCGGACGACCTCGAGGCTGCTCGAGGGTGAGTTCCCGAAGTACCGCTCGCTGCTGCCGAGCGAGAGCTCGGCGACGGCGGAGGTCACGACCGGGACGCTCGTGGAGGCCGTCAAGCGGGTGGCCCTGGTGGCGGCACGCAACGCGCCGGTGCGTCTGGGCTTCTCCGCCGACGGCCTGGTGCTCGAGGCGGGCGGCGCCGACGACGCGCAGGCCTCCGAGCGCACCGAGTGCACTTGGGAGGGCGAGCCGATGACCATCGCCTTCAACCCCCAGTACTTGCTGGACGGGCTCGGGGCAGTGGACTCCGACGCCACGACGCTGTCGTTCACCGGCCCCACGCGCCCGGCGGTGCTCACCGGAAAGCGGCCGCCCGCGTCCAGTCCAGGCGACACGGCTGACTACCGCTACCTGCTGATGCCGGTCCGCTTGTCGGGCTGACGCCGATCGAGGTGACGTGAGGGCGCCGCCTCCGCTGCGGCGGTACGGTCGCGTGGTCGGTGAGTCCGGTGAGTAGGCGCAGGGAGCTTTCGTGGCGAAGCTGGGGATGATCGGGCTCGGCCGGATGGGCGGCAACATGGCGGAGCGGCTGCGCCGCGGCGGCCACGAGGTGGTCGGCTACGACCAGAACGCAGGTGTGCGCGACGTCGACTCCTTGACGGCTCTGGTCGCGGCGCTGGAACCGCCGCGCGCGGTGTGGGTCATGGTCCCGGCAGGCGAGCCGACCTACCAGACGATCGACGCGCTCTCCGCATTGCTCGAACCAGGTGACGTCGTGATCGACGGAGGCAATTCGCGGTACACCGATGACCAGCGGCACGCGATCGACCTGGCCGAGAAGGACATCGGCTTCGTCGACGCAGGGGTCAGTGGAGGTGTCTGGGGTCTGACCGAGGGCTACGCGCTGATGGTGGGCGGTGAGGACGAGCACGTCGCCGTCGTGCAGCCGTTCTTCGACGTGCTCAAGCCCGAGGGCGGCAGCGGCTTCGTCCATGCGGGGGCCGTCGGGGCGGGTCACTTCGCCAAGATGGTCCACAACGGGATCGAGTACGGGCTCATGCAGGCCTACGCCGAGGGGTGGGAGCTCATGGAGGCCACCGAGCTGATCACCGACGTACCCGCCGTCATCGCCAGCTGGCAGCAGGGGACGGTCATCCGCTCCTGGCTGCTGGACCTGCAGGTCAGGGCGCTGCAGGAGGACCCACACCTGGAGCAGCTCAAGGGCTATGCGGCCGACTCCGGCGAGGGAAGGTGGACGGTGCAGGCTGCGGTGGATCACGCCGTACCGCTGCCGGTGATCACCGCGGCGCTGTTCGCCCGGTTCGCTTCCCGACAGGAGGACTCCCCTGCCATGAAGGTCGTGGCAGCGTTGCGCAACCAGTTCGGCGGGCACCCCGTCACGGCCTCTGCCGGGTCCGACGATGTCGGCGCAGACGCACCGGGCGCGGACGCAAGCGCGCCGGTGCAGGAGCCGCACGACGTTGCGCGCGGGCGGGACCGCGGCGCGGCAGGCACCGCTCCGAGCAGCTGAGCTCCGACGTGGAGGCGGCGCACTCGCGATGCATGTGAGCCACCTGTCGCTGAGTGACTTCCGGTCCTGGTCCGCACTCGAGCTCGAGCTCGCCCCGGGCACCACGGCCCTGGTCGGGCCGAACGGTCAAGGCAAGACCAACATCGTGGAAGCCCTGCTGTACGTCGCCACGCTCGCCAGCCACCGGGTCTCGACCGATGCCCCTCTGGTGCGGCAGGGCTGCGAGCGGGCCGTGGTCCGCGTGCGGGTCGAGCGGGAGGATCGGCCGACGCTGGTCGAGCTGGAGCTGAACCCCGGCCGGGCGAACCGGGCCAGGATCAACAAGGGTCCGGTCCCACGGGCGCGGGAGGTCCTGGGCCTGTTGCGCACCGTGTTGTTCGCTCCGGAGGATCTGTCCCTCGTGCGCGGCGACCCCTCGGAGCGCCGGCGCTTCCTGGACGACCTGCTGGTCAGCCGGGCGCCCCGCTTCGGTGGTGTCCGCAGCGACTACGAGCGCGTGCTCAAGCAGCGCAACGCGCTGTTGAAGACGGCCTTTCTCGCCCGGCGCGGCGGCGGCGGTGACATGCGCACGCTGGACGTGTGGGATGCACACCTGGCCCGGTCCGGTGCCGACCTGCTCGCCGCCCGGCTGGATCTGGTGGACGATCTCGCGCCGCTCGTCGAGAGGGCCTACCGGGAGGTCAGCAAGGGAAGCGGTGAGACCGCCCTGTCCTACCGCAGCTCGCTCGGCGAGGCGTTGCCCGAGTCCCACGACCGTGCGCAGCTCGCGCCTGCGCTCCTGTCCGAGCTGGCGCGGGTACGGCCGCAGGAGATCGAGCGGGGAGTGTCGCTGGTCGGGCCGCATCGCGACGACCTCGTGCTGTCGCTGGGCGCCATGCCCGTCAAGGGCTACGCCTCGCACGGGGAGGGCTGGTCGGTCGCTCTCGCGCTGCGCCTTGCTTCCTATGAGCTCCTGCGGGCCGACGGCGGCGAGCCGGTGCTGGTGCTGGACGACGTCTTCGCCGAACTCGACACCGGTCGCCGGGACCGGCTGGCCAAGCTGGTGCAGGGGGCCGAGCAGGTTCTGGTGACCGCGGCGGTGCCAGCGGATGTCCCCCAGGTGCTGGCCGGGTGCTGGTACGACGTGCACGACGGGAGCGTGGTCGGTGTCCGCTGAGCAGCCGGGCCAGGGCGTAGGGGCGGGTGGTGCCAGGCGCGAGGATGACACTGCCCTGCCACTGCGCGGACCCGACCTGGTGCGGGCCGCGCTGTCGGAGGCCAAGGCGGCCGCTCGCGCCAAGGGAGCGCCCCCGCCGGGGGGTCGTCGTCGAACCAGGGCTGGTCCGGTCCGCAGCACCGCCGGACCGGAGGGAGGTGACCCCGTGCCCTTCGGCGCCGCGGTTCGCAGGCTCGTCGCAGAGCGGGGTTGGGAGCAGAAAAGCACGGCTGCAGGCGTTCTCGCCAACTGGGCCGACGTCGTGGGACCAGAGATCGCCGATCACTGCCAGCCGGTCGGCCTGATCGACGGCCACCTCGTGCTCGTTGCGCAGTCCTCGGCGTGGGCTACCCAGCTACGACTGCTGCGCACCACCGTGCTCGCCCGCATCACCGAGCACGCCGGCGCAGGGGTCGTCCGCACGCTCGAGGTGAGCGGTCCCGCCCAGCCGGACTGGCGGCGCGGTCCGCGTCGGGTCCAGGGCCGGGGGCCCCGTGACACGTACGGCTGAGGATCGCCGCTGCACCTGCCCGTGGGGGGACCCACCTGACCGGCCTGCCGACGCGCCACGCACGTCCACAGGCCGGTTGCCGGCCGTGAGAGCTCTCCAGGACCGCTAGTATGGACAAGGAGATGTTCCCCTTGCGGGCGTCTCGACGGCCGCTCCTGCGCGTCGTCGGGCCGGTCCACCTGCTGGGTACGACGACGCACCGCGCGCAAGCGCCCGGAGCAGAGCGGAGCCCTGTGAGCCAGCCCGACAGCACGCACGAGGAGCCCCGCGAGCAGCCGACCGCACGGGTACCGGTCGAGTACGGCGCGGATTCGATCACCGTGCTGGAGGGGCTGGAAGCGGTCCGCAAGCGCCCCGGTATGTACATCGGCTCGACCGGCGAACGCGGGCTTCACCACATGGTGACCGAGGTCGTGGACAACGCCGTCGACGAGGCGCTGGCCGGCCACTGCGACGCCATCACGGTCTGTCTGCTGGCCGACGGCGGCGTGCGGGTGCAGGACAACGGACGCGGCATCCCGGTGGCGATGCACGCGAAGGAGCGCCGGCCGGCGATCGAGGTCGTGCTCACCACGCTGCACGCCGGCGGCAAGTTTGATGGCGAGAGCTACGCTGTCTCAGGCGGTCTGCACGGCGTGGGGGTCTCGGTCGTCAACGCGCTGTCGACTCGGCTCGACGTCGAGATCCGCCGAGACGGTCATGTCTGGAACCAGACGTACTCCCGCGCGGTGCCGGGGGAGCTGCGCAGGGGGGCTGCCACCGACGAGCACGGCACGACCGTGACGTTCTGGGTGGACCCCGAGATCTTCACCGAGATCACCGCCTTCTCCTACGAGACCCTGCACCGGCGCATGCAGGAGATGGGGTTTTTGAACAAGGGACTGGTCATCACCTTGCGCGATGAGCGCGGCGAACAGGTGGTGGAGGAGCGCTTCGACTACCCCAACGGCCTCCAGGACTTCGTGCGGCACCTCAACCGGTCCAGGACGCCGGTGCACGACTCGACGATCGGCTTCTCCGATGAGGTCAAGGGGATGGCCCTGGAGGTGGCGATGCAGTGGAACGACGGGTACGCCGAGTCCGTCTACACCTTCGCCAACACGATCAACACGCACGAGGGAGGCGCGCACGAGGAGGGCTTTCGGTCCGCCCTGACCGCGACCTTCAACAACTGGGCGCGCAGTAGGGGCCACCTGAAGGAGAAGGAGAACAACCTCGAGGGGTCTGACATCCGGGAAGGCCTGACCGCGATCTTGAGCTTGAAGCTGGCCAACCCGCAGTTCGAGGGCCAGACCAAGACCAAGCTCGGGAACTCTGAGGCCAAGACCTTCGTGCAGCGTGCGTGCAACGAGCAGTTGCGGGACTGGTTCGACCGCAACCCGGCCGAGGGCAAGCAGATCGTCGTCAAGGCGACGCAGGCAGCCCGAGCGCGGTTGGCCGCGCAGCAGGCCCGCAAGCTGGCCCGCAAGGGCCTGCTCGAGTCCTCCTCCCTGCCCGGCAAGCTGGCCGACTGCATGTCGACCGATCCCCGCGAGTGCGAGCTCTACGTCGTGGAAGGCGACTCGGCGGGTGGCTCGGCGAAGGGCGGCCGGGAGTCGCGGTTCCAGGCGATCCTGCCGATCCGGGGCAAGATCCTCAACGTCGAGAAGGCCCGCATCGACCGGGTGCTGAAGAACAACGAGGTCCAGGCCATGATCACAGCGCTGGGCACCGGCATCCACGACGAGTTCGACATCGACAAGCTGCGCTATCACAAGATCGTGCTGATGGCCGATGCCGACGTCGACGGGCAGCACATCCGCACGCTGCTGTTGACCTTGCTGTTCCGGTTCATGCGACCGCTGGTCGAGGCCGGCCACGTCTACCTCGCCCAGCCGCCGCTGTACAAGATCAAGTGGAATGGTGGCGAGATCATGTACTCCTACTCCGACCGGGAACGGGACGGGCTCATCACCGCCGGTCAGGAGGCCGGCAAGAAGCTGCCGAAGTCCGGGGAGGCCGTTCAGCGCTTCAAAGGGCTGGGTGAGATGAACGCCGAGGAGCTCTGGTCCACGACCATGGACCCGGCCCACCGAGTACTTCTGCAGGTCACCCTGGACGACGCCGCATCGGCGGACGAACTGTTTTCCACGCTGATGGGTGAGGACGTGGAGGCGCGTCGCAGCTTCATCCAGCGCAACGCCAAGGACGTTCGGTTCCTCGACATCTAGTGCCATGTTCCACGTGGAACCCTGTTTCACGTGGAACACCCCAGAAGGGTTCCCATGACTGATGTCCTGCCTCCTCCCCCTGGCGACCGGGTCGAGCCGGTCGGTATCGAGGTCGAGATGCAGCGCAGCTATCTCGACTATGCGATGTCGGTCATCGTGGGTCGGGCGCTGCCAGAGGTGCGGGACGGCCTCAAACCGGTCCACCGGCGGGTCCTGTACGCCATGTACGACGGCGGCTACCGCCCGGACCGTGGCTACTTCAAGTGTGCCCGGGTCGTCGGTGATGTCATGGGCAACTACCACCCGCACGGTGACAGCGCAATCTACGACACCCTCGTCCGCTTGGCCCAGTCCTGGTCGATGCGCTACCCACTGATCGACGGCAACGGCAACTTCGGGTCTCCGGGCAACGACCCGGCCGCCGCCATGCGCTACACCGAGTGCCGGCTGGCACCGCTCGCGATGGAGATGCTGCGCGAGATCGACCAGGAGACCGTCGACTTCTCGGCCAACTATGACGGGCGCAGCCAGGAACCGGACATCCTGCCCAGCCGGATCCCGAACCTGCTGGTGAACGGCAGCTCCGGGATCGCCGTCGGCATGGCCACCAACATTCCGCCGCACAATCTGCGTGAGGTGGCCAGCGGCGTGCAGTGGTCGCTCGAGCACCCCGAGGCCACCGACGAGCAGGTGCTCGAAGCGCTGATCCAGCGCATCACCGGTCCGGACTTCCCCACCGGTGGCCTGATCGTCGGCCGGGACGGTATCGCCGAGGCCTATCGGACGGGCCGCGGCTCGGTACGCATGCGCGCGGTCATCGAGGTCGACGAGGACGCCAAGGGGCGCACGATCCTGGTGGCGACCGAGCTGCCGTACCAGGTGAACCCGGACAACTTGGCGCTGGCCATCGCCGATCTGGTGAAGGACGGTCGAATCGCCGGCATTGCCGACGTGCGCGATGAGGGCAGCCAGCGCACCGGGCAGCGGCTGGTCATCGTGCTCAAACGGGATGCGGTGGCCAAAGTCGTCCTGAACAACCTCTACAAGCACACCCAGCTGCAGTACACGTTCGGCTGCAACATGCTGGCCATCGTCGACGGGGTCCCCCGCACCCTGCGCCTGGACGAGTTCGTGCGCTACTACGTGGCACACCAGGTCGAGGTCATCGTCCGCCGTACCCGCTACCAGCTGCGCAAGGCTGAGGAACGGGCGCACATCCTGCGGGCGCTCGGCAAGGCGCTGGACCGTCTGGACGACGTGATCGCGCTGATTCGGGCTGCGGACAGCGCCGAAGCGGCGCGGTCGCAGCTCATGGAACTGCTGGACATCGACGAGGTCCAGGCCGTAGCCATCCTGGACATGCAGCTGCGGCGTCTCGCGGCGCTGGAGAGGCAGCGAATCCTCGATGAGCTGGCCGAGCGGGAGCGTGAGATCGCCAACCTGCAAGCCATTCTCGCCGATCCTGCACGGCAGCGACGGATCATCGCAGAGGAGCTGCAGGAGATCACGGATCGCTACGGCGACGAGCGCCGAACCCGGATCGTGCCGTTCGAGGGCGACATGAGTGCCGAAGACCTCATCGCGCAGGAGGACGTCGTGGTCACCGTGACCCGCGGCGGCTATGCCAAGCGGACGAGGACCGAGCTGTACCGGGCGCAGCGTCGCGGGGGGAAGGGCGTGCAGGGAGCTGCCCTGAAGCAGGACGACATCGTCGAGCACTTCTTCGTGACGACGACCCACCACTGGATCTTGTTCTTCACCAACAAGGGACGGGTCTACCGGGCAAAGGCGCACGAACTGCCCGAGGCCAACCGCAACGCCCGAGGTCAGCACGTCGCGAACATCTTGGCCTTCCAACCCGACGAGCACATCGCGCAGGTCATGGACATCAAGGACTACGGGGTAGCGCCCTACCTCGTCCTGGCCACCAAGCGCGGGCTCGTGAAGAAGACCGCACTTCGCGAGTTCGACAACGGACGCTCGAACGGTCTGATCGCCCTGGTCCTCCGGGACGAGGACGAGCTGCTTGCCGCCGCCCTGGTGAGCGCTGACGACGACCTGCTGCTGGTGAGCCGCAAGGCCCAGTCGATCCGCTTCAAGGCCGATGACGAGGCACTGCGCCCGATGGGTCGGGCGACCAGCGGTGTCAAGGGCATGGCGCTGTCGGCCCAGGACGAGCTGCTGGCGATGCAGGTCGCGAGCGAGGACCTGGAGGCAGCGCTCATGGTGGTGACCGATGGCGGCTTCGGCAAGCGCACACTGCTGTCGGAGTACCGCGCCCAGGGCAGGAGTGGGTCGGGAGTTCTGACGGCCCGGATCGAGGAGCGGCGCGGTTCGCTCGTGGGTGCGCTGGTGGTTCGGGACGGTGACGAGCTGTTTGCGATCACCAGCAGCGGGGTCATCATCCGCTTCGCGACCGCCGGCTTGCGGTACCTGTCCCGAGCGACTGGTGGCGTCAAGCTCATGTCGCTGGCCGGGGGTGACAGCATCGTTGCCGTCGCGCGTAACCGAGAGGCGGAACAAGTGCCCGAGCTCGAACAGCCCCCGGAGCCCGTGGATGAGGCCACTGGCCCCGAGGACGAGAGATGACTGAGAGCGCGGGACGCAGCTGGGCCTCCGATGCGACCCAGCCGGTGTCGCAGGTCAGGGACCCGTCGCCCCCCGACGACCAGACGTCGACCGCTGCTCGATCACCAGCATTCCCCGCCGCAGTCCCGCCCAGGCCGGTGGACCGAAGTGCCGCTGTGGGTAACGCCGCCGGGGACGGTGCCGCCGTGGGTAACGCCGCCGGGGACAGTCGGCCTCCGGTCCGTCCCTCGGCGCCGACCCGGGCGGCAGCAGCGGGGAGCCCACGAGCGTCAGGGAGGGGTCGCCGCGCCCAGCTGTCCCTGCGCCGGATCGATCCCCGCTCCGCCTTCGTGCTGAGCCTGCTCCTGTCGCTGTTCATCGCGGTGGTCACGATCGCTGCCGCCTACGCGCTCTACGCCACCCTCGATGCCCTGGGTGTGCCGGCGAGCATCAACAGCGCCGTGGCGGACGTACGGGGCGGCCCACCCGTGCTCACCTCGTCACGGTTCGTCGGAGGCGCTGCGCTGCTGGCAGCGGTCAACGTCGTGCTGTTCACGGTGCTGGCCACCCTGGGCGCGTTGCTCTACAACATCTGTGCCTCGTTCACCGGCGGGATAGAGGTCACGCTCACCGAGCGCGACTGACGTGGTGGGGTAGTGTCCGGGCCCGCGCCGAAAGGCACGAGCGGGCCTGTAGCTCAGTTGGTTAGAGCGCATCCCTGATAAGGATGAGGCCGGAGGTTCAAGTCCTCCCAGGCCCACTGCCCGACCCG
>JAABVA010005407.1_pt1 | contig 11560 bp, 14 predicted proteins | sample 5560331 | NCBI WGS metagenome assembly JAABVA01 (sample SAMN12812661, study PRJNA571458) | rock metagenome | isolation source: Antarctica rocks | place: Antarctica: Victoria Land, Mt New Zealand sud | collected 2016-01-07
TGATTGTCATAACAGCCTCTTATGAAGTGTCACCTCGCAGCAGGGGTGAGTGACAACGGCTGGGTACCCACCTGGCGCGGGTGATCTGCCCGGGGCGGCCGGGGAGGGACTGACCAGCGGCGAAGGCACCGGCGGCCTCACCGACGGCTGACTTCTTGGCGGCCGTCAGATGTCCGCCGGCCTCAAGGCTGCGTCTCCGGGCGACTGGATTCAGGGAAGGCGAGGCGGACTACACGGGGCAACCCTCCACCACACCCGTCCGTGGTCGGTTGTAATACGATCGGGTGGTGTGGACCGGTTCGAGATCGACGATCAGATCGCGCACCTGTTCAAACACCCCGGCCTCGGGGTCGACGACATCACCGAGGTGTGGGCCGCCGGGCCGCTGTTCTACCCGGCCCGGCCGCCGGCGCACTGGTTGATGGTCGGCGAGGTCGACGGCCGGGTCCTCGTCGTGCCGGTGGCCCCGTCCCGGACCGGGGACACCCGCCGGTGTCGACCCATCGGCTGCTACGTCGCTGCCCGCCACCTCACCCGCGCCTACCTGGAGGATCGATGACCGACATGACCCCGGAGCAGGAGAACGCCTTCTACGCTGACCCCGACAACCAGACCCCCCAGGGGCCCCCCGTGCGCCGCGGGCCCCGCCTCGGGGAACCGGTTCCGGTCCGGTTCCCCGCCGATCTCCTCCGCGAGGTCCGCGACGCCGCCGCCGCCGACGACCGGTCGGTGTCCAACTGGATCCGCCGCGCCGTCGAACACGAACTCACCCGCACTCACAGCTGACCCCCGGAAGCCACGAGTCCCGGCTCACACCGCGACGACCAGGGTTGGGCCTCAGACCAACTCGTGGGCGGCGTGGTAGGCGGCGACCACGTCGGCTGGTACCCGGCCCCAGGCTCCGACGGGGGAAGCCGCTGTGTTGGGCCCAGTCGCGGACGACCGCCGAATTCACGGCCGACGGCGGGGACGGTCAGCGTGGGCGGGGGAGTGGTCGAGCGGGGCGGACCGCGGTGTGACGGCGACGAGCGCGGTCCAGCCGGCGGCCAGGGCGAGCATGGCAAGGACTCCCCGTGGCCAGAAGATGTGGCTTGTGCGGAACGTCCAGGCGCCGGCTAGGACAAGCACGGTGCCGGCGACGGTTGAGGTGGCCGTGACCGCGGATCGTGGCCGGCGGGTGTGGCAGGCGGCGCCCGCGGTGAGAACGGTGGCGGCGAGGTAGGCCCAGGTGCCGATGCGGGCGAGATCATCACCCTGGGCGAACAGGGTGAAGGTCCCGCCGAGGCGGCGCTGCTGCAGTGCGCCGGCGCCGATGCCCGCAAGGACGTCGAGGGCGCTGTAGAAGGTCGCGTACACGTAGCCGAGGAACCCGGTGGTCCAGCCGAGGACCCGTCCGTGGCGGCGGCCGAGCAGCCACGGGCCGAGGCCGAGCAGGGGGAACACCGGCAGGAGCAGGACGTGCAGGTCGTGCCAGCCCATCGCCGAGGCGTTGGTGAGGTAGATCGGGTGGATGAGCCCGGCCGCGGCGAGCGCCAGCGGCGGCACCATCACGGCGGCGACCATCCGGCCCACGGGACGATCGACGGGCGCTGCCGGGCGCGCAGGTCCGGCCTCCGTCATCGGGGGTCCTCCGTCCCGGTCGACACCGGCCCGGTCGGCGGCGGCGGGGTGCGCAGTGCTCGGCCGCGGCGGGCGTGCGCCAGCGCGAACCGGGAGGCGGGTACCGCGAGAACGGCGACTGCGGCCGCGGTGTAGGCGAGGCGCCCGGCCACGTCGATGGAGGTGCCCAGCGAGGCTGCCCCGTAGGTGGGCACCGCCGCGAACGCGACCACGAGCCAGCGGGGTCGGTCTGCGAGCGCCGCGACGGCGACCAGGAGCCCGCTGTACCAGGGGTAGGTCGGGGTCGTGATGAGCAGGAAGGCCCCGACCATCACCGCGGCCGACCGTTCGGGGTGGGCCGGGTCCCCGCGGACCGCGACCGCGGCGGCGACCGCGACCAGCAGTACCGCCGCGACCGTCGTCGCGGACGGTCCACGCACGAGCCAGGCGAGGGTGTGGAACCGTTCGCCGTCGGTGTAGCCCTCCTCGTGGAGGTAGCCGGGAAGGTAGCCGAGGACCCTGGGCCCGGCCGCGAGGACGTGCGGCAGGTAGCTCAGCGCTACGACCGCGGCCGCGGCCGCGGTGGTCCGCGCGACCCGGGCGGGCCGGGTCCCGGTCAGCGCCGGCAGGAGGAGCACCGGGAACACCTTCGTCGCGGTGCCCGCTCCAACCCAGGCGCCGGCGGCGACCGCTCGCCACGGCCGGGAGCCGCTCGCGGTCGGGGTGGTCCCCTCGGGTCGGGTCCGAGTCCGCGCGCGGGTGGCGGCGGTGAGGCCGAGCATCCCGAAGAGGACGGCGACCGCGTCGACGTGGGCGTTGTTGACGTACTCGGTGACCGTCAGCGGGCACCAGGCCCACACCGCCGCGGTGGCCGGTGACGCCGACCGGCGCAGCAGGACCGCGGTGACCGCGAGGACGGCGACGGCGCCGGCCAGCTGGAACGGTCGTGGCCGGGCGCTCAGCCCGCTCACGGCGGCCACCGCGGCGAAGTACGCCTGGGCGACCGGAGGGTAGATGGTGCGGACCCCGGCTCGGTCGATCAGGAAGCACGACAGCCGCGGGGCGGGGACGCCGCAGCCGGGTGCTGCCCGGAGGAAGCCGCCCCGGAGGGAGGCCAGCGCCTGCGAATCCGGGGCATGGTGGTAGGGGCTGATGCCGTGCAGCTGGACCCGGCCGTCCCAGGCGTAGCGCACCCAGTCGTTGCTGCTGTTCGGTGCGGTGTGCAGCGCGGCCACCGCGAGGACCACGCACCCGGCGAGGACGGCGACCGGCACCCACTGGGTGGGCAGCCGGCGCACGGCGTGCGCGGCGAGGGCGAAGGCGCCGACCGCGAGCCCCAGGGCCGCCCAGTGCTGTCCGGCGGGCAACCCGTGTTCGGTGTCGAGCCAGGTGGCCACGGCCTCCACGACGAGGGCGACGACCACCAGGATCGTCGGGCCGGCCTGCCCGCTGCGCACCGTTGGGCGCCTCGACGGGCGGCCGTGCCGCTTGGCGGTCCGGCGCGGGCGCCCCCGGGGGATCAGGCGGCGGCGAGACACAGAAATGGCCGGCCGTGACTGGTCCAGCGGTCGGTGACGTGGAATCCCGCCGCCCTCGCGTGCCGGTCGACAGCGGCGGCACCGACGATCGCCCAGCCGAAGACCAGTGCGTGCTGACCGGAGCGGTCGACGAACCGGGCGTCGAGCAGCTGCTCGTCCTGCGCCGCGTCGGACGCCGACGGCGCCTCGGCGGCCTCGACGATGACCTGGCCACCCGCTGCGAGCAGGGCGGTGACCCGGGCCAGGAGGGCACGGGGGTTCCCGCCGATGCCGATGTTGCCGTCGATCAGCAACACCGTGGCCCATCGGGCGGCGTGGTCCCAGCCCGGCGGTCCTGACGGTGCGGTGTCGAAGAGGTCATGGCGCACGGCCCGGCAGCCGCGGCGCCGGGCGGCGCGGACGGCGGCCGGGGAGATGTCGATGCCGAGGGCCGCGGTGTCCCGGTTGGTGAGAGCGGCCACCAGCCGCCCCGGGCCGCAGCCGACGTCGAGGACCGGCCCGCGGCAGCGTCGCAGGACCGACTCGTCGCCCCCGTCGACGTCACCGGTCCAGCGGTCCACGTCGAGGGGGTGGTGGCGGCCGCGGGAGTCGACGAGTCCCAGCGGACCGCCGGTCCGCAGCGCCCGCTCATACGGCGCGAGCGCGCCAGCCCGCATCAGCCGGCCCCGGGGGCGGAGTGGCCCGGGAGGGCGGCGGCGGTGGCCGCGAACTGCGTGGCCGGTGCGAGGGCTGCCACGGCCGCGACGTCGGCGGCGGTGTCGACGTCGCGCAGGGTCCGCAGCATCGTCACCATCAGCCCCGCACCGCGCAGGCGCTGCAACTGCCGGGCGCCGGTGTCCGGTCGGGACATCGCGACCCCCGCAACGAGCGCGGGGTCGGGGTGGGTGAGACCGAGGGCCCACCAGCCCCCGTCCTCGGCCAGACCCAGCCAGGCCTGCGCGGTCGCGGCGCCCCCGGCGCCCCCGGCGGGGCAGCCGGGGAGGTCCAGGTCCTCTGGGAGCAGCTGGGGGGTGTCCATCCCGATGAGCAGGACGGAGCCGACGACAAGGTCGAGGGCGGCGGCGAGGCGGACGTCCAGCCCGCCGTCGACCTGGGGGACCACCTCGAACGCGCCGGCGCCCGAGATGTGGTCGGGGTCGCCGGCCAGGCAGAGGATCCGACGCGTCGCCGGCGCCCGGGTGACCGCGGCGAGGGTGTCGGCGAGGGCTGCGGCGGCGAGGCTCGCGGATTCGCGCGGGGTGTATGGCGGGCACAGCCGGGTCTTGACCCGCCCCGGGAGGGGCTCCTTGGCCATGACGATGACGGTGCCCGGTGCCGTCATCGGGCGGCGCCGGGAACGCTCGCGAGCACGCCGGCCATGTCCCGGACGGCGCGGATGGTGCCGGCGGCGGTCCCGGTCACCTTCGACCGGCCGACCCGCGGGGTGTAGGCGAACCCGACCTCCCGGATCCGCCACCCCGCCGCCGCCGCCCGCAGCACGGTCTCCAGCGGGTACCCGGAACGGCGGTCACGGACGTCGAGGGCCCGCAGCGGCGCGGTCCGCGCGATCCGGACCGGACCGAGGTCGCGCAGGGTCAGGGCGCTGCGCCGGCGCAGCAGCCACGTGAGTGCGGCGACCGCGAGCCGGGCGTGGACCGGCCAGGCGCCCGGGCCGGTGGGCCGGCGGCGGCCGCAGACCAGGTCGACCGACCCGTTCCGTACCTCCTCCGCCGCCCGGGCGACCTCGGCGAGATCGATCGAGGCGTCGCAGTCGCAGAACGCCACCACCGCAGCGGTCGCCGCGTCCAGGCCGGCGGCGCACGCCGCCCCGTACCCACGGATTGGTGCACTCACCACCGTGGCGCCGAGTCCGCGGGCGACCATCGCCGACCGGTCGACGGAACCGTTGTCGACGACCACCGCCCGCACGCCGGGCGGCAGGTCGGCCAGGACCCGGGGCAGCGCAGCCGCCTCGTCCAGGCAGGGCAGCACCACGTCCAGCCAGATGGGAACCGCAGCGGACACAACAGGCGACGCTACGGAACCCGGGCATCTCCGGGACGGGTGCAGGTCTTACCAACCGCTAACGGTCCCCCGACATCGGCCGGATCAGCGTCGGGGACTGGCTGATAGTCCTCGTCGCGGACCGACGCCCAACCGATGACCCCGCCACCCGGGAAGCGACAGCGGCCGGTTCAGGACGCGTCAACCGCTCATGGGCTGTCAGCGACAGGTGCCGCGGTGAGCTCGGCGATGCCATCGGCGAACGCGACCGACGGTGCCCAGTGCAGCTCGACCCGGGCCCGGTGGGCGGAGGCGGTGATGTGACGCACGTCACCCGCCCGGTACTGCCCGGTCACGACCGGGGGGGGACCGCCGAGGCTGGCGGCGAGGGCGGCCGCGAGTTCACCGACGGTTCGGACCTCGCCGGAGCCGATGTTGTAGACCTCCACCCCGGGGTGGGTGGTCCCGATCGCGGCGACGGTGGCGGCGGCGACGTCGCGGACGTGGACGAAGTCCCGACGCTGTCGGCCGTCCTCGAATACCCGCGGTGGACCGCCGGCGAGGAGCTGGGACCGGAAGACCGCCGCGATACCGGCGTAGGGGGTGTTCCGGGGCATCCCGGGCCCGTACACGTTGTGGTAGCGCAGCGCGGTGACCCGCCCGCCGGTGACGTCAGACCAGACCCGGGCGTAGAGCTCCTGGGCGAGCTTGCTGACGGCGTAGGAGTTGCGCGGGTCGGTCGGCGCGGACTCGGTGGTCAACTCCGCCTCGAGGGCGTACCCGCACACCGGGCAGGGCGGGTCGAACACTCCAGCCTCGAGGCACTCGACCGTCCGGGGACCCGGGGCGACGTCGCCGTGAACCCGGCAGCGGTAGCGGCCGTCGCCGTAGACCACCATCGAGCTCGCCAGGACCACCGACCCGACCCCCGCGGCGGCGGCGGCGGTCAGCACCGACGCGGTCCCGACGTCGTTGACCGACGCGTAGTCGCCCATGTCCGCGAGGTGGACCCCGAGTCCGACCTTGGCCGCCAGGTGGACGACGGCGTCGACCCCCCGCAGGGCGTCGGTGACCGCGGCGGTGTCCCGGACGTCAGCGCGGACGAGGACCACACCGCTCGGGAGCACCGGCGGTGTCGGGTGCACGGACGGCTCAAGGGCGTCCAGGACCCGTACCTCGTGGCCGGCGGCCAGCGCCGCGTCGATGACATGACGGCCGATGAACCCGGCACCACCGGTGACCATCACCGTGGGTGGGGCTGAGCCGCGATCGGCGAGCTCCGCCGGGGGCGCGGTCACGGCAGCGTGACCGGCGGCTCGGTCGCGTCCCACACCGCTGCGCACGGGCACGCCTGCTGCTCGCCGGGGTCCCGCCGGGCACGGGCGGCGAGCTCACCGACCGCGGCGGTCAGCACCCCGCGGAGGGAGTGCTGGGCGGCGGCGAACCGGCGGACGACCTCGGCGTGGGTCACCCCTGCTCCCTCGTCAATCCCGGCATCGAGGTCGGTGACGATCGACACGGTGGCGTAGCAGAGGGCCAGCTCACGGGCGAGGGCCGCCTCGGGCATGCCGGTCATCCCGACGACGTCGAAACCCTGCCGGGCGTGCCACCGGGACTCCGCCCGGGAGGAGAACCGGGGTCCGTTGATGACGACCAGCGTCCCCCCGTCGGCACCCGGCAGAGGTGAGCGGGCCACCGCCGACACCAGCGCCGCCCGGCCGCGGGGACAGTAGGGATCGGCGAAACCCGCGTGGGACACCGGGCCGCCGGGGTGCAGGTAGGTGTGGCCACGGCCTGAGGTGCGGTCCACCACCTGGTCGGGAACGACAGCGGACCCCGGCGGGAGGTCCGCGCGCAGCGAGCCGACCGCTGACGGGGCGAGGACCTCACGGACCCCGCAGGACCGCAGCGCCCACAGATTGGCCCGGTAGGGCACGTCCTGCGGCCCGAACTGGTGTCCGCGGCCGTGCCGCGGCAGGAACGCGACCTGTTCACCGCCGAGCTGTCCAGTCACCACCGGGGCACTCGGCGGCCCGAACGGCGTCTGGACCACCACCTCGACCCCGTCGAGGAGGGAGTACAGACCCGTCCCACCGATGATCCCGATCGGCGCCACCCCATCGGCGGTCGCGGATGGGGCACGTGCACTCGACGTGTCCCTGACGGTGGTCACGGTCACATTCCAGCAGGTGCCCGGTGCCCGCATCCGGCTGTGGTCCTGCTTACCGAATCCTTACGCCGTGCCCCGGCCGGCTCCGCCGACTCGGAAAGCTCCTACCGTCTCCGGTCATGAGCGCCCACGGAGCCGGGCTCCGGCGACGGGTCACGCGCGTCGTCCCCGCCCTCCCGGACACCCCCCCCCGCGGTGGTGGCCGCGGTTCTCCGGGACGCTGCACGGAGAAGCCTTGACCGCCCGGGTCGGACGCGTTCTCGCCGTCACCTTCACCGTCTGCTTCGTCACCGGGCTGATCAGCCACGGCCACCAGCACCCGCTGGCGTGGCTGGAGATCCCGGGCCAGCCCCCGTGGGGCTACCGCCTCACCCAGGGGCTGCACGTGATCACCGGCCTAGTGAGCATCCCGCTGCTGCTGCTGAAGCTGTGGACCGTCTATCCGCTGTTCTGGGTATGGCCACCGGCCCCGACGCTGCTCCGGGCGATCGAGCGGCTCGGCCTCGGGGTGCTGGTGGCGTCGTCGCTGTTCGAACTGCTGACGGGCTTCCTGAACATCCTCGGCTGGTATCCGTGGCACTTCGGTTTCGTCCAGACCCACTTCTGGGTCGCGTGGGTGGTGGCGGGCTCGATCCTCCTGCACGTCGCCGTCAAGCTGCCCGTGATCCGACGCGGCCTCGCCACTCCCCTCGACGGCCCCGTCGGTCCTGCGGCGCCCGAACCGGTGAGGACCACCGAGCCCCTGGCGCCGCTTGCCGATGCACCGGCAGACGACCGATGAGGACACCGACCAGGCCGCAGACACCGGATTCCGCGCCCCCGCCGTCACCACCCGCGTCACCACCGCCGCCAGCGGCGGAAACAAGGCCCCCGTCGGCCCCCGGGCTCAGCCGGCGTGGCCTGCTCGCCGCGGGCGCGACCGCCGCGGGCATCATCGGGATCACCACGGTGGGCCAGACCGTGACCCCGCTGCACGGACTCGCGCTGCTCGCCCCACGCGACCCCGACAACGGACCCCAGGGTGTCCCGATCAACCGGACCGCCGGCGCCGCCGGGGTCACCCGGACCGCGGTCGACGCGGACTACCGCCTCACCGTCACCGGGTCCCGCACCCTGTCCTTCACCGTCGCGGACCTCGAAGCCGAGGCGATGACGACCGTCGACCTCCCCATCAGCTGTGTCGAGGGCTGGAGCCGGGGCGCGAGCTGGCGGGGCATCGCCCTGCGGGCACTGACAGAAAGGGCCGGCATCCCCAGGCAGAGCACCGTCCGGTTGGTCTCACTCGAGGCAAATGGCGCCTACGGGCAGTCCACGATCGACCCAGCTCAGGCCGAACACGCCGTGCTGGCCCTGTATCTGAACGGGAAACGGCTCAGCGTCGATCACGGCTATCCCGTCCGGCTCATCGCGCCCGACCGGCCCGGGGTCCTGCAGACCAAATGGCTTCACCGCGTGGACGTTCCGTGAACCGGCGACCCGAACTGTTGGTCCGTCTCGGTCTGGGCGCGGTCGGGGTCGCCTTCGCGCTCATCGGTGCCTGGGGAATCCTCATCCACCAGGTGAACAGCCCTCCCCGGGCCATCCTGCCGTGGTGGATCGCCGTCGTCGTCGTCCACGATGGGATCATCGCTCCGCTCACCGCGCTCGCCGGGTGGCTCATCGTCCGCCGCCTGCCGCCCGGCGCACGGGCCCCGGTGCAGTTCGCCGGGATCGTGTGCGGCCTCGTGGCGCTGTTCTCGATCCCCCTCCTGCACCGGGAGGGCCATGGTTTCGAGGGCTCCACCCTGCTCACCCGCGACTACGCCCTCAACCTCGGCCTCATCCTCGCGACCGTCATCGCCAGCACCGCGCTGGTGGCTCATGTCCGGGCCCGCCGTCGGCCCTGACTCCCCATCCGCACGGATCGACACCCATCCGGCGTCGCGGTGGGCATGTCCTCACCGCGGCGGTGGGTCCGACTGGGCTGTCGGCTGACTCCACCGCACCGCCCAGCGGGACGCCGTCGCCGGGCTCGGGGCGCCCGCCGACCGGGGCTACGCCGACCACGGGCTGACCGGCGCGAACCGGGGAGCGGCCTCGGACCTGCGCCGGCCGTGGCCGCGACCCGGGCGGGGACACGGGCGGGGACACGTCCATGATGACGACGAAGTGTGACTGCCTCGCCCGGTCCGTCCCGGACGCGCGGAACATCGTCGACGGGCTGATCGCCGCCGGGTGCGGCTCGGCATCGGCGGCAGGGTCCACGACCCGGCCGACCGTGTTGGCGGCTCCCGTTCAGTCCCTTGGTCGTCGACTGCTCCTGTGTCTGGGCACATCCGGGGCCCGAGTCTCCTGCGGTGCAAGCTCGCCGCCTGATCGGGTACGAAGCAACGAGGGCGCGGGGTGCGTGGCGGTCAGGGAGACCACCACGCACCCCGCCCCCGGGGGCGCCGTGTGCCCTCGCCCAAGGTGCTGCGATCTGTCGATGGTGTCCGGCCCGGGTGGTCAGAAGGGCCAGTGGGGGATGCGGCGGTGCAGGAGCGCGTCGAGTCCGAGGATGCGCCCGGTGGGGATGACGGCGAGCAGGACGAGGGGGGCAAGGTCGGCGGGGTAGTCCCACAGGTAGTCCCCGGTGTGCCAGAGCATGACCCAGATCGGGGCGAGAAGCAGCAACCCCCCGACGGAGGCGACCCGGGTGAGGATCCCGAGCAGCAGCGCCACACCCAAAGCTAGTTCCGCGGCGGTGAGGAAAGCCCCGAAGAAGCCCCAGTTCGGGATGACGGTGTTCCGGTAGAAGGAACTGACACCGGCGATGTGCGAATGCGCGGCGGCGCCCTCGGCGATGTTCTTCGCCGATCCCCGGGTGATCAGACTGAACGAGAACGGTCCCCAGGTGGTGCTCTGCCGATTGAACACCTTTGCAAGGCCGTTGCTCAAGAACACCAGTCCCACGTAGATCCGAAGAGCGAAGAACCCGGCGTGGACGAGGCGGGGGCTGATCAGGGGCCCGGTGGGTACCGGGGAGGAGGTGGGGGCCGCGCCGGTGGAGGTCGCCATCGCCGTGTGCCCCCCGGGTGTGGTGGACCCCGGTGGGACCCTCCGGCGGAGGTTAGCCCGATTGTGGCCGACCGCGGGTGTCACCGGCGGGGAGCGGCCCGGGCCGCGGGGCGGGGAAGGTTCAGCCGGCGGGGCGCAGGGCGGCCACGATCGCGGTGATCACCGCGACCGCCTGGTGGACGCCGCGGTCCACGCCCTTGTCGAAGGTGTCCACGACCGGCCCGGGGGCATTGGTGAGATGCGCGACGCACACCACGTCCCGTCCGCGGGCCTCGGCGTAGGCGTACAGGGCGGCGGCTTCCATCTCCACACACACCGCCCCCGCGGCGGCGGCCGCCGCCAACCGGCGCGAGGTCTCCCGGTAAGGGGCGTCGGTGGTCCACGACGACCCCATCGACACCGGACGCGCAAACCCGTCGAACGCATGCCGCAAAGACCCGCCGAGGGTGGGTGATAGCTCACTCCACTGCGCCGCCGGCAGGTAGTGGCTGCTGGTCCCCTCATCGCGCAGGGCCCGGTCGATTACGAGGAGCTCCCCCCGCGGACCACCCGGCGGGCTCCGCCCCACCCGCCCCGCTGAGGACAGGCTGAGCACCAGCTCCGCGCCGGACACGGCGAGCTGTTCCGCGACCAGTACCGCGAACGATGCTCCCACCGCGCGGCCGACGATCCCGACCGTGCCGACCGCGGTCGGTAGCGTCCACATGTCGGTGTGATAGCACGCCCACCCGGGGTGTTTCGACGTCGGATCGGCCGCCGCCGCGTGATCGGCGAGGTCACCATCAGGATCAAGAACACACACCGCCGGGACCGGCGCCCCCGACAGTCCGCGTTGGCTGCGCGACGCCCCCAACAGCGCCGCCGGCTGGAACACCGACGGCTCAGTCAAATCATCGTGGAGCAACCACTGCCAGACCTCGAACCCACCGGCCCCCGCCGGCGACACTCCGTCCGCCCCATCCCCGGTCACGTGCCGGTGTCCGGGCGCACGACCTGCGCCACGGACCGCTTTCACCAGCCCATCGCAGCCGACCACCCCACCACACCTCCGTAAGCCGGGCTCGCGCCGCGTGTCACCCGCGATCCTCGCGGCATCACAGCCACGGCGTTGAACGACTACGACGAGCAGCCGCCGGCCGCGTTGCGCAGCCCGTCCGGGCAGCGTCACCACCCCGCCAGCGTCGGCGACCCAATCGGGCTGGTCGAACCGCTACCGGGCCGGACCGGGCCGGGC
>JAABVA010005409.1_pt1 | contig 11559 bp, 10 predicted proteins | sample 5560331 | NCBI WGS metagenome assembly JAABVA01 (sample SAMN12812661, study PRJNA571458) | rock metagenome | isolation source: Antarctica rocks | place: Antarctica: Victoria Land, Mt New Zealand sud | collected 2016-01-07
AGTACCGAACGGCCCGTGTCAGCCATAGCGTCTCCAGCGGGTCGACGCCGAGTTCCCGCAGTACGATGTCCTCGCTGACGCTTGGCGCCAGCCGGATCAGGTTGCGTACGCAGCGCAGGTACCCTTTCGCCAGGCCTGCGCGCTCGCTTTGCGAGGCCCCCAGCAACCGAAGTATACCCCAGATCTCGCTGCCGTACGATGCTGCATGTGGGACGGACTCCAGAAATAGGTCTAGTTGCAATTTCTGGGATGTCCCGCAGTGCAGGTTCCCGTATTTGGCCCATAGTTTATGGCTGGAATCTAACATATTGCTCTGTAATTTGCTAAATGCACCAGCTATACCCTTTTTCTGACTATATACCAGGCCCAAATACTTATACTCCTGCACTTCTTTCAGCGCAGCCCCCCCACATGTCCAGACATGGGGCGCAGTCCCCCTGCGGGGTGCTTTGCCAAACACCATCACGCATGTCTTTTCAACACTAACCTCCATCCCTATACTGCTTAGATAGGCGAACGCTACATCTAACACTTGTTGCAATTCCGGTGGTGTGTTTGCCAGCAGGCAAAAATCGTCTGCATATCCTAAGTCCTGTAGCGTGTCTAGTTGACCTGTGGCCAGCTGGCTGTTGAGCCAGGGGCCGGCCCAGGAGCACTGCTCAGCGAGCGTAAAATGCAGCCCGTCCAATAGGAGCCCGAACAGGGTGGGGCTAAGGGGGCATCCTTGCTTCACACCTATGCTGGACTGTATCTTCTCCCCGTGCCTGCCACGTATATTTATGGCATATCGCGCATCCGCATATAGCGACTGTATGGCGGCAAGCATTCGGCCGTGCACGCCGCGCCGCTGCAGGGCCTCCCAAAGCAGGGTTCGGGGCACCCGGTCAAATGCTCCCTTCAGATCAAGGAAGCAGCAGTAGAGGGGCTTACGTGCTCTTCGGGCGCGGGTGATGACGTGGTTCAGGGCGAAGTGTTGGTCTATTGTGGACATCTGCGCCCGGAACCCAGCTTGTGTGGGCGCCCGGAGCTGGGTTGCCTCCATGTATGTGTTCAGGCGATTGCCTAGTATGTTGGCATACATGCGGAGGATGGGTTCACCTACAGCTATTGGCCTATAATTACTGGTATCTGTCGTGTCTCCCCGTTTATGAATTGGGGTAACAAGGCTAGTATTCAGTGCACTGGGGACTGCACCCGTAGTGAAGGCACAATTCAGGACAGCACAGAGGGCATCAGCCAGGACGTAGGTGGGCGCAGCCTGGCGGCCTTCGGCGTCGCGCTCGCCGGGGATGACTGCATAGCGCAGCAGCTCTGCAGGGAGCCCGCTGGGTCCGCATGACCGCCCGTTGTTGAGTGCCTTTAAGGCGGCGATGACCTCGTCTCTGTCGATCGGCGTATCTAGTTCCTCCGCGCCCGCAAGCCTGCCGCTGTTGGGATCGTCATCGCCGGGAAGTTTGATAACTGGAAGGGCGATATGTTCGGGCGCCGGCCTGGTGGCAAAGCTGCGCAGGTAGTTAGTCCAGTAACTTGTCCTCTGAGCAGGGGCAGGCAGGGTATGCTGGTCTGTCCTGAACAGCTTACGAAAGGTAAATTGGTCCCTCTTTTGTAGCTTTGTAACTCTGACAATCTCATCGAGTTCATAGGCACGGCGCTTACGGCGCGTGAATTTATGGTACTGGCGTAAAACAGCCTTGGCTGTAAGTAAATAGGGGCGAGCGCTGTACGCTGTGTGCACTACTCTCTTTTGAGCGTGGCATTCATTGTCGTACCAAGGTTCGTGCTTCCGTTTGGCAGCACCATTGGTAGGCACACTGCGTTTCATGCCAGCTGCAATACTTGCACGGGTTGCTTCCTGTAGGAGTAGTTGAAAAGCAGGTTCTACCGCACCCTCTGCTGCAGCGGCCTGGCAGGCTTCCAGGCGTTGCGGGTCGAGGGTTTGGGCATACTGGACGCCCTGATGGGGTTGCCAGTAGGTACGCTCTATAGCTGTGCCGTCCAGTGCAGCCGGGTTGCCTGCGCGCCACGGGACAAATACCAGCGCTTCCAATGGCAGGTGATCTGATTCAGGTTCTTGGCGGCTACAGTGCACCGAGCAGCTGGGGATGTGCTGAAACAGCTGGGGGCTGGCTAGTAGATGATCAATACGTGATGATTGGCATCCCCTCTTTGCCCGAAACGTGGGGAGCGCATCCTCATCCCCACCGAGCCGGCCTGTGCCTAGCAGCATGCCCGTCTCCCGGCAAAACTTCATAAGTTCCCTACCGTGGTGGTTAATGTGTGTATCTGCGCAACCTCGTGAGGCCTCGCCCTCCGTGGCTGACCCCACCCGTGCGTTGAAGTCTCCAGCCATAAGCACCCACCCCTCCTGCATGGCTGTGACTGTGTGCTGGACTAAGTTTTCGTATCGCAGTGCAAGGGAGCTCGCCCGTAATTTTTTGGACCCCTGCGGCGGTATGTAGCATCCGGCAATGTATAGACTAGAATGTGACGAGGAGGTTGGGGCAATCTTCACCCATAGGCTACTATCATCCCCCCGCCACCGCTGGCTGAAGTAAGCGGGGTGGTTGCGAACTGCGATCAGAATCCCCTCGCCCCGGCGGCCGCGCTCTTTAGCGCGCAGATGGTATACACTATGCTTCGGAAAGAGGTCGTTTAGTGCCGTATTTGAACAGGTTTCTACTAAGATGACTATATCAAACTTGTTTAGATATTTTGCTGTACCCCACAGTCTGAGCTTAGTAGTGTCAGTACCGTTAACATTGTATGTGAGGACGCTCAGTCCTAGCTGGGGAAGTTCCTATGTGTGGTGAGAGGAGCCCGGGCCCGCAGCCTGGCCGTCGGGCGGCGGCGTGCGGGCGGTGAAGCCGGGCGGGTTGGCGAAGGCCGCAGAGCGCTCGCGGCGGCGCGCGGCAGGAGCTGCGCGGCTCGGCCCGGCGCCATTGTGTGCGCCGGGCGCGGCGCGGCCGGCGTCGCTGTGTGCGGCCCGGTGAGGGCCCTCACCGGTGCCAGGCCAGGAGCGGCCGTCGTCCGGGATGGTTCGGCCCTGAGAGGTGTAGATGTGGATCTGCGCCTGCCGCCACACGCACGCTACCCCGCGCGCCTTCAGGTCCGCGTACCTCTGGCGCCGGCTGGCCTTGAGCGCGCGCTGGTTGGGCGTGAGATCGTCGCACAAGGTAATGCCCAGGTTGCGCAGGGTCTGGCTCTTTGCATACAATGCGTGCTTGTCGCGCGCGCAGTTGAAATGCACCACCATTGGGATGGTGGTGTGTTCGGGGTCGTAGTGGCCGACTTGGCTCACGCCCGTCGGGCAGGCCGGGCAGCCGACCTCCATCAGCGTGGCCTCCACCTCCGAGAGCTGGGAGGAGGGCACGGCGGCGCGCATACCGCGCACGAACACGTTGTGCTCGCAGCGCAGCTGCAGGGCGGCCTCCTCTGCGTCGGCCGCGGCGTGCTGCCGGTTGATGCTGTCTTCCAGCTCGGACTGGGGGCGCTGCGCAGTCTCAGACTGCGGGCCTGGCGCGTCCTCCGGCGTCCGCGCACCCTGGCCCCGCGTCATAGCAGCGTAGCTGGGCGGCTCCGGCAGCGTGGTATTGTCGGGGTTGCTCCCTGAGGGGCGCGGAGCCTCGCGCGCAGGTGCGGGCGCGGGTGCCGAGGTTTCGGCCTGCTGCACGGACAGCTGGCCCAACTCAGCTTCTGCACCGCTGATCCGGGCCTCCAGCTGAGTGATGTGGTCCCTCAGAATTTTGTGTTCAGCAGCGTGCTGTGCCTGCAGTTCCTTGCGCTGCGTTGCATACTTTGCATCAAAGAAGCGGTCAAGCTCCGCAATGAGTGTGGGGCTCAAGAGCCTGCTGGCCCCAGCCGTGTCCGGCAGCTCAGCATCCGTGGCATTGCTCACAACGGAACGTGACCTGGTCCGCATCCGGGCGACGTCCCCGTGTTTACAGCCCACAGGTACCTATAGTCACGCTGCTGTGGGTGTGGAGGTGCCTTCGGCCCGTCAGGCTGTCATCATGGGATGGTGTTCAAACGGTCGGATGCTGACAATAGGTGCTCATCAGTTGCATGCGCTGCCTGAGCAAGGACTCTGCCGTGCAGTGCTAGCACTGTTATTGTTCAACGGAACAAGCAGCTTGTTCAGAAGGAATTGTAAGCACTTTGGTGTCCTCCAGGCTGATGGGCGCCTCAGCAAGCCGCAGCCCCATCCAACAGGCGCTGTTGCCTGTTGCCAGTACAGCCGGCCGGAGAGGTGAAGTGGTTGCATCCCTGCCAAATATCCGATGTAGGCCTAGCAGGCATGAATCCCACGCGTTCGATCCCAGGTAGATGCGAAGGGCAAGCAAGTGCTGCACGCCACAACAGGCAAGCACATACGAGCGTGCACACAACAAGCGTGATCGCTGGACGGATCTGCAGCAAGTCCACCCACGTCCGCCATGGGTGTTGCAGATGTCGAGCAGGGCACGCACGCCCCCGGTGAGCTCACTCAACCCGCTCTGCGGGGGTTCCTTGTGGCTGCTTGCCCGTGTTGCTTCAGGGCAGCTATGCTGCTCATTGCGGTGCCGCGCTCCGTCCCCTGCCCCCCCCCGGCGGCGGCCGCGCGCCCCCGCAACTCCGCTGATCTTCGGTGGCACACGCGCGCAGAGACCAGCTCCGCCAAGGCCGCACCGGCCGGCTCCAAAAAGGCCGAAACGTTGGACAATACCGCGCCAGCACCCTGCGCGGCCCAGACATATGGCCAGGTGGTGCAGCCGGGGTTCCCGGTCGTGCCCTGCGAGCGCCCTGTGAACACGCCGATCACTCATGGTGAGGCGGAGGGCTGCTGCAACATCCAGTGGGTGCTTTTCGTCGTCGGCTTCTTCTTTGTCCCGGCCAGCTACGCCGGCGCCGCGCTACCCCTGTGCTCCAAGCCGAGCTTCCCGACCCGCTGCCACAAGTGCGCGCACCCGCTTGAGACGCTGTCTTGATAGGGAGCTGTTCCTGTAGCTTGTGATGCAGTATCCGCGCATACTGCTGGCCCTTGCCTGCTGCACAAGAGCGCCGCGGCAGTAGCGCTGGCGTCCCCGTGGCTGACAGCAGTGGACAGGCATCGTAACGATGTCTTGGAAACGATACACGTTCAGCGCGGGTCTGGCCTTGCAACAAGCTGGCTCTGATGCAAGAGCGCCACCGGATTCGTTGTGCACTGATGCAGTGCTGCTCTTGCAGCTGCATGTGCGTGAGCAGCGCGCGCGCACGCAGGTATGGCTAGATTGCAAACCTCATCCTGTCGACCGCGTACACCGTCATCATCATCGCCGCTGTCGCTACCTCCAGCGGAGCTTCGTCGGCTTCCAGCAGCTCGACCTCTGCCCCGCCGACCTACTCCGGCTAGAGATATACCACCCCGCTCGTCGACTGGCTCAACCAACCGTGCAGCCCAGCCCAGTCCAGACGAGTCCAGCCGTGCTCCCCGGAAGGAGGAGTCCTCCTGCAGCCCAGCAACTGAACGTTTGGGTGGTTATGGGTGGACCTTTCTGGCAGGCACTTGTGAGCACTGCTGCTGCGCCTGCGCCGCGTCGCTTATGCGCAGGGACGCCGGGGAGGCGGCTCTGAGCAGCACATGCCAGCCTGGTGACAGACGCATGCTTGTGCATGAAGTAGCTGCAGACCTGGGTCGGGCGCAGTGCCTGCCCCCTGCAAAGGCTCTCAGCTGTATGCCGTTTGATTTAACTAGCTAAGAGCCCCCTATAATCGTGCAGTGTATCATGTGAGATGCATGTGCTGCTTGAGCAAGAAAGCTACCGCGTACCAGTGCTAGCATTGTTGTTCTGTTACAATGGAAGTTCCATTGTGGACCAAGTAGCTCCTGCGGCATTCACGAAGCCTTGTAAGCAGTTTGTTATCCTCCAGGCTGACGCCCTTTGCGCGCCTCGCCAAGGCTCAGCCCACAGGCATTGATGGCTTGCATGTGGGGCGGTACTGCTGGGGCCTAGATAGGCATGATCTTCACGCAGGTAGATGCACAGTGCGCTGCGCAGGCTTTCTGCTGGCAACTTCCACATTCAGGCAAGCACACCCCCGCTTGCACACTGCAAGTGTGATCGCTGGACGGATCTGCAGCAAGCCCACCCACTCCAACCATGGGTGTTGCAGATGTCGAGCAAGGGCATGCGCGCCCCCGGTGAGCTCACTTAAATCGATCTGCACAGGCACTACGTGGCTGCTTTGCCCAGTGTTTGGCGTAGGGGGCCTGTCTTGCTCCTTGCGGCGCGACTGTCCCATGCGGCTGCCGTGCGCCCCTGCAACTCGACTGATCTTGAGTTTCCGTGCAGCGACGAGCTCCGCCAAGGCGGAACTGGCAACTTCCGTGAGCGCCGACATGTCGGGCAAGGCCGCGCCAGCCCCGGGCGCGCTCCTGAAGAGTGGCCAGGTGGCGCAGCCGGGGTTCCCGGTTGTGGCCCGCGAGCGCCCCGTGGATACGCCGCCCTCTTACGACAACGACGACTGGGACAACATCCAGTGGAAGCTGTTCCTCTTCGGCCTCGCGCTCTACCTGCCCAGCTGCGTCGGGGTCGTGCTACCGCTGTTCTCCCGGCCGAGGTTCCCGACCCGCGGCTACAAGTGCGCCCACCCGCTTGAGACGTTGTCTTGACGCGTAGAGCTGGTCCTGCAGCTTGCAGAGCATGATCTGGTATCAGTGCTGGCCCTCCTGCTGCAAAGACCGCCACAGCTGCGGTGGTGTCCTCGTAGCTGACAGCAGCAGGCGGGCCAGACACCAGCATGCGTGCTCCTAGGTGTGTGCACGTGCAGCATGGGTCTTGCCATGCTGTCAAGCTGGCTCTGACGCCGGGGTGGCGCTGCTTCTTTCGTGCAACGCTGTAGGGCTGCTCATGCTGCGGCACCACCTGCAGTGCGTGTGCAGCCTGCGCGTGAGCAGGGCGCGCGCACGCAGGTCTTGCTGGACTAAAAACGTCATGTTGTCAGCCTTCTACACAGCGATCATCGTCACCCTCTGCGTCCTTCTCACGCGCCCCAGTGCTTCGCCGTCATATCCCAGCTCCTATTCCCCGCCAATCTACGACGACATCATCCTCTCTCCGCCGACGCCGTCATTGTACTACCCTCCGACGTCGCCGACCAGCGCATTCTACCCTCGGGGCCAGGCGTCGCCGGGCTCCTCCTCGCGTCCACTCAACTCGCCGCCTAACTCATCCTACCGTCCAGCCCCGTCGGCGACTGGTTCAATCTCGCGCCCTCTCCAGCCAGTTCCAATGCGGCCTATTCCCTCCTTCCCCCCGAGCCCTTTCACTCCTTCGCGCGGCAGGCTCCGATGAGCAGCTGCAGCTGCCTGCAGATGCCACCGCACTCCCTGCACTCGCCTGCGCCGTGTCACGGCGTTGAGCGCCGGGGGAGCCGGGGCGGGATCCGCAAGCAGCGCATGCAGCCTGGTGCTGACATGCAAGCGTGTGCGTGTACCAGTTGAACACCTGGGTAGAAGGCAGCTCGGGTGTACCCGCTTGCAAACTGCCAGGCACTGACATGGCATTGAGCTGTCTGATGGAAGGTCAGAGTCAGATTGCATCTCCTCCTCCTCTGGCCCTCTGGCCATGGTGGTCACTGCATGAACTGGCGCCGTTTCACAAGAAGTCTACTGCGTATCACTCAGCACTGTTAGAAATGTTGGCTTTTAGGGGCAAGAAGTGACTCTTGTGTTTGCAAGGAAGTGGCCGAAGTAGCTCCGGCGGAACGCGTGGGTACTGAACCTGGAGTGCTACGGTCATGTAAACAGCTTGGTGTCCTCCGGGATGACACCCTCTGGTGCCTTGCCAAGCCCCATGTCCAACCCCCGCACATACGCATGCTGTGCAACACATGTGTGGTGGGGAGTGAGCTGCCAGGCTGAGAGGTTGCTTTGTTGCATCTATGGGTACGCAACACAAAATGACAAGAACACACTCAATACCAGTGTGCAGCACACGGTCTTGTTGTGAACTGCTTGAAGCAGCCGCCACAGGCGCACGCGTGATGTTTCAATGAGCACAGTTCTCACCTCTCAAGCAAATTAATGGACCCTAGGCAGGCGTTCTCCTGTAACCTGCTTATAACCCTGGGCGATCCAGGGCGCCTCTTCACTGCGCGAAAGAGCACTGCTTCCAGGGCACTCAGCTAAAAGCTACGAAGCGTCTCACAGCATATTGAACGGCTAGGCGGGGCCTTGCTGCTGTCCAACAGCACGGTACCTGCCGGCCAAGGGAGGAGCAGTCCTTGGTCGCCAAGCACCTCCATGGGGCGTACACGTGCACTGAGCAACATGGCCGTCTGCACCATACCCTGATGGCAGTTTCGAGCAGCAAGGGAGAGGATGAAGCACCAAGTGCGCAACCCTTCCTGTCACTCTGTTTGGCCGACTGGCGCCCGCGATGCCTGCAGCTTGCCAGAGGTCGGCCGTCTGTCTGCAACACAAGAAAGCTGCTCTCTCTGCGCCCTGCTCGCAGGCTCAACACACGCCGCGACCGGCCCGCCGGCCAAGCCCCGCACTCTACAGTATTCGCCTGAAGTAACGCAGCAGGCCGCGCCGGGATCCTGCGCGCTCTCGCCGTCTACACAATGGGCGCAGCCGTGTCTGTCGGCCTCACTGGCCCGGCCGCAGCCTGCGTCAGCGGCGTATTTCCAGTAGGCGCAGCCGTGCTTTGCGCCCTGGACGTACGGGCAGCAGGCAGCGCCCGTGCCCTCGCTGTACATGCAGCCATTGCAGCCGGGGTGTGAGGCGCTCACGTACTATGCTCAGTATGCCGACGCGCCGCCGCCCGCACCGGTGGCCGGCTGCTTCAACGAGCAGTGGCTGCTCTTCATCCTGGGCCTGGTGCTGCTCGTACCCAGCATCGTCGGCGCGCTGCTCCCGCTGTGCACCAGGCCGCGCGGCTTTGCCACCCGCTGCCACAGGTGCGCCCGCTTAAAAAGTACAGGTGGTGCACGATGCGGTCCCGTCCACCAGTGCAGCCCTTGAGAGGGCAGGAATGGGATCAGGCCTACCTGCATGATAAGAGCTGGTCACACCAAGCGGACCCATGCGCGCATGCAGGGCGGGGTGGATTGCCAACGTGGTGCTTACCAGTGTGCACGGCTGGCTGCTCATCACATCGGTCGTGATGATGACCACAAGGCGCTCGCATGCAGACGCCAGGACCACCATGCTGCACAGTCAGGTGGGCGCCTACAGCAGCTTGTTTTGATATGGCAATGACGGGGCAGCCAAGGCGCTGTGCTAACTTTTGTCATGTCTAGTAAAAACAACTCAACTTTCAAGGGATAGGGAAGCAGGTACGGCAAACGATTACACAACGTTTCCATCAGCGGAGCTGAGCGGCGTAGCACTGCGGGTGCTCATCAAGGCATTGCAAGCGTCTGAAGGCAACCAGCCAGAACTTTTTTACCCATGACTTATTTGGTCTCGCGATTCTGCACAATACATGTTTGGTTGCAACATGCCTGTTGCTATCCACAAGCAGTGCTCAAGTCACTTGTAATGTTACATTATATGATGTCTGATATAAGCTTTGTACTGTTCTGTGCCGGGCCCAGCGAGAACGCTTACTGGGTCCACATGGTTTGGGTTGCGCGGCAAGTCTCTGACGGCAATTCAGAGTGGGACTGAGATTGATCCTGGCATGTGAGCTCTGACATGACTGAGCCTGCAACCGATTTTTGAACGCCATCAGAGTCCTGCTGCACGTGGGTTTCTCAAGCGACCATGCCCTCCAGGGTTATAACTTGCGCATGTGTTGGCAGCACAGCCCAGGGTGCCTCCAATAGTCAACCATATGCTCAGGCTTAGGTTCAGGTATCAGGTAACACATGGCCAGCGTGCCAAAACAATAACCCGGACCTGGTGGGGTGCATCATGTACAGTGGCAGTTCTGAGTGCGCGCAAGCCATGTGAACTGTCTGGCCCTGTTGCGCGTCTATAGTGGTGCTATAGTGGTGAACTCCATGATGGTCCATCATCAGGCTGCCATGTGGCACGCTGGCCATGTGTATAGAGTACCTTGGGGCCCACCTTGGACTGTGGCGCCGACACTGGGCCACCCCGAGGTAGTCAATCATATGCTAAGCACGTGCCCAACGTGCCATGTGACGGCTTGAAGATGGACATGGTGGGGGTGCACAGATGCGCAACAGGGCCAGACAGTTATGAGATGGCGACACAGTCCAGGTGTGCCCCGAGGTAGTTAGTTGTATGCTAACAATGCTGGCCACACCAGCATGCCAAACGGCAGCTTGAAAGCGAACATAGGGCCAACCTGAGGCAATCCATGTGGTGGATGCGCAGCTCATAACACTGCAGGGCATGATCCGCTGGAAACCCAGGTGCGGCAGGACTCTGGTGGCGTTCTAGTCCAGTTAAAGCTAACATGCCGAGTGTGCAAACCTGGCATGGTAGCTCCATTTCAGACTGCAACCAGTCTGAACCGCCACCAGAGCCCTGCCGCACCTGGTGTCGTAGCGGATTATACCTTGCAGCGTGATGAGGTGCGCATCCACTGCATGGCGTGCCTCCGGGGTGGCCTATACGATGCTTGTGCTGGGGACACAGTCCCAAGGTGTGCCCCGAGGTAGTCAACCGTATGCTGAACACATGGCCAGCGTGCCATACGGCAGTTTAATTCTGGACTTGGTGGGGGTGCATCACTACAGCGGAGACGCGCATCAGGGCCAGGCACTTGTGATGGCGCGCTTTTGCGGCAACACAGATCACCCCGAGGAAGTGCATGTAAACAACTTGTTTGGCGCACAGCTCTGCCACCTAATGGATGCGCACCTTGTAACTACTGGAGGGCGATGATCGCCTAGCGCAGGTGCTTCAATCATGCCATAGGGTAGCGTAGATCCTGATCCATCGCAGTTAGCCCCAACATCATTCCCATAATTGTTGCACAGACTGTACTGCTTGCGGTTGCGAGTTACAGGGCTGCGTCCAGGTCCCGCCCCTCTGGTTTCAACGTCAGGTATACTGTGGTGTTTCGGCCAGCAGGCATCTGCTATACTCGTGTCATGGCCAGAAGTGTGGACGCACCTGTAACAAGAACATGCTGCGTAGTCATGCTACTTCATCTCAACGCCCTGCAGTCACAGTCACTCATACCACCTGTGATATTTTCCAATATAGGGCTTCAGCATGCTGTCTGTGCTGCGCTAGCACACCGTTAGGGCAATCGGGGGGATGTCGCCTTGCCTGTGAGACACTGCTGGCTAGGTGAGACCGCCACGGCGCACGGCCACCCAGCTGTTGCAACGGCGCTCGCATGCGCCAATGGCCTGCGGCACGCCATCAGCGCTCAAGCTGCGAGTGGCTGTCGGGACTGACAGCCGGGAGGTGGAGGTGCCGCCTGGCAGCTCGCTGAAGGACGTGCAGCGCACAGCCAAGCGTGCATTCCCCGCCTTGAGAGATGCGGCGCGCCCCCGGACACTGGACTGCTGCGCGCTGCTGCTGCTGTTTGCAGCGCTCACAGCAGCTGGTTCAGTGCCAGGCCAAGAAAACATCTTGCTGCACGGTGTGGCCGGCCACGGCACAGGTGCTGA
>JAABVA010005410.1_pt1 | contig 11557 bp, 5 predicted proteins | sample 5560331 | NCBI WGS metagenome assembly JAABVA01 (sample SAMN12812661, study PRJNA571458) | rock metagenome | isolation source: Antarctica rocks | place: Antarctica: Victoria Land, Mt New Zealand sud | collected 2016-01-07
CAGCCCCCTCCGCACGCTCCTCCTCCGCCCGCACCCATGCACGCATAACGCCGATGTAGCCAGCACGCGCCCGGCGATAAAGGTAGTTACCCTGGTGTGAGCGCCGCTATATCCGCAACACCCTCCTTGACCGGCCCTGGGGCAGGTTGGTTCGAGGTTGATTCAGATCCGGGCTTGTGACGGCGGGGTACGTACATACATGTGTCTAGGTAGATACAGATACAGATGCTGATGTCTACGTGTGTGAATCAGTCTGTAGAAAGTTGTTCCTATTCGTTTACACTATGTAGAGTATATATAGGAAATGATGACTAAGACATAAATAGAGATGCTTAATAAGAGATGAGTAAGCAATGATATCACATTCTTCTTTACTGCATAGTCACAACAATTTGCTGATGTAAGTGCAAAGATTTGCTTGACATTCTGTAAAATTTCTGTCTGCAGTTCACATTCACATTATTTTATCTTGCTTCACATCACTATTGTCATTCAAAAGCAGCTAGAAGTGCAGATTATTGTTGTCATAATAATAAGATAAATTATTCACTGTTTACACTGTCTATTTATATTATTGATTACAATCTCTTAAAAAAAATTCTCTTCTTCTTTCTTTTAATTTTTGATCACACTTCAACTTTTAATCACTACTTCATCAACTTATTAATTTTTTATTTGCTCTATCATCATGTAAACTTTCATAATATGTTTATAATATATCATTAATATTTCATAAATCATTTCTTAAGATCTGTATTTCACATTGTGTTGCTGTTACTTCATTATCAAATATAAATAACAATAATTTAAACTGAAAGAAGTCTGCTTTTAATTGTATTCATAAAATTACTGATTATTCTCATTTTAAGAAAAGTTTGCAAAACTCTTTTCTCAGTATATTGTTGTCTTGATTTTGACTTAAAAACTAACAATATATAAAATTGATTAAGTATTTTATTTTTAATATTACTTTCTCTTCTTTCTCTGACAAATTAACTGCTGATCAGCTCAGCTTTTTATTGCTTAATGTTCTAATTAATTTGTTGTTGAAGAGTTGACTTAAAGTTAAGCTTAAGATGTTGTCAATAATTTAACAGTTAATTTTACATATTAATATGAATTCAGATTGTTTTTGTGTTCATTAAACATATTGTAAAGTCACTATCATTTATATTTGTAAAAAATGTAAGTCAATCATCTGCAATAACTGTATGCATAAAGATAGACTATTTATAGTGTGCATTTAAATTAAATTTAATAATCATTATTTTCTCTACAGTTTGTGTACAAACTGTCATTGAAATGCACAGAGTATTTGATGCAGCTTTTGTAAGTATGAATTTATATTAATATAATGATTACTTATTATTTTAAATTATACAGAATTCAAATTCTCTTCATTTATTAATTTAATAACTTCTCATCATTATTGTGTTACTGCTCTGTTCACTGTCTTTATCATCATCATCAACAACATTACACTTCTCATCAGCTACAATTACTTGTCAGCAGAGAATGTTTCAAGTACTGTAAATAAATTAAAAATAACTGCTAAGATTTTTTGTTATTGAGCTAAAAAACTTAACATTGATATATTTATTGCTTTACTTACATTGTTACTCTGTTCACATCAGTTGCATTTTTGCTTGTCATTATGTCATTACAGTGAATGATAATTTTGCTTTGAATACAGTTTATACTCAGTTCATGACTTTTTTTTTTTTTTTTATAAATAAATAATTAATGAAATTGCTTTGCTTCTGATATTATCATCTTTTAGTCTATAAGAATCTTTTTTCTGAGTCTTTTACATAAATTATATAAATTTATATTTCTTTTACAGACTGTCATCAGATCACTATTAATTCTTATTGAAGTTAAGACTTTTTAATCTTTCTTTTTAGCTTTATTACTTGTTTACTTTAACTTCAATTCATTATGTTGTTATTGCAAATCTTTATTAGATCATTTTTAATTATTCAGTTTTTTCTTAATACTATGTAATGTCAGAACTTTCACTCTCTTTTAATTACATCTCTCTTCTGTCATAAATGTTAAAGCTAAGTCATCAACATTTCTTTAGCTTTCAATAGTTTTCTGTAATGCATTCATTACATCATTTATTTCAGTTAAGATCAGTTCAGAAGAAGTAATGCTTTAATGTGCTTTTGAAACATTCTGTAACAGAGATACAGATAAATTTATTTATTCATAACATTTTTATATTTTATAAATTGTTTTCTAAGAAAGATCTTCTTTCTTCTTTATTAAGAGCTTATATAGCTCTTTTTTTTGTCTGCAATCTCATTTGATCTAAGATATAATCAAGAGTTCTTTGTAAAAAGACAATGATGACTTTTTCTGTTTAAAAATCTCATTAACTTCAGAACTTAATTGCTGCATATATTGAAAGAAATGAATACTCATGCTATACTATGCCATCTAGTGAAATCTCTAAACTATGTTGTCTATGAGCACATCTTGATCAAGAGAGTTACAGAAGAAGTAGAAAGAATGTTAACTGCAATTAATGTAGATAAAGTTTTTACTTAGTCTCTGACATTAATTCTATTTCACTTCATAAAAGCAGCTAGAACATCACTTCTCAACATTTTTACTCAGTGAGGCTGCATCTATTGACTCTCACTGATGACAAACATCAAATGACTAAACACATCATTAAGAGTTCAACAAATCATTTAAGAATTTAATTAATCATTAACAGTGAGTTTTATGAATTTAATGAACTGCTTAAAGATCTATTTAAGCAGAGACTTAATAAGTCTGTTGACAATTATCTCTTGACTGAGTACAAAGTCTATCTGAATCTGATTGCACTTATGCAGATCACAGATGTTGTAATAAAAGACATCAATGTACTTTAACTGCTCATATACATGTGCATTTTTAATTAAGATCAAGACAGCTTAATTGTCTTCTCTGAGCTAAATGAATAAAGAAGCTTAATGAGCTTCATTTTCTTGAATGTTTACACAGTGTAAATTGACTTCAAGATATTTATCTATGTTTATGTCTCTTAACATCTATTCAAGCCAGATCTCAGTCTTTATACACATTGATATGATTATGTATTTGATCTCAGTAATTAAGATGACAATAAACTTCTGCTTTTAACTTGTTCATGACACTGATTCATCTTCAAGCATGTAAACATACTTTAAAATTGATTTTCAATTCTGCTTATTCAAAGCATAGTTAAAGTCAGAGTATTTAAGCATTATTTGACTCTCATTAAAACTGTACATGATGCTGAGATTAATGATTAATCTTATGTACTACAGTAGTTTCTTAAGTGTGTATTCATAATGCTTCACAGAATTGCTGAGATATTGACTTAATTGATTTAGTGTAAAGACAATGTCTGATTAAGTATGAATTGCTGCATACATTAAACTTTTAATTGTCTGTTAATACTGTCTTTAATCTATTCTTTAGTCAGTTAGACTGACAGAGTAAAGAGTATTATATTTGTTAAATGAAATGCTGATGACTTTATGCTTGTCAGATTGCATGTAAAGATTCTTTAGTATCTTATTCACATAATGAGTCTGATTTAGATGCAGAATTCTTATTTTGCAGTTGTGTATAACTTAAATGCTGAGAATTTTCTGTGTCTTTCTTAAGTTCTTAACTTTGAACATGTCTGCAAGAGCTTGCTTAAATCAGAGAATGTGTAGTAGATTTATTGAAGTCATAACAATATTGTTTACATAAAGAAGCAGCATGATTCTTTTAATGCTGTAAAGAAGAAGACAGAGATCAGTTTTGCTTTGATGAAAATTTAACTTAAGCAGTTCAGTAACACATTGTTCATATCAGTTTTATGTGACTTGCTTAAGATCATAAAGGCTGTGCAGTATGTACAGAACATGATTAGATGCAACATTGACTTCAGAAGAAAGTATTATATAGATTGTTTTTTTTAGAAAGAATTTCATGAAGATGTTATTGATATTTACTTGATGACACTCTAGATTCTTGAGTGCAACAATAGTCAGAAAGACTCACAGAATGTTAAACTTAACAGTGAGAATAAAGATGTTCTTATAATCAACATTATATATTTATGAGAAGTCTCTTGTCACAAATCTTGTCTTAAGCTTATTTAAGAATTCATTAATGTTCAGCTTGAGTTTAAAGACTCATTTACTGATTATAATGTTGACTCTTCTTAATGACATAATCTTTTTTCATGTTTCATTTACTGTCAAGACTGTCAGCTCTATGTAAATAATGTTTTTTCACATTTCTTCTCAGATTGAGTCTCTCACTGCTTCAGCATAGATAACAGATGTTAAAATGTCAGATTTAATCATAGAATCTTTTTTGTCTGCAGAGAATGTCATAAGTGTCAGCATAACTCTTAATATTTTAATTAAGAACTCATCTGCATCTTAATTGTCATCATCATTGTTTCTTTTTCATTTCAGAATCTTGACACACAGAAAGGTTCTGACTTCTTTAAATGTCATCATTTTAATTTAATCAGTGTTGATCTTCTCATTTAACAACTCATCTAGATTAACTGCAGTCAACTTAATCTCATGTTGTTTATCTTAAGACTTGTCAACCTTGACTGTGATTAAGTTAAACTGCATCTTACTGTTTTAAATTATAGATGTCTGATCTGAAGCTGTGATCTTCATAATAATTAACTTCTTCTATAAACATTTAACAAGTCTTCTGTTCAAAAGAACATTTAATGTCTGCTGTTACAGTTTAAAATTAACAGTATCTCTTTTCTCACTTTTAGCAAACTTCACAGTGTAATTCTTAATGATGCACTTAAGATTTAAAGCTTAAAGCTGATACTGCTTTGTGATTTTCTCAACATAGTTCATAAAGACTCTTACTTATTCTCAATTCATGAATTTGTTGTGTCTGTCTTCAGATAGTAACTTGAGATCAATGTAGCTGTAGTACTTGCATTCTTATATATAAATGTAATTAATGAATGACTTTACATCAGTGAAAGCTTTCTCAGAAGTTATCTGCTTACTGTTAATTAAAAGATTAGTTGCTGTTTAATTATGAAGATAAATATCTGTCTATGCTGTCTACACTCAGAACTTTATTGACAGTTGTATCTCTTTAATTATGATGCACACTGAGTTCTCAGTGATTCAGATGACTCTTTCAGCAACATCATTCTGAATTAATATGTAGAGCACTGTATATTACAGTGTAATGTTAAAAGATTTGCATCAGTCATTTAAAGTGAACTTTAACTTCATTTTGTTGTTGCTTTATACAGCAAGAATCTTTACATTAATCTGAAATTCAGTCTTTAGTTATCATTCTTGCAGTGTCTGTGAAGTCTCATCATGTTATTTTAGCAGTATCATTCACATCTTTCAGAAGTAATTATCTATTATCTTCAGAAAGTACTAATATTCATTAAATGATAAAAGTAATGAGCTATATATGTTAATGAAAACAAAAACAAGAATGTTAGTCTTTCTTTCACTTACAGTGTGATCTTACTTGTTAATGAACTTAATCAGAGCATAAATCTCATATATGTTCTTGTTGTTCTCAATGATAAGAATTGACTTTTCAAGAATTGTTATCTTGTGAAGATTACACAACTTTGCAGAATCAAAATGAGCAAATTGTTAATATCAAAGTCTATAAGTCTTGATCTTTCTGTTCAATGATGCAGTGTCAATATCTAAAGAGTTAATCATAAGATCATGCTTATGAGTTTAAATATACAGACTTGCATCTAAAGCAGTAGCAGAGAAGACAGTCTCTGAATGTGATGTGTGCACTGCAGATATCAGAATAAATTCATTAAGACTCTTTGCAATGTACTTAACTATATAGACTTCATCTCACTCTGATACTTCTATTATAGTCTTGCTGTGCTTATCATACATCTGAAGACAGTATTAATTAAAGCTTTTATACAGTTTCATTTTGCATATCTGCTTTCTCAACAGAAGATTGACCTCAAGTTCAGACATATAGAGTGTTGAACTCAGTCTTACAGAATTTCTTGATCTGACTTGCATAATAATTACTTCACAATAGTGAGAGTATAAATGTTCTTTTTTAACTTTAATTTGCTGACATCTCATTCATATAAGAAGATCACTAAAGAGTTAAAGTTAATCAGTTATATATGAGAAGAATCTAGAGTCTGCAATTCATTCAGATTTAAGCATCTTACTGACAGTCTTCTTAAACAGAGCAGCAATTTCATTGTTAACTTTCTCTTTCTCTTTAAATTTAAAGAAGAAGTCATCATCATTATTGTCATTAATTTCTGTGTCAAAGACTCTGTATCTCTTTTCTTTTTCTTTATAAACTAACTTTTAATACAACTTAACTGCAGTTAATCTGTACAGCTTAACTGCAGTTAATCTGCTTGTCTTTTTTTTAAGCATTTTACTTAATGTCAGAAAGAAATTCACAATCTTTAATGAAGTAAGAGTTGTTGCAAAGAAAGTATTTAATAAAGTAATGAGAAAAATGATCACTGTCTGAGCTAAATGATCTGTAATAGTGTTGCTTAATATTAGCTGTGCAGTAATTTAATGAACTGCAGTTCTGATTCATTGAATGTTGATCTTCTTTTTATTTATTTATTTACAAGACAATGACAGTCTCATCAGCCTTAAGCTGTGTCTCTTTCTTCTAAAACTTTTATAAATCTTTCTTAATGTCTGAATTGTTCTGAGCATCAATGACATTGCAGATCACAACATACTTAATTGATAGCACTTAAAGCAGTGTTTAAAATCATCATTCTGATTTAAACAACTCAGTCATGTCAGACTGAGTTGCAACAATCTTTTTATCAAATTTACTCAAATAAATTCATGCTTCTTTAATGAATACATTCTTTGACATTCTATACTCAACAAACTTCATTAAATATTGCTTTTCAGTCATCTGCAGCTTCTTTTTATACTTAAACTTTAATGCATTTCAAACATTCTTTGCACTAATTTTGTTCATCAGATATTCTTAATTATCTGCATTTATGCAGATAATAAGTCAATATAAGATCTTTGCATTGATTTTCTGATTTTTAAAGTCAAGACTGCTGAGAAAAAATGAATCTAAGAATTCACTGATCAGTATATTGACTGCTAAGACTTCAACAACATTTTATAGATCTTCTTCTATTAGTCATCTTCTCATAAGAGTGAATCATTGATTACAGTTTTTATAAGTGAGAATTAAGATGAATTGTCACTTTATAAAGAAGTTGTTGAAGTTTATGATGATGATAGTTGACATGTAGTATAAGAAGTGAATAAAGTAAAATAACAATGTATACATTAAAGATAATATAAGTAAAATAAATAAAAAGCTTTTGTATCTCTTGTTCTGTGAGACAATAGTGCTTATTCATCTCAATAACTCATATTAAGCTGCTGAAGAACAGTGCTCTCTAAGTAATTGTGAATGTTTGTTTATCTATTCAACAAGACATGTATTAAGCTGCTAAAAGAACAGTGCTTCTGTGAGTAACTGTAAATGCTGATTTTTGCTGAGACTGATTCTTCTTAAATCTTTTAAGTCAAACATACTCAGCTGTTAAAGATGCTTGTTTGTCTAACAGACACATATTAAGCTGTCATTACTGTGCTAATTTCATTAAAATCAGATTTATCACAAATCTCAATAATCAGTAACACTGCTAAAGTCAGATTCACTGTGAATCTTAAAAGTCTGCAGACTCAGCTATTATATACATTAAAAGTATGCACTTTCTCTGAGAAGCTTCTTACTAACTGAGCTCATAATCTATTAAAAGAAATGAATACTCATGCTATATTATGCTGTTTAGTGAAATCTTTAAATTATGTTGTCTATGGGCACATCTTGATTGAGAGAGTTACAGAAGAAGTAAAAAGAATGTTGACTGCAGTTAATGTAAACAGAGTCTTTACTTAGTCTCTGATGCTAATTTTATCTCACTTCATAGAAGCAGCTAGAACATCACTTCTTAACAGCATAAATAGTTTAGCTCATTTTAGACTGCTTTGCAGCTCTAAATTAGCTCAAAATTCATTGACATTAAAGATATGTGCTTTTATAAGTTAATTATTATAGATTAAATTTCATAGAACATGCTTTGTAAGCATTTTTAATGTATAAGTTTCTAATAAATGAGTTTTCAATATCTTATAAGACTCAAATCATTTAACTTTAAACTTCTAAGACTCTTCATTTTGTATAAATATTCAGTCTTCTTTTTTTATAGTGCTTAATCACATTATTTCATCATGAATCATTTTTGATTCAATAATCTTTCATAAAAGAATTTCATTAACAGTTATTTAAACTATCTGTATCTACTTAATTCATTTTAACTGATCTTTAAAGTCAGTTTTTCTCAGCAATTAAAGATTGTTTAAGTTGTCTAATAATTGTAAATTTATCTTATACAGTAGATAGAATAAACTCTGTTTAGTTATATTATGAGCTTAGATTTAGATTGCAAAAAGTATTTATGATAAGTATTTATTTCATAATTGAGTTAATTTACTTATAAAATATTTTGTAAACATGAAGCTCAACATTTCATTTAGATTTTCTATCTTTTCATTTGTACAGAGATAATAGAAAATCATTGTTTTATATTGAGTTTTAAGCTTTTTCAAGTAGTAGATCACAACACAGCTAAGAAAGTTCATATCATTATTGAATAATAGCTCTCTCAGTGAATCATAGTTTATAAAGATTTTATTATATAGAAAATCTATAATTATTGTTTTTATTGCATTTAAAACAGCTTTAGTCACAGATCAGTCTGTAACATAGTTAATTGTCATTATAATTCAGCAGTTCTCTCAGAGCATTCAAGATAATATGTTTATTATATTGATTTTTTATCTTTTAAACAATAATAAGTTCTTACAAGTCAAATATAAATGTTCTTCAATTTCTTAATGTTTTCAGAGTCATTGAGCAACTTAACATTTAAGATAATGCTTTATAAATAATTTAATATTCTGCAATAATTCATGTCATCAAGCTTAAAGTCAAATGACTTTTAGCAGTTCTGACATTTCTAAATATCTATATTCAGTATATATATGTTTCAAAAAGTCTGCACAGTACTGAAACTGTAGAAATGATGCTTTGTTGTTGTTTTACTTTTAAATTAAATATGAATTGTTTAATTTCAAATCATAATGCAGTCAAAATTGATTCATCACATCATTTTTACATATATGCTTGCAAAGCAGTGACTTTTCAGATTCTGTATTATCTTTCAGATACAGTATCATTGCTTTCTTTTATTTTACATTGTCTAATCTTTACAGAGCATTTAAGAATGCTTTATTTGCTAAATTTTTTTCTATAAAATTAAATTGACAACTAATCAAATCTAATACAACAGTCTGAGCTTTAAGTCAATATTGAATGTTAAGATTATATTGCTGAAATTTGTTAATTTATTAAGCTAATCATTTAGATGAGTGCAGTGTATTCTTTAAATATTGTAAATCTTTATAATTCATAATAATAGTTATAGTATAATCATTTTCAATATAGTACTGTCAAGTTCAAAGTGCATGCTTAATAATCAATAATTTCTTTTTATAAACAGAATAATTGAGCTCTGCATCTTGTAACTTCTAATCATCATAGATAATTAAATGACATTTCTCATTCATTTTATTCTGCATCAGAACACAGTCAATTGCCTATTCAGAAGTGTTTATTTCAATAATAAATGATTTGTATACAGCTACTTAAATAAGTATTAATTCAAATGTAAGTGCATTCTTAAGCTGTTAAAAGACATTGTTACATAATACATTTCAGACAATGAATTAATTCTTCTTTGTATACAACTTAATGTTGTTCTTCTTAAGCAAATTTAATAGTAATGCTGTGATTCATGTAAATTCTTATATAAATCATCAGTAATACAAAGTCAGTTTAAGAAACTATCATACATAATGTGCTGTCTTCAAGACAGATCAATTCTTAATGACTAATATCTTGATAGAGATCAGCTGTAGTGTGTTTTATCTTATAATATGTTTATAAAACTTAAGAATTTTCATCTCAACAGTACACTTACTAAACTTAGCATATAGCTTATGTTTCTTTAAAATACTGAGAATAATCTGCAAATGTTTCTGATGATTTAAAATTGAGTTAGAAAAGATCAGTATGTTGTTAAGATATATTAGACAGAATTTGTTGAGTAAGTTTTATAATATAGAATTCATCATTGACTGAAATGTCATTGAGGCATTGTATAGCTTAAAGAACATAATTATGAACTTATATTTACTATAATAAGTGTTGAAGACAGTCTTTTTCATATTGTTTTTGATTACATAAACTTGATAATAGCTTAAAGTGAGATTAAGCTTAATTAAATATCAGACTTTGCTGATCTGATCTAGACATTTCTGAATTCAGAAGAATGAATATTCATTTTTAATAATAATGTTGTTTAACACTCTATAATCAATGCACATTCATTATGTATTCTTCTTCTTTTTAATGAACAGAACTGAGAAGCCTCATAAACTTATAAATTTATAAATTAAATCTTTATTCATTAGCTCTATTATCTGTTTAGTCTGTTTGTTCAGCTGTAGTTGTGACAGAAAGTAAGCATTTATGTTGATAAACTTAATGTTGTTAGTGTTAATGCTATGTTTAAATATCTATTTAAATAATAATTTTCTAATAAAGTTAATCTAAATACAGATTGAAACTCTTTAATAATGACTCATAATCATTCATTCATAACAGCTAACAGTTCAGCTTCTGACTTCTCTGAGTTCTGTTAAATTACTAATAAATATCTGACAGTTCTGCAATTTTAAAGTGTCTTCATAGCTGCACACTCTTCAATCATATTTAATGTCAACTCATTTACAGCTTGTTGTCACTTTTTTAAAAACAGATAATGATGTTTTCATTATTAATTCTGAACTGTTATACAGCTCATAGCTTAATCAATCTGAAAATTAATGACTTTCAGTCAAATTAATCTCAAAATGAAATTATATTCTTAAAGATTTATAATTTATGCTTTTAATCATTGTTGAAAGCTATTTATCTTGAGATAAAAGATTAGCTTTACAGTTAATTAAATGATCTATCTGTTCAGCAAGAATATCTTAAGCAGTTTGATTTCATATTGATTATTAATTGATATTTAATTGATAACTGTCAAAAAGATATATATTTAATTTACATCTAAATCAATTAGTACTTTCATGTTTATCTTGTTCAGACTGCCTCAAATACAGTCTGTAAGAATATATGCATTTAAATTAAAAACATTGATTTGATTAAAGATCATACTTAATAATAAGAATTCTGAGTCATTCAGTATGAATGCTTCACTCAGATTATTATTAGATTAAATAGAAGCTTTTATTAATTTGTTTATGAATACTTTTATATTTATAAATAACTTTAATTTTTCAAATCATTCAAATTAACTTCAACAATCTTCAACTTCTTTTTATCTTTACTTTTTCTCTTATTCTTATTTTTACTCTTATCTTTATTCTTATCTTTATTCTTATCAGTGTTCTTGTTG
>JAABVA010005412.1_pt1 | contig 11556 bp, 11 predicted proteins | sample 5560331 | NCBI WGS metagenome assembly JAABVA01 (sample SAMN12812661, study PRJNA571458) | rock metagenome | isolation source: Antarctica rocks | place: Antarctica: Victoria Land, Mt New Zealand sud | collected 2016-01-07
GCGTCCTCCTCGCCGAACCACGAAGTCAGCTCGTGAGAGCTGTGCGGGTAGTCGACCCCCGGCTGCGGCGCATCTGGCTGCACGCGGTCACGCTACGACCCCAGATGGACGGAAGTGGATAGCCCACATCGGACATCACGCCACCAGGAGACGGAGCTCCTAGAACCCGTCGCGCCCATGCCGTCACACCGATCCGGGGGCGCCTTCCGGTCGTTCAGCCGATCAGCAGCGCGTGGAGGTCCGCGCGCAGCGTGCCGAACTCGCGGCCCCGCAGCTCGCGGCCCCACAGCGCCGCGGCCAGGTCATAGACCGTGCCGCCCCGGCCGCACCCGAAGCAAAACCAGCCCTGATCGGCTTCGGGGTAGACGTGCAGGCTCGGCGTGTCGTCGTCGTGCAGCGGGCAGCGGACCTTGCGCGACCGGCCGACCGCCTGACCGGTCAGCCCCTGCACGTAGAGCTCCGGGGCCAGGCCCTCGAGTCCGCCGGGCCGGCTCCGCGTGAGTCGAGGAGGTTGCAGCGAGCGCCATCCCGGTGGGTCTGGCAGTCCACCGATCAGCGCGCCGAGCGCGACCGCGCTCCCGTCACAGCGCAGGAGGCGGACCGGTCTGTCGTGCTTGTGGTTGATCGTGGCGGGCGGGCGCAGGATGCGCGCCGCGTCGCGGGCGCGCAGGTCGCCGCCGAGCGCGAACGCGAGGCGGCCGTTGGCTCGCTCAATCACCCGCGGCGGCACCGCCCGGCGCAGCCGCCAATACGCGTGCACGTGCCCCTCAGCGCCGGAGGCGACGACGAGCGACGGCGGAGGGTCGACCGGCTCGAGGGCGCGCAGCCCGTCGGGCACGTCGAGATCGACCCAAACCGTGCGCCCGTCGCCCACGACATCGGCGCGCCCGCCGCCGTGTCGCCAGCGCGGCAGCACGCCGACGTAGACGTCGGTACCGACGCCGAGCCAGCGGATCGTGCTCGCCACTCGCTCAAGCGCATCCACGCACACGAATTGGCGACGCATCCCTCCCGCAGTGCGCCAGCGTAGCTCGACCAGCGTGCTCGGCCTTGCGCGTCCGAACAGCGCGCCGAGATAGCTCGCGAGCACGTCCGTGGCCATCACGCCACCTGCCCGAGCCGAGCAGGGACCGTGTCGACGAGCAGGCCCACCGCACCGCCCGCCGCTCACGATCCCACCCGCCCCGACTCCAAGGCGGTCAGCACCTCGTAGCCATCGGCGGTCAACCGCCCGACGAGAAACACGCGCCCGGGCTCGCCGGCCTCGGCGACCACCAGAGCCGATCGAACATCAGTCACCAGAAACCTCCCCTATCGGTGCTCCCCACCCCGTGCGGGGGCCGCGAAGACCCAGCGCCGCACGCCGCAGGCGTGCCACCATCCGCGGGCCGCGGCCCCACCCGCCAGCGCACCTGCTCTCGTGGCGCACGGACCCGCCGATCACATGACGACGCAGTCGAGCAAACGCCCGAGAAGGCGTCCCGGCCCGCAGCTACACGCGACCATCAGCGGCCCGGAATCCCGCACCGAGCCGCTTCGCGTCGCTGAACAGGTCAGCGGCGGAACACGTCCCCAGAGAACCCGTGCTCGTCGGGCGAAAAGCGATGCGTGCTCTGAACCGACGCAGAGGAGCCATGACCGGGAAGGCCATTCTTGGACGCACCGAGCGCTCGCCGAGCGTCCGTATGACGCCCCATCACCGGAGACATGACCTCGCCGGCCTACCGGGACGCGCGCGACGACGCCGGAATCACCGCGTCGGTAGAAGCGACGCCGCGCGAGGCTCTCCCTACGGGCGGCCGCTCCGAGTCCCGCTTGTGGCGAGGAGGAGGTACGTGCCAAGCGCCGGTGAGGCACCTGCTTCGTTGCGATCGCGGTACTCAGCCGGAGCGCCGCCGGGATGGCCTGTCGCGTGTTCGGGCAGACCATCGCGCTGTCGCCGCGCCAGGTGATTGCGAGAGCGTCAGCGGCTGCGTTGCGACGCTCTCTGGCTCTCCGGTCTCGTCTCGAGCGGGAGGGCGGAGGACTACCAGGGGGCGCTTGCATGCGTAGGCCGAGTGGCCCGACCCCTTGAGATCGGTCCGATCCGTCTGAGGGTTCTTTGCGCCCGCGACAATGGTCAAGGGGGAGTCAGAGACGGTGAGGGCAAAGCGCCATACCCCCAACGAGGTCATCAGGAAGCTGCGCGAGGCCGAGCGGATGCTCGGGGAGGGCAAGACGATCGCCGAGGTCGCCAAGGCGCTCGAGGTCTCCGAGGTCACCTTCCACCGCTGGCGCAATCAGTATGGCGGGATGAAGGTCGACGACGCGAAACGGTTGAAGGAGCTGGAGAAGGAGAACGTTCTGCTCAAGCGTCTGGTCGCCGAGAAGGAGCTCGAGATCCTCGCCCACCAGGAGATCTCGCGGGGAAACTTTTGAGCTCGGCCCGGAGGCGGAAGGCGCTGCGCGTGCTCTGCGAGCGCCTGAAGCTCTCCGAGCGTCGGGCGTGCGAGGTCGCCGGTCAGCACAGATCGACCCAGCGCCACTAGCCTAAGGTTGTGCCTGAGGAGGAGGCGCTTCGCTGGTGCTTGCGCTGCCTGTCGGGCTCAAAGCCCCGCTGGGGCTACCGTCGCGCCCACGGCCACCTGCTCAGCGAGGGCTGGCAGGTCAACGGCAAGCGCGTACAGCGGATCTGGCGTGAGGAGGGGCTGCGCGTGCCCGCGCGCAAGCGCAAGCGCCGCCGGCTCGGCGTCTCGAGCGCCGATGGCCCGGGTCGCCTGCGCGCAACCCACCCGGGCCATCTCTGGGCGCTCGACTTCTGCCACGATGCCACCGCAGACGGGCGCGAGCTCAAAGTTCCTCGACGTCGTCGACGAGTTCACCCGCGAGGCCTTGGCGATCGAGGTCGATCGCGCGATCGACGCCGACGAGACGGTCGCCGTGCTCGAGCGGCTCGCGTCCGAGCGCGGGGCTCCCGAGAACCTCCGGGCCGACAACGGCCCCGAGCTGACCGCCCGCGTGCTGCGCGAGTGGTGCGAGGCCGGATCCACCGCCACCTCCTACATCGATCCCGCAGCGCCCTGGCAGAACGCCTGGGTGGAGTCGCTAAACGCCCGCTTCCGCGACGAGGTCCTCGACGTCGAGGAGTTCGCCACCTTGGCCGAGGCCCGCTTCCTTGCCGCCGACTGGCAGCGCGACTACAACCACGAGCACCCCCACTCCGCGCTTGGCATGATGTCGCCGAAGCAACGAACGGATCAGTCAACCCCGAACTCTCACAAGCGGTGGACCGATGAACGGGCTCCGGTCAGCGCAGCTCGGCGCGGTGACGGCGAGGGTCATACGCGCGGTCGGCGAGCAGCGCCTGGGGCGAAACTTGCCGTGCGCGCCGACGGGCACGACGCGGTCGACGAGCTCCAAGAGCTGGGTGACGTCGTGGCAGTTGGCCGCGGTCACGGTGGCGGCGAGCGGGATGCCGTTGCCGGCGCAGATCACGCGATGCTTGCTGGCTTTTCGGCTGCGGTCGACCGGCGATGGACCGGTTTGCTCGCCCCCCCTTTGGCCCGCACGTGCGAGGAGTCGACCGCCGCCCGTGACCAGTCGATCTGGCCGGAGTCGTGGAGCTCGTCGTGGAGCACGTGATGCAGGCGATCCCACACACCGGCGTCGTTCCACTCCTTCAAGCGTCGCCAGCACGTCATCCCCGACCCGCACCCCATCTCCTGGGGCAAATCCTCCCACGGGATCCCCGTCTTCAAGACGAACAAGATCCCCGTCAGCACCCGCCGGTCGGGGCCGCTTGCGCCCCGGATACCGCGACCGGCGCTTGACCACCGGCAGCTCGGGCTCGATACGCGCCCACAACTCGTCTGAAACAAGAGGCTTGGCCATGACCGCGGACTTCGCCGCAGAGTGCCATAACCCTCATTCCGTTAGAGCCTCTTAGGAGATGGCCATGACTGCGATGGTGCCGTCGTCTTCGAGTGGTTCTTTCCAACTGTTGGTGACGGCTCGTTGAAGGGCGATGGCTGTCGCCGCGGCGGTCGGGTTTTCGAGGTCGGTAAGGGTTTGCTCGATGCCGGCCTTGCCGAAGCGCCCGCCGTCTTGCGTGCGGCGTTTGGTGATCCCGTCGGTCACGAGGATGACTCGTTGGTCCGGTTGCAGCTGTCTTTGAGTGGGCGTGAACGTACGGTCCTCGTCGCCGGCTCCAAGCGGGGGGTGGCTGGGGCTAGTGAGTTCAGTGAGCTCTCCGGCCGGGGTCGCGAGATATGCCGGCGGGTTGTCGCAGTTGACCCACGTGAGGGAGCGTGTCGCAGCGCGCCAGCGTGCGATGAGCGCGGTGACTTCGAAGTGCGGGTTTCCGAGTTGCTTCACGGTCTTGTGCATGGTTTGGAGTGCCTGCTCAAGGTCTTCGCCGCTGCGTCTCGCGGCTCGCAGCGCCCCGAGCGCCGAGGCGCTAAGTCCGGCGGCGGTAGGGCCCGTCCCGGCGGTTCCGGCTATTGCGAGCCACGCGCCGTCGCGGTTATCGACAAAGTCAAACCAGTCGCCGCCGACCTCGTAGGTGGGTAGGAGCACTCCTGCGAGCTGGGCGCCTTGAATGCGAACGATTCGCGGGGGAAATAGGTTTTGCTGTATCTCGGCGGCTGCGGAAGTGGGCTTGCGTCGACGGGCAGCTTCAATGAAGTCGGTGTAGTCATTAGCGAGCTCGAGCGCCGCGGCTCCCTGGGTCGCGATGTCGTCCAGGGCCGCTACGGGTTGCCCGATGCAAAGCAGCAGTCCGGTGACCCGGCCGCGCAGCCATAGCGGGACCGCTACGCACCCGGGGAGGTGCTCGCGCAGTTGGGCTTCCAAGCCGGGTAGTCCTTCCGGGGCGATCTCGGGCCCGACGGCTGGGGGGTCTTCCAGCTGCTCAGGGAATTCCTCGGAGCCCGCGAGTCGCAAGAGGTGAGAGCCGTCGATGTCGATGACGTAGAGCGCGACGGGCACGCCTCCCAGGCGACGCGCCTCCGCTACTAGCTGGTCAGGAACGAGGTGGGGTGGGACCTCGTCGAGGATGTGGGTGACCTCGAGTGTCAGCGGTCGCTCGCGACCGAGCTGGCCTGGTGCCCGGAAGGGCATCGGGATCACTTGATCTGCGGGCGGGGCGGGCGCCGACGCAGCGGCGCGGTCCTCGAGCGCCCTCTGCAGGACCTCACGCGTGGGGAAGTGGCGGTAGAGGGTCGACCGGCCGACTCCGGCCGCGGCGGCGATCTCAATCATGCTCATGCGCCGATCGCCGGCCAGCGTTTCTGCTGCGGAGAGGATGCGCTCGCGGCTGGCCAGCGCATCAGCCCGGAGCGACTCCTTGCCCGTAAGGGAGCGGCTGGGGTCCGGGGCGTGGGGGGCGGGCTCGCTCACCAGCAGCAGAATCTACCGGCGCGCGGGCCGTTGACGCGTATGTGCCGGTTGCCTAGGGTATGTGGAACAGACAGTCCACCGTCGTGGCTGCTTCGCTGTTTGCTTCTCGAGGTTTAGGGGCAGGGGCTGTCCCAGAGGGCAGGGACTGTCCCAGCAAGCCCCTACCAACTGGGGCAATCGGCGAAAATAGGGAGGGCCATGACGGACGAGATGACTGAAGCCTACGAATGGGAGGGCCGTACGCTTGTCGGCTCCGACGGGGAGAAGATCGGCAAGGTCGCGGAGGTCTACACCGACCAGGAGGGCGGACAGCCCGAGTGGGCGCTCGTGAACACGGGCCTCTTCGGCAAGCGCTCGCACTTCGTGCCGCTGGCCGGGGCCTCGCCCCATGGCGAGGAGGTGCGCGTCACGGTCGCGAAGGACCAGGTCAAGGATGCCCCGAGTGTCGAGGACGACGGCCAGCTCTCCGAGGACGAGGAGCGCCGCCTCTTCGAGCATTACGGCGTGCCCTACACCGACGAGGGCTCCGTGACGGCGCAGGGGCAGGGCGCGGGCGGTCAGGCGGCCCGCGGCGACGACGCCGGCGCTGGCGAGCACCAGGGCACGGTGGGCCGCGACACGAGCGGCCCCGAGACCGATCAGGCCATGACTCGCTCGGAGGAGGAGCTGCGCGTCGGCACGGAGCGTCACGAGGTCGGCCGCGTGCGGCTGCGCAAGTACATCGTCACCGAGCAGGTGCAGAAGACGGTGCCGGTGCAGCGCGAGGAGGTCCGCCTCGAGCGAGTGCCCGTCACCGAGGAGAACATGCCCGCCGCCACCGACGGGCCGGAGATCTCCGAGGAGGAGCACGAGGTCACCCTCCACGCCGAGGAGCCCGTGGTCGAGAAGCGCGTCGTGCCCAAGGAGCGCGTGAGCCTGGGCAAGGAGACCGTGATGGACGAGCGCGAGGTCTCCGAGGAGGTCCGCAAGGAGCAGATCGAGCACGAGGGCGCAGACCAGCAGAACCGGTAGCGCGTCCCGCGGGGGCGGCGCGCGCCGCCGCCCCCGCTTGCCGCCGCGGCCTTCGCCGCGGCTCACTCTCTCATCGAAAGGGACTTAAGTCATGGCTCCATTCGCCGCCGTGAAGATCGCCGCGAGCCTGCAGAAGGCGCTCGACGGCTTCCTGGGTTTTCTGCCCAATCTGATCGGCTTCCTGCTGATCCTCATCATCGGCTTCATCATCGCCCGGGTCGTCAAGGGCATCCTGACCAAGCTGCTGCAGAAGGCCAAGCTCGACGAGACGTTGCACAAGGGCCAGAGCGGGGAGTACGTCGAGAAGATCAGTCCGGGCGCGAGCCCGTCGGCGCTGATCGCCGGCGTGGTGTTCTGGCTCATCTTCCTGTTCGTCCTCTCCGCCGCGATCGGGGCGCTGAAGATCCCGGCGGTGACCGTGTTCATGAACATGGTCCTGAGCTACCTGCCGAACGTCATCGTCGCCGTTCTCATCTTCGTGATCGCCGGCGCGATCGCCGGTGCGGCCGGTGGCCTCGTGGCCAAGACGATGGGCGACACGCCGACGGGCAAGATCGTCGGCACGGCGGTCCCGGCGCTGATCATGATCATCGCCGTGTTCATGATCCTCACCCAGCTCCACATCGCTCCGGCGATCGTGGAGGCGACCTACATCGCACTCATCGGCTCCGTCGCCCTCGGCGCGGCGCTGGCCTTCGGCCTCGGCGGCCGCGAGCTCGCGGGCGACGCGCTCCGGCAGGCGCGTGACAAGGGTCAGGAGCAGAAGGACCAGGTCAAGCAGGATCTGCAGACCGGCAAGGAGCGGGGTCAGGGCCTTGCCGAGCAGGGCAAGGACAAGGCGCAGACGCAGGGGCAGTCCGGCGGCGATTCCGGTGGCTCCTCCGGCGGGTCGGGCGCAACCTCGGAGCGGCGCTTCCGCGGCTAGCGTCGCTCGCGATCGGGGTGGCCGCTTCGGGGATCTCCCTTTTTTTCTAGGTGGAGATCCCGGGGTAGGGCTCGTCATAAGCGACAGGAGGAGAGCAACATGCCCAACGCACATGTCATTCCCGACGGGGACAAGTGGAACGTCAAGCAGGAGGACGGTGGGGTCGTCTCCAGGCACGCGACTCAGGCCGAGGCCGAGCAGGCCGCCAAGCAGTGGGCCAAGAGCCAGGGCGGCGGCGAAGTCCGCACACATCGCGACGAGGGTGAGTTCTCACGCATCCGCAAGAGCGACTCCGTTTAGGCCCCACCGTCACCGAGGAGAGAGACCATGACCGAGAAGACCGAGGGCGGGAGCCGCCGCGCCGTGAATGGCAAGTCCGACGAAGGACGCGAGTCAGTCGACGGCGAGAAGTCCGCCAGCGGCGACAACAGCCCGACACGCAAGGACTACAAGCCGACCGGCGCGGAGCAGAAGACGGGCCTGTTCGCGACGCTCAAGCGCACGTTCACCGAGTTCAGCGAGGACAACCTCACCGACGGGGCGGCCGCGCTCACCTACTACGGGCTGCTCTCCATGTTCCCGGCCCTGATCGCGATGGTCTCGGTCATCGGCCTGGTCGGCGATCCGGCCACGGTGACCAAGACGCTGACCGACATCGTCATGAAGATCAGCCCCGGCTCGGCCTCGCAGACGCTGGCGGGTCCGATCAAGTCGATCACCTCGAGCAGCGGTACCGCGGGCATCATGGTCATCGTCGGCATCGCCGCCGCGCTGTGGTCGGCCTCGGGCTACGTGGGCGCATTCATGCGCGCCTCGAACGTGATCTACGAGACCCCGGAAGGACGCGGGTTTATCAAGCTGCGTCCGCTGCAGATGCTCGTCACCCTCGTGATGATCATCCTGCTTGTGCTCGTGGCTCTCTCGCTCGTGCTCACGGGGCCGATCGTCAAGGCGGTGGCCGGCCCTCTCGGCGTCGGTGACACCGCGGTCTCGATCTGGGACATCGCGAAGTGGCCCGTACTGCTGCTCGTCGTGATCGTGATCTTCTCCGTCCTCTACTACTCATCGCCGAACGTCAAGCTGCCGGGCTTCAAGTCGGTGCTGCCAGGTGCCACATTCGCGCTGGTCGTCTGGATCGTGGCCTCGGTCGCCTTCGCCTTCTACGTCGCGAACTTCGGGTCCTACAACAAGACCTACGGAACGCTCGGCGGGATAATCTCCTTCCTTGTCTGGTTGTGGCTGACCAACGTCGCGCTGCTCCTCGGCATGGAGCTAAACGCGGAACGCGAACGCAGTCGCGAGCTCGACGCCGGCGTCTCGGGCGCGCACAAGGAGATCCAGCTCGACGCGCGGAGCGAGCCGAAGGAACAGAAGACGACGTAGTAACTCGGGGCCTTTTCGATCATTCACCTATCGGCGAAGGCAGCACTGCCGGACGGCCGGGCCAGGCCGCACAGCCAGCAGCACGGGAGCCGCGGTCATCGGGCGCCAACATCATCCACTTGGCGTTGGTGCCATTGTCATGCCCTTGTCGGGCGGAGCACCGGCCGCTACGAACCGGCGACGCATCGTGAAGCTGCCTCCCACCGCGGTCGGGACCGGCGGCGACGCGTTCCACACGCCCGCCCGCGCCCTGTACTCGTCTCTCGGCTGCACGGAACTTCCGGTCGCCGTGTTCTTCAAGCAGCTCTAGGACTAGGACGCCAGCGCGTAGGGCGCAAGCACCGCGCCCCCTGGCGACGCAGCTCCTCCTCAGGCTGGGGCGCGAAGTAGCGCCTGTAGTCGCCGACTCGCTCGCGCGGATCGCGCTTGGCGAAGTCAACGCGATGAATGCGCAGGAAGCCTCCGAGCTCACCCATGGCCCGGCACCGTGCTCAACGGGTCTGGCGAGTCGGCACTCGTGGGCCGCGCCGAGGCACGGTCCAGAGTCCTGCTCGAGAGCGGCGGTGCGGCTGGCGTTCAGGGCGACGGTACGGCGGGCGCCGCGCAGGCCCCGCAAGCAGGTGACCCGGGCGGACCGGGCCAGGCAGGCGCACGCGGGTAGCCACGGCGACCGGCAGAGCGCCAGGCACGGGGCCGCGCCGTGAGGGGTCAGGCTGATCGGGACCGTCGCCTCCAGTCCCATCGTCGCCGTCGGTGAGCGTGGGCGCGGGGCGCGGCCGAGAGCGAAGGACCAGCATCAGCAGGGCGCCGGCGCGCAGGACGCCGAGCGGGTGCAGGCCGACCGCGACCACCATTGGGCGCGCGTCACCGACCACGGCCAGCCTCCTGGGTCGTGGGCTCGGAGGCGCGCGTGCGCTGCGGTTGGCCGGTGCTCTGCTCGACCAGCCGGCGGAGGTCGCGCATGGGCTCGACCGACTGGACCCGGGGCATCACGTCGAAGTTGTGCGGCGGGGGCGGGGACATGGTGAACCACTCGAGCGTGTTGGCCTTCCACGGGTCGGGCCCGGCCATGCTCCCCCGCTTGAGGCTGCGGACCACGTTGAGCACCGTGACCAGCACGCCGGCGGCGAGGATGTAGGAGCCGATGGTGGAGATGAGGTTGTCGGTTCCCCAGCCGGTGGAGGCCGCGTACGTGTAGATCCGTCGCGGCATCCCCGAGGTGCCCAGCGCATGCTGGATGAGGAACGTGGTCAGGAAGCCGACGAACTGCAGCCAGAAGGACAGCTTGCCGAGTGGCTCGGAGAGCATCCGGCCGGTCATCTTGGGAAACCAGTAGTACAGCGCGGCCATGATCGAGGACACCGAGCCGGCGACGAGCACGAAGTGGAAGTGAGCGACGACGAAGTAGGTGTCGGTGACCTGCCAGTCGATCGGAAAGATCGCCAGCATCACGCCGGTCACCCCGCCAGCGGTGAACAGCACGAGGAAGCCGGCTGCGAAGTACAGCGGAACGCGAAACTCGATCGTCCCGCGCCACAGGGTGGCCAGCCAGTTGAGGACCTTCACGCCGGTGGGGACGGCGACGAACATCGAGGAGATCATGAAGAACGCCAGCACCACGGCCGGCATGGGGACGGCGAACATGTGGTGCGCCCACACGAGCATCGAGATGAACGCGATGCCGGCGGTGGAGGCGGCGATCGCCTTGTAGCCGAAGATCGGCTTGCGCGCGAACACGGGCAGCACCTCGGAGATCACCCCGAAGCCGGGCAGGATCATGATGTAGACCTCGGGGTGGCCAAAGAACCAGAACAGGTGCTGGTAGAGGAGCGCCGAGCCGCCGCAGGACGGCTCGAAGTAGCAGGTGCCGAAGTGGCGGTCGGTGAGCATCATCGTCACCGCCGCGGCCACCGCGGGCAACGCGACGACGAGCATCACCGACTGCACGAGCACCGCCCACACGAACAGCGGCAGCCGGCCCCACCCCATCCCCGGAGCGCGCATGTTCCTGATCGTGACGATGAAGTTCACCGCACCGATCAGTGAGGACAGCCCGGTGAGGTGGACCAGGTAGATCCAGGCGTCCTCGCCGTTGCCGGGGATGGAGGAGCCGGTGGACAGCGGCGTGTAGCTCGTCCACCCTGCCTCGGGCGGGGCGAAGAACAGGCTGGCGTAGAAGGTGACCCCGCCGGCGACGAGCAACCAGAACGACAGGGCGTTCAGGCGCGGGAAGGCCATGTCGCGCGCGCCGATCATCAACGGGACCATGTAGTTGGCAAACCCCGCCCACACCGGCACGACGAACAGGAACACCATCGTCGTCCCATGCATGGTCACCAGCGCGTTGTAGTGCTCGGGCGTGAGGAAAGTGTTGCCGGGGCGCGCGAGCTGGGTGCGCATGAGCAGCGCCTCCGTCCCCCCGAGCAGGAAGAAGGCGAACGTGGCGACGAGGTACATAACCCCGATGCGCTTGTGGTCGGTGGTGGTCAGCCAACCGATCCAGCCCGGCCGCTGGCCGGCCGGCGGGAGGCGTCCGTCGCGCACGACCATCTCCGGCGCACGCGCCCGACCCGTCCGGACCGCGACGCTCACAGCTGACCCGCGCTCCTCAGCCGCCGACGTAGCGCCGGCAGGCTGCGCGCGGACTGCTCGAGCAACCGCTTCTGGCGTGCGACCCAGGCACGGTAGGCGGAGGGCGCGACGGCGCGGACCTCGGCGAGCATGTCGGCGTGGTGACGTTGGCCCGACCCCCTGAGTTCGGTCCGGTGCTTGTGAGAGTTCTACCCGCCCACGATCATGGGCGAGGGAGGAACGACTCACGTGAAGCGACGCAGGCATACTCCGGAGCAGGTGATCCGCAA
>JAABVA010005415.1_pt1 | contig 11551 bp, 12 predicted proteins | sample 5560331 | NCBI WGS metagenome assembly JAABVA01 (sample SAMN12812661, study PRJNA571458) | rock metagenome | isolation source: Antarctica rocks | place: Antarctica: Victoria Land, Mt New Zealand sud | collected 2016-01-07
ATTCTTTCTTTTCAGACATTAATTCTTTAAAATTTATTTAAATAAAAGTTTCTGTCTTCATAATCTGTAAGCTTTTCATGATGAAGTCATTTAAAACATGCAATTATCTTTATCTTTATTAATTCATTAATAAAGACAATAATTCAGTGTTGACTGTCTATCTTCACTGTTTCAATTTCTTAATTCTTTACATAAAGATAAAGAATCATTCTAAGTGTGCTGAGTGTGTTTGTCATGATTATTTATGTATTAATGTGTTGTGAGAATCTCTTAACTGTATATACAATAAACTTAAGTTTAATCTGTCTGTTACTGAAAAAGAACTGACACAGATTCTTGCTAAAGTTGCTTATCTTTGTAAGACATTAAAATATATAAAAGATAAAGTTGCTGAGAAGACACTCTGTTTTATTTGTAAACTTGTTGATGATAATAACAATGTTTTCAGAAATAAAAATGATTCTAATTTTTTAAATCTCTTATTTTTAAATTTCTAAAATGATCTTATCTCTACAGTCTTTTCTTCTCAAACTGCTGAAGTGTTCTTGCATAGTTAAGTAAGTTATTCTTAAGTTTTCATGTACTTTTTAAAGTATCATATTCTTTTCATTTAATGAGATAATAAGCTTCTCTATTAATCATTCTCTTTTCTAGAATGTTTTTTACTTCATATTTAATTTTGAATTCAACAGACATTGATGTGACTTAAAGTGATATGAATTAATTGCATTGTTGAAGCATTGATGTATAAAATACTGAGTGTATTTACATTTCTTAAAGTAAATTTAGCTCATAACTTAATTTCTTAATGTTTCTCTTGATCATAAATGACTCAATGCTCTTGTTCATGAGTTTCTTGCTCTTCTTCTTCATTTATATATTGTCTATCTGTAGATATACTCTCTCATCAATCTCATATAATTTTATCTTTATTGTTTGTCTCTTCTGCCCTTCAATTCTCTTTATAAAATCAGTATGCAGTTTCTTAAGCTTCACAATGTTCAACATTACTTTTTAACTTTAAGATCTGTGCACTTACAAGTCTCTTTAAATCTCTGAGTAATATTTATAATTTGCTTTAAATGATGTCTTTTCTATGATTTTGTTTTGTGCATTGTTGTACATAAACTGTATCATCAGCAACAGTTATACTCAATTGTTCTGTTTTACATTGATATAATGCTACAAATACATCTTGACTGTCTAATTTATTTATTTGCTCTGTTTATCTATCTGTAAATAATATATCATCAACATCTTATGTTTTATTCTGAGTTCTGCTGTAAGCATTTCTCAGAACTTACTCATGAACAGCTTATTTCTATTAATGATAAACTTCTTTAATAATCTGTAATTGCTAATCAATTCTCACAGTATGATGTATATCAATACTGATGCTGTTGCAGTCTCTCTAAATGAAATAAACATTGTATACTTTGTTAATCTATTCACTATGATCAATATGCTGTCAAATCTGACTTCTTATGCTGAGTTCTTGAACTTTAATAGCTTAATAATAAAGTTCATGATAACAGACTCTCAGAATGCATTCAGTGCATTTAGTTATGTTATCTCATCATAATGCTTATCTCTCTGAATCTTATTGCATCAACATGAATTGCATCTGACAATGTATTCTGTAATTTAATTGTGAAGATTGTCTATGTTGCACCTTCTTCATACAAAATCTTCTATATATTTGACTTCTAGATGCTCATCAGCTCTGCTGTTATAACATACTTTAATGAGTTCATTGTTTATTAAGAAAGCATTCTTCATCTTAAATGTTGCTGTTAAGTCTTTCATGAATATTTTCTTCTTATCTTTATGCAGAATTTCAGCATAAATCATTTTTACTTCTTTATAATCAGATCATCTACTTAAAGTGTCTGCATCATCATTCTTATTACTCTTCTTGTAATGAATCTAGAATTCAAAGTCTGTTAACTGTTTCACTCAGTGAATTTATTGCTGATTCAGTTACTTAATTGTTGTAAAGTTTTTCAGATTCTTATGATCTGTAAAGATCTAAATAGACTTGCTTATATCTACAAAATAAGATCTTCAATCTTACAGTGCTTTCATTATTGCAAGAAGTTTCTTATCATAAATCTTATATCTTTTCTTAAGTTCTGACAACTTTCTAAATCAATACATAATAGACTTCTTCTGTTCATCTTTAATCTAATATAGATATGCTTTAACTGCAAAATCTAATACATCAGTTTTCAGTATCTTTTTGCATACTTAATTGAGTATTCACAGATGTGCAGTTTCACTAAGACTTTTCTTTAATGCATAAAATACATTCTTCTGTTTTTTATCTCAATGTCATCTCTTATCTTTGTGTGTCAAACACATAAAAGATTTCACAATTTTTGTATAATTCAGTATGAACTTTCAATAGTAGTTTATCAATTCTAGAAAGACTTGTACTTTCTTAACTTTCTTTAACATCAGTCAGTTTCTGACTGTCTTTGTCTTCTTGAGATTCTTCTCAATTTATTTAAATTAAATGACATATTCTAAAAACTGTATTTTCTTAATTTTGAATCTGCTTTTCAACTTTTTTACATATATAACTTGTTCATTAAGCTTTGCTAGAACCTTGTGTATGTGTTTGTGGTGCATTTTAAGATTATTTAAATAGATCAGAATATTGTCAAGATATGTAATTACAAAATCATTAAGATATTCTCTCAATATGTTATTGATGAGTCTTTAAAAGATGACTAAAACATTTTTGAGCTCAAATGACATAACAGTGTACTTATAGTGTCTATATCTTGTTTAAAATGTCATTTTTCATTCTTTGCTCTTCTTTATGCATACACAGTAATATGCTTTCTTCAGATCTAAACTTATAAATTACTTAACTTTTTTTAATCTGTTTTGCAACTCTTCTATCAGCAGTAAAGAATAACTATCTTAATAAGTTATCTTGTTAAGTTGTTTATAGTCAACACAAAGTTGCTTGATGTCATCTTTCTTTAATATAAACAGAATTAAATATTCTGCTGATGACTTTAATGATTTAATAAATTCTCTCTTTAAATTCTCAGCAAGATAGTCTTGAACTTTCTTTAACTGATTTTCATTCATAAGATAAAGTGACATTCACTTTGATTTTCTTCTCTCTAATAACAATATTTCATGATCTCAAGACTTATACTCTGATAAGCTCTTTTCTGATTGTTTAAGAACATTATATGCATTCTCTGTTACATAGAATTCTTTGTTGATTCAATTAATTTATGAATTCTTTTTATGTAATCAGGGCATCTCTAGTATAGCATCATACTTGACTGACTTAAGAACATCTAGTCTTAACTTCTGTAAATCATTCTTTATTATAACTTTAATATAAACTTCTTTATAAATTCATTCATATTCTCTGTTAATCATATACACTTATATAAGCTTAGACACTCATCACAGTGTTAGTTCTAGTCATTTAATTGCTTTTTATGAGATGAAGTTATCAGTTACTCTTGAATCTATTATTGCTTAAAGTTATTTCTTCAGCAGTATCTTAATGTCAATTTATATCTTTTAATCATTGTCAGTTCATTGAGACATTAAAAGCTTCTTTATCTCTAGTCTTGCTGAGAAAGCTTAAGATTTTTTTGACTTTTTAAGATTCTTTGTTTCTATTAAAGTCTCTTAAGCTCTGCTCATGCTTCAAAGTTTGTCTTGTAATTCAGTGAACTTTCTTCATAGTTCTTTGAATTATGTCAGTTCTTCACTAATTGTAATTAATTTTATATAGTCATCAGTTTCTTTTCTGACAATTCATTTTGAGTGTCAATACATCTTGTACTGATTATATTTGCATTGAATGAGATTCTCTAGTGCTTTCACTTTATTGAGAAACTTAAATGACATGTATTCTTCTATGTGCATTCAATGTTCTTCTGTGAGTGTTGTATAGTCTGTAAATAGACATATCTTAATTTCATAATCTTTTCTTAATTACTTTAACATTTCTTAATCTTATATTGTGAGTCATATCATTGTCATCAGCTCTTCTAGCTGTATAACTGTCATTTTTGCTTTATATTATTTATTAATAATGACTTCTTCTTAAAGTGTCTGCTGCTGTTCTTCTAACAGGCTTTTGCATCATTCTAAATGTTGATTCTTAAGATGCTCATAGCTCTGCTTAAGTTTCATGTTAACTTCTTAATTGTCAATATTCTTCAGATCTGTGTTCAAATTCAGATACATTTAAATAAGATCTTCTTGTTCTTAAGCTTCTGCAGTGTCTATCTTCTAAATTCTGTAAATCTTGATCTCTTCAATCTTATTTAAGTTGTTTCTGAAAACTTTCTCTAGAATAACTAATCTCTTTAATTTACTCATTGTAATGTAATCAGTACTGTGCCTCTTCTTAAGCTTCTGTAATCACTATTTGACTTCATCTTTGCTGCTTATGTACACAAAGCAGTTATCATTATAGCAGGCTGTTCAGCTCAGTTAATTATGCATTATCATTGAGTTCATCATTGCAACTTCTTTTCTCTGTCATTAAGATTTCTTGCAATTTCTGACAAAATGTTCAGATTTATCACAGTTATAACATTTGCAAGTCTCTACTCATCAGATATAAGATTTAGTAAATTGTCTATTATAGCATTCATGCTTCACTGACCTAGTTTATAACTTCTGATTACACTTTTTAATATTGTTAAGATTCATTGAATTTTCTTGTGTTCTAATGATGAATCATTGTTTTCACATTCTTAAAGCTGTATAAGGTCTCATCTTCTTCATTCATCATTCTCACTGTTGACTGTCAATGTTAATGAAAGTATCTATCATCTCTTAAAGTTCTTCAGAGCAGTCTTTTCAGACTATTTTATCTTTGATATCTTCACTTAATTCTTAATAGTATTGCAATATTAAGACATCATTGTCTCAGTCAGTTAAGATTACAATGCACTGAAACTTCACTGAGTACTTAACTGCTGACTTATTCATCTTTAATGTGTAAAATTATTGTTTTGCTGCTCTTTTCTCATCAATCACTCTAAAAGTCTTTCAAAGTTCTTTCTTAAATTTTTTGAAGTCATTAAAGATCAACTCTTTGTCAGTGTCTTATTTCTTTGATGACTTATCTAGAAATTCATGCAGTTTAAAATTGACTCAGTTAAATGCTGTATCTTTGAGATAGACTACTATATATAGATCTTTGTTCATTTTAAAGTTAAACTTCTTCTAATTGAAATCTATGTACAGATTGAGCTTTATCAAGAAACTTTACAACTTTCTATGTTCACTGTTGAATATATTCAACATCAATATCTTTAATATGTTGTTCATCTCTTGTAGATCTTCAAGACCCTAAAAATTGATTATACTGATAAAGACTGCTTTCTGTGTACTGATTAACATGTCTTATATTGTAAGAATGTTCAATATGTTATATTCTGATCAGAGATTTCTCTGATATAGAGACTAGAGATTAGAGCTTGTGATATAAGAGAGTTTCAGATATATTGAGTTAATTGATAGCTAATAGTATGTTAAGTAATGATTGCATTGAATATGTTCATCTTTTTAAGAGAGATGATCTGTATATATATCAGACTGCTTATCTTACTCATTTATGAGCACTGTAAATCAGCTTACTCAGCTTACTTGTGAGCACTGTGAGCTTACACTGAGCTGTATATCTTCAAGGTGTAGTTCACTGAATCTATACATTTAATGAGTCTATTAAAATGATGGCTATAACATGTGATGCTCACAGAAGAACATTGAATGCATACAGAAGAGTACATGTTATCTGAGTTTCTCAACAAAGTAAAAGCATTAAAGAATCTCATTTAATGTGAATATAATCAGTATGAGATGTATCAACATCTGAAACAAATTGTCAGAAAAGAAACTGATGACTACACAAAACTGATCATAACTGATGAAGAACTGATATGATTCAAAGAACTATGAAGAAAGTTCACTGAATCATAAGACAAACTTTGAAGCATGAACAGAACTTAAAAGACTTTGATAGAAGTAAAAAGCTTAAAGAAGTTAAAAAATCTTAAGCTTTCTCAGTGAGACTAGAAACAAAGAAGCTTTTAATGTCTTAATGAACTGATAATGATTAAAAAATATGAGTTGACATTAAGATACTGCTGAAGAGATGACTTTAAGCAATGATAGATTTAGAAGCAACTGATAACTTTATCTTGCAAAAAGCAATTAAACAGCTAAAACTAATGCTGTGATGAGTGTCTAAGTTTACACAAGTGTATATGATCAACAGAGAATACAAATGAATTTATAAAGAAGTTTATATTGAAGTCATAATAAAGAATAATTCACAGAAGTTGAGACTAGATGTTCTTAAGTCAGTCAAGTATGATGCTATATTAAAGATGCTCTGATTATGTAAAAAGAATTTACAGATTAACTAAATCAATAAAGAACTCTATGTGACAGAGAATGCATATGATGTTTTTAAACAACTGAAAAAGAGCTTATCAGAGCATAAGTCTTGAGATTATGAGATACTGCTATTAAAGAGAAGAAAATTAAAGTGAATGTTACTTTATCTTATGAGTAAGAATTAGCTGAAGAAAGTCTGAGATTATCTTATTGAGAATTTAAAGAAAGAATTCATCAAATCATTAAAGTCATCAGTAGAATATTCAATTCTGTTTATATCAAAAAAGAATGACATCAAGTAACTTTATATTGACTATAGACAACTCAATAAGATAATTCATTAAGATAGTTATTCTTTACTGCTGATAAAAGAGTTGCAAGACAGACTAGAAAAAGTTAAGTGATTTATGAGTCTAGATCTGAAGAAAGTGTACTACTGTGTATGCATAAAGAAGAGCAAAGAATGAAAAATGACATTCTGAATAAGATATGAACACTATAAGTACATCATTATGTCATTTGAGCTCAAAAATGTCTCAGTCATCTTTTAGAGACTCATCAACAACATATTGAGAGAATATCTTGATGATTTTGTAATTATATATCTTGACAATATTCTGATCTATTCAGACAACCTTAAAATGCATCACAAATATGTACACAAGATTCTAGCAAAGCTCAATGAATGAATTATGTATGTGAAAAAGTCAAAAAGCAGATTCAAAATTAAGAAAATACAGTTTCTAAAATATATTATTTGATTTAATCAGATTGAAAAGAACTTTAAAAAGACAGAGACAGTTCAGAATTAATTTACACTGCAAAAAATTAAGAAAGTACAAGTCTTTCTAGAATTAACAAACTACTATTGAAAGTTCATATTTAACTATATAAGAATTGTGAAATCTCTTATGTGTTTGATATGCAAGAATGAGAGATGACATTAAGATAAGAAACAGAAGAATGCATTCTGCACATTAAAGAAAAGTCTTAATGAAACTACACATCTGTAAATACTCAATTAAGTATGCAAAAAGATACTGAAAATCAATGCATTAAATTTTGCAGTTAAAGCATGTCTATATTAGATCAAAGATGAGCAGAAGAAGTCTATTACATATTGATTTAGAAAGTTGTCAGAATCTGAGAAAAGATATAAAATTTATAATAAGAAATTTCTTGTAATAGTAAAAGCACTACAAGATTGAAGATCTTATCTTGCAGATATAAGCAAGTCTATTTAGATCTTTATGAATCATAAGAATCTGAGAAACTTCATGACAATTAAGCAACTAAATTGATGACAGATTTACTGAACAGAACAGTTAGCAGACTTTGAATTTTAGATTTATTATAAGAAAAATAATAAGAATGATGATGCAGACACTTTAAGTAGATGATCTGATCATAAAGAAGTAAAAATGATTCATACTGAAATTCTGTGTAAAGATGAGAAAAGAACATTTATGAAAGACTTAGCAGCAACATTTAAGATGAAGAATGCTTTTTTGATGAATGATAAACTCATTAAAGTATGTCATGACAGCAGAGCTGATGAGCATTTAGAAGTCAAATGTACAGAAAATCTTGTATAAAGAAGATGCAACATAGATGATCTTTGTAATTAAATTATAAAATACATTGCTAAATGCAATTCATGTCAACACAATAAGATTCAGAGAGATAAGCATTATGATGAGATAACATAATTAAATGCATTAGATGTGCTCTGAAAGTCTGTTATCATGAACTTTATCATTAAGCTATTAAAGTTCAAGAATCTGACATGAAAAGTTAGATTTGACAGCATATTGATTATAGTGAATAAATTAATGAAGTATACAATGTTTATTTCATTTAGAGAGACTGCAACAGCATTAATATTGATGTACATTATACTGTGAGAATTAATTAGTAATCATAAACTATTAAAAAAGTTTATTATTGACAGAGACAAGCTGTTTATGAGCAGATTCTGAGAAATGCTCACAGCAGAACTTGAAATAAAACATAAGATGTTGATGATATATTATTTATAGATGAATAAACAGAACAAATGAATGAATCAGACAGTTAAGATATATTTGCAGCATTATGTCAATGTGAAACAGAATAATTGAGTATAACTGCTGTCAATGACACAGTTTATGTACAACAATATGTGAAATAAAATCATGAGAAAGACATCATTTAAAGCAAATTATAAATATTACTCAGAGATTTAAAGAGATCTGTGAGTGCATAGATCTTGAAGTCAGAAAGTGATGTTAAACATTGTAGAGCTTAAGAAACTGCATATTGATCTTATAAAGAGAATTAAAGAGTAGAAGAAATGAATAATAAAGATAAAATTATATGAGATTGATGAGAAAGTATATCTATGAATGAACAACATATAAACAAAGAAGAAGAGCAAGAAACTCATGAATAAGAGTATTGAGTCATTTATGATCAAGAGAAACATTAAGAAATTAAGTTATGAATTAAATTTATTTTAAGAAATGTGAATACACTCAGTATTTTACACATCAATGTTTCAATAATGCAATCAATTCATATCACTTTAAGTCACATCAATGTCTGTTGAACTCAAAACTGAATATGAAGTAGAGAACATTCTAGAAAAGAGAATGATTAATGAGAAAGTTTATTATTTTATTAAATGAAAAGAATATGATGCTTTGAAAAGCATATAAAAACTTAAGAATAATTTATTTAACTGTATGAGAATGCTTCAGCAGTTTGAGAAGAAAAGATTGTAGAGATAAGATTATTTTAAAAATTTAAGAATAAAAGATTTAAAGAATCAGAGTTGTTCTTATCTTTGAAAACATCATTATTATTATTGATAAGTTTACAAGCAAGACAGAGTGTCTTCTCAGCAACTTTATCTTTTATATATTTTAATGTCTTATAAAGATGAACAACTTTAGCAAAAGTCTGTGTCAGTTCTTTCTCAGTAACAAACAGATTAAACTTAAATTTATTGTGTGTATAGTTAAGAAATTCTTATAACACACTGATACATAAGTAATTACAGTGAACATACTCAGCACACTTAGAATGATTCTTCATCTTTATGTAAAGAATTGAAAGATTAAAACAGTAAAGACAGACAGTTAATACTGAATTACTGTCTTTATTAATGAATTGATAAAGATAAAGATGATTATATGTTTTAAATGACTTCATCATGAAAAGCTTACAGATTATGAAGACAGAAACTTTTATTTAAATAAATTTTAAAGAATTAATGTCTGAAAAGAAAGAATGATGTTACAGTTATCATTTTAATAGATTTATTGAATGTATAGATTTAATGAACTACATCTTGAAGATATACAGCTCAGTGTAAGTTCATGATGCTCATAAATGAGCTGAATAAGCTGACTTACAGTGCTTATAAATAAGCAAGATGAGCAGTCTGATATATATACAGACTATCTTTCTTAAGAAGATGAATGTGTTCAATGTAATCATTACTTAACATATTATTAATTATTGATTAACTTAACATATCTGAAACTCTCTTATATCACAAGCTCTAATCTCTAGTCTCTATATCAGAGAAACCTTCAATCAGAATGTAACATGAGAGCTCATTTTCAGTGTTGTTATTGGCAGACAATGCATCATTTGGCTCATATGCCCTGTATGGCTCATTCATTTCAATGAAATAGACAGAGCAAGGTGATGATAAGACTCTGTTTTGACATTTAAATTGTGGTTTGTTTCACTGATCATTCAAATACTTAGAGCAATGAAGCTGTCAGTTGTTACTAGTGAAATCATATGATAGTGTGTGATTTGATTGTTGCACTTCATAATCTCAATTATTCATTTCATAGCCTTAATTATTCATTTCATAGCCTCAATTCACAGTGTTTTCAGAGACATTATTTGACAAGTAGTCAGAGTGACAAGGCTGTTGATCATTATCAGCAAAATTGTATGATGATGATTGACTTCAAGATTGCAATTCATAGCCTCACTGTCCATATTGATATAAAGACTGACTGAACAGGCATTTTCACATGTCTTTGTGTTTCTTTAGCTGTTTGATAAAGCTAATCATCATTGTGTCATATCTAAACTGCAGAATGTCACACTGAAGTTTAGAATTAAGCTTGTTTCAGGTTAATGACAGCTGATTTAATGTAAATAAGTCAGTGTTTCTTCTGTTTTGAATCATTGCTTGCACATAAGCTGTAAGGCTATTGTGATTGTTTTGTAAGTTGTCAAGAATAAATCATAGAACAAGTAAGACATCTAAGATGGCTTGCTCTGACTGTTTAAATTGAGTCATTAAGATTTGTACTTAATTTTTGATGCTGAGACCTTCATGTAAACTGTTCTGTTGTAGATCTGACAGTTTGATGACATATTACTGTTGAGTGAAGCTGCAAAGACAAATGTGAAGACTAATATAAATAAGATGTGTGCTCTTAATCATAATAATGATCTTTGCTTGACTCAGAAAGAGATGCACATCATGATAGTATACATTCTTTTTTAGCTAAATGAAATCATTCTTTTCATATACATCATCAAGATATAAATCAAAATAGTCAATGTTCTCTGATTAAAAGACTAGTGATGATGTAGCAATGAGAGACAGCAAGAATTCTTAATAATAATTATGTTTAAGCTCTTCTTTCTTTCTATTGTTAATGCACTTATCACTCATTTCTTTCATATCATAGTCACTGTTATAATCATTATTTTGTCTCAGCTCAAAAGCAGATTGTCTTGTATCAGGCTTGAATGCAGATCTTTTTACTGAGATAGATGTAAGAGCTGAAAGATGTGAATATGATAAATTAATTGTTGTTGACTTCTCAGCTTAATGAGATCAATCAGATAATTTTGAAGAACTGATGAATCATGGTGACTGTGATCTTAATTTGAAATGACAAAGCAAAGTAATTAAGATTTCTTGTATATCACTCATCAGCTTGTTTATCATATGAGTCTGTTATTTTAAGACATCTAGACAGACAGATTTGCTAGATGACTGTTTAACTTCAGAAGAGAAAGACAACAAGATTTATATGATTGAAAAGCTTTCTTTTATGTCTTCTAGATTGAGAGACTCATTTTGAGCAAAAGAGTCAGATAAATAAGCTGAAGACATAGCTTTGTACTGATATGAAAGTAG